>Ga0209087_1000664_pt1 | contig 21284 bp, 23 predicted proteins | sample S_130805_EF_Meta_FD_187321 | JGI IMG/M metagenome (GOLD analysis project Ga0209087, IMG submission 187321) | Freshwater microbial communities from Lake Simoncouche, Canada to study carbon cycling - S_130805_EF_MetaG (SPAdes) (version 2) | ecosystem: Environmental > Aquatic > Freshwater > Lake ... | reverse complement strand
ATTAGGCTACTGCTCCAATCGCATTATTCCATGTAAGTATACCCGATAAAGTATTCCAAGCCTCGGAGCCTGAAACCTGATCCCAGCGAACTGCAACCTGGGAAAATTCAATAGGGGTCGCATTGATTGTCAGATCGACCCGGTTATAACCAGCCCTGAAAGTAAAGCCCTCCACGTAGCCTTCAAAAGTACCGTCGGAAATATTGTTAGGCAGATTAACGATCTTAATAGGTTGGCCCATAAATACTGCAATAAGAGCATTTCGAGTGGCATCGCCAATCTCATTGTTACCTAGTGGAAAAGTAATAGAATCAAACTTGGCTCGCGGATAGGATTTCAAAGCCAAACGACGATCAGCCACTAATTGAGCATCTGTTGCACCATGGATAACTGTGTCAATCGATTCTGCATATCTGCCAAAAGTGTTGATTGAAATATTATCAATAGCAGTTTTTTGAGATCCATAACCTGCTCCATAATTTAAAGTAATATCATTACGGATATCGCCTGATTGTGTAAGTTGTCTTAATCCAGCAGCGTAAGCGGTATTTGCATCTAATTGTGTGTAACCATTTGCAGCCAGGTAATCCTGGCGATGAGTTGAGTCGGCATAACAAATGCGTCCAGAGCCATCCTCGTATAATTGACCCAAAGCAGATTGAGCAATAAGAGCTGCGAGGCTATATCGATCCACAACAGCAGATGACGAAGGACGTGATTGACAAATATATTCGCCGGGACGATCTATCTCACCAAGTCCAACATTCTCAGCGTTTGCCCAAGTTGTGGCAGGATTGTAAGCAGCCCAAGTTACGGCTGGGGCAACCTCATTCCAGTTATTGACTAAGAGATCAACCAGCAAAGCATAAATCTGATCGCCGTCCTCATCCTGGGATAATGTGTCAGTCCAGGTTGATTTCGAAAGTCGAGACAAAGCACCGACTGCAGTTATGTTTGCAGCGGTTGTAAATCCTGTTGCGCCTGCTTGAATAACCTCAACACTAAAATCAGTAATAAACCCACCAAAAATCGGTACATAGGTACCAGACGAGTTTTGCAATTCTAGCGTTAAAGAATCAGTTACTTTGAACTCAAATGCTTGATTGTTTAAATTGACCAATTGGATATTGCAATAACCGGCTTGAGCCTGTTGCTCAATAGTTGTTCTACCGCTGGTAATGGTGAGGTTAGCAATTGTCGTATTCGCATAATTATCGCCAGTCCCATTGATAAGGACTTTCCAAACCGGACTCCAATTACTCATATTGCCTGCAAACCTAGAGATCCATTAGTGCCGCGTAAATTAGAGGATTGAATGATATCTACGATCTGACGTGCAACGCCTTCCTTATCTAAGGCTCCAGTCACATTTATGTTATAAGTATCGCCGGATGTAGCAGCTTCTGCCATACGAAAAGAACCAGCATTGAAAGACCCGATTGCAGTCGATGCAGCGGTTGCTGTTGCAGCTGCGGTCGCTACGCCGGTTGTACTAGATGTTGTACCAGTCGATCCTGTACCGGGACTTGATATTGTAGGCGCTGTATAAGTTGGAGTCGTTACCTTTGGTGCTGAAACTGTCGGTGTAGTAAATGATGGCTTTGAGATTGTTGGAATGTTAGGCAAAATTGGAATTGCGTTGTAAGCCTTGATAAGAGCATTAATTCCATCTATAGCACCAGATACCAAAGTGCGGATCACGTTAATCACACCGCCTACGATATCGACCACGCCAGCAGCAATTTTGGCAACAAATGAGATCGCTCCACCAAGAGCAACTGTAAATACAGGAACAATGTAATCCACGATGAAGTTACCTAAAGCCTGAAAAGATTCCTTGTTGCGGTCAATTGCGTCTTTGATTGGATCAAAGAGTCTGGCAAACTTTTCAAAGCCTGGAACTACTTTTGTAAGAATGATGTTAATAAGTGATTCGATGATCGGGAGCAATTTGTAACCGATTGCTTCAACTGATTCGTCAAATGCAACTTTCAAACGGTCCATGCGTCCTTGGAATGTTTCAGCGTTCTTAGCAGCTGCGCCACCAAACAAATCTGACAATCGTGATTGAACCTGGGTGAATGACATTGCCTTTAATTCAGCGCTAGATAGTCCAATACCTAATTTGCCAAGAGCAGCGGTATTACCATCGTAAGCCTTGCCCAAGGCGTTTGCGACGCCTTCAAGTGGCTTGCCAGTCTGTGTTGAGATATCAAGAGCAAGTGCCAATAAATCTTGGGCTTTAGATACGTCCCCGGTTGATAGAGCAAGACGCGAAAGCGCTGGACGTAATTTATCATCTGCAACACCGGTTGCTCGGGCCATCTTGTCAATTGAATCCTCGGTAGCAGCAATTTGAGCCTTGGTTGCTCCTGTAGCGTTTTCCAACGCTGAGGCTAATTTAACTTGGCTTTGTTCATCTGCCAAGGCAGCCTTGACGCCATCCACGCCTATCTTGAGGGCGTAAGCAGCAGCTGCAGCAGCAGCAGCAGCAAAAGCAGCACTTGCTACTTTGCCAAACTTTTCCATGCCAGTAGCGCTGTTTTCTACATCGCCATTAGCAGCCTTTAACTTTTTATTTAGATCATCGACATCAGCAAGGATCGAGAGTTTAAGGGTTCTATTACCTGCCATTAATCCCACTCCTTCAAAATATCGCTAAATGCTTCCTCCCATTTACGAACTAGATCCGGCTGGATCTGTCGTAGGGTTGGGTAGATAAAGTAACCGGAGTTACCTCTACCCTTGTTTGGCGTGCGCTTTGGAAACTGCTTAAAACGATTAGAACCAAATTCCATACCATAAAGTAAATCTAAAGTTGAACCGCCACCGCTAAACTTTTGACGAGCAAATCCATAACTGAATTCACCAATCTTTGAAGTCTTGCTTACCTTAACTCCATCAGCAATACGGCGAGCAGCAGTACCTGAAACCGTGCGAGTCGCTGCTGCGATCTTAATCTGTCCAGCAGCATACTCAGCAAGGTTAGAACTTTCCTTTTTAGCAGCTTCGATGGCTTGATCATCCATGGCCTTGAAAGCCCTGGTAATACCGCGTAAATCTGATTTGTCATAAGCGATCTTGACTTCATCTGCCATCCGATCGCTCCTTTAAAATCTCTATCGCTGTTAAGACATCATCCGCATCGTCCCAGTATTGCATTGGTATCCCCGTCTCTATCGCTAGAGTTACGAGGATCCTGCCTACGCTTCCGGGCTTGTGGCTTTTGGGCTATCGTCTCCGACTGTTACATCAGCAACGGTTTCAGACCAAATCTCGTAAGACTTAACAGGCTTTCCAGCGCTTTCGCGCTTATAAGCATTGTAAGCAAGAAACAAAAGATCCCAAATGCCAATTTTGTCATTAGCCTGAGAAATCGTGTTACCAGTTGCCTTCTCCCATTTAGCCCACTCTGGTGGCTGAGCAACATAAGTTGCAGAGTCGCCAGCATTATATGTAATTGTGATTGGTAGTTTCATCTGTGCTCCCGTTGTTAGATTTTAACTGAATGTGTCTGCTGGTGTTCCAACTACTTGAAGCGCCCAAGTATCTGTCTGCGCTCCTGGTGCTGATCCACCAACTGTTGGATAAACAGGCAATACGTTGCAAGCAAATACAGCGCCTGATGCAGCTGTTAGTGATACTGCAAGAGTTGTATTTGGGTTTGCATCAGCTGCAAGCCACATTGCTTCGAATAGTGATGATGTTGCACCCCAGTCAGCAAGTAACTCCACGTTAAGAGTCCAAATGTCGTCTGTGTGCTTGAAAGCCTTGCCATCGAGAGTTTGGTAAATATCGATGGTTGGTGAATTGACGAGTGTGACGCTAGTTGTTTGCGCATCGTAGTTTACTGCTGCGATGCTAAGGACTAGGTCGCGACCCGTAATGACTGTTGTTGGCATTATTGGTTCTCCTTATGCTGTTTGGGTGTACCAGGTGGACACCCGTATATCTGCGACCAGCAAGGTGCTAGCGCCTACTGTAGTAACTGTTGGTCGATCAACTACCTGGAGTTCATATCCAGCCGGTATAACCGCCACAACACTTGTTATAAGTTGCTCGATATTATCAAGCGAAGCCGGGTTGCTGTTATAAGCAACGCAGCAGGTTATTGTGTAATTTAACTTGCATCGAAAGGTGCTCTTGCCAATAGTCTCAAACTCCATATATGGAGAATCCGGAACGACTACGACAGCAGGTGCTGGAATTTGTTCAGGGACGTAACTAAATACGTTTGCTGAAACGCCAGATAATGCTGTAGCAAGAGGAGTACGAACCGCTGAAAGAATTGTGCTCGGCATTATTGAGCCATCGTTTCAACGTCAATATAAGGCCCTAGGAGACCTACTACGCGATTAAACAAGCTGCGTCCCATACGATAAGGAGACGGAGCAAAATCTACGCCTTCGATCTGACCGCCTGGAGCAGTACGAGATTGAAACACTTCAACTGAAACTACAATGATCGCGGATTCAACCGCTGATATTCCAACATAAGTTGAAGCGCCTGTAAGTGTTGCGGTTCCGCTAGGGATGACATTCTTTTCAAGGACATCGGCATTAGTGATGTTTGCTGTAAATGTGTATGCATCGACATCAGCATTGACTGTTCGAGTGCCGTTAAATGGTGTTCCGCATCCGGCAATGATAACTGATTGTCCCTCTGTGAATTCATGAATTCCTACTGTTGTAAAGGTTGCGACATTATTAGTCAGCGAAACCATTTCAACTGGTGCTGCAAAAGTTGTAAGTAAAGGCAAAATGACTTGCTCTGATGTATCAATTATATCGTTCAAATATGCATCGCTATAAAGAGCAGACGAAACGCCAAGCACCGATCTCAACTCTGACGCTGTGATAATACTTGGCATTTCATCCTCTCTAAACTGCTGCCGGGGAGATCGGGAGCAACCCCCCCGGCATGATTAAGTTTGTGCTTCGATTACACGTTTAGTGTAAATGCACCAGCTGCTGTCAAAGTTACTGCTGAGCCGTAACCGTAGTATCCAACTTCAACCTGACCTGTACCAACGATGTTAGTACGAAGTTGAAGTGGACCAGCGCCTTCGTACCAAACAAATGAATCGCCGTTTAGGATGATGATTGAATCATCTGCTACGCCTGATGCGTTTGGTGTTACATAAACTGGAAGTCCCATTACTGATCCAACAAATCCACCAGGATTTACTGAACCCATGTTGTTTGATGCATTTCCAGCGACATCGAATAGAGGACGCTTTGTTGAATCGTTCAACTTGATCATGTTTGCCCACTGATCAGGTGTACATACGATACCTGTTGCGTGGCGCTTTGTGTTTGCGTAGACAGATGCTGCACCGCGTGAAATAAATCCAGCGAATGTATCTCCGTCAAATGGAAGTGTGATAACTGTTGAGTCAAGTGTTCCAGCAGCTAGTGCTGTGAACATTGCTGCATCAGTTGCTGATGCGTAAGCGTTGCCCATGAGACGAACTAATTCATCGAAGAAGGCAGGCGATGTGCGGTCGAGGACCTCAACATCGAATTTTTGCATCCCGGCATACTTGGATACTGTCGCAGTTACATACTCAATTTCAACCTGAGTATCTGAGAAAGCACCCTTTTGTGCAGCTGCTGCAACTGTTGGTGCAGCCTTTACGCGAGGCAACTGGAATGTAAGACCAGAGGCAGGCAAAACTGCATTTCGTACTGCTGCAATTGCAGGACGGATATTTGTGGACTTTGGATCCCAAATTGTTTGTAACTGTGGTGTTGGTACAAGACCAGCAACCTCAGTTGATGTTGTATCTGATGCAGCAGCAACATACAACTTAGATGTCTCGTCGCCCAATTGTGCGCGAACTGAGTGCTCTAGGAATGTGCCTGCTGACACGATAGGTGTACGAACGCGCTGTGAGTTAAGCGGATGTGATGTCGCCTTAACTTCAGCCTTAGCAGCTTCAACCGTCTCGGTTGATACTGCCTCTGAAACGGTTTCTGACACTAGGTCGTCTCCTTCTGTCTTAGGTTCCTCGATCTGAGGTTCCGGGGTTGATTCGCTTGCAGCTTGACCTTGGGCTTCTGCTGCTGCGACCTTTTCCACTTCTGCTCCTGGGATTGCTCCATCAGTTACAAGTGAAACTTCAATTAACTTCGATGCGCTGATAGCCATAACGCCATCCTTGTTATCCCACGCATCTACTTGAACTCCAACGCTGAAATCTGAACGAAGTCCAGTAGCAGCTTCGACAAGTGCATCATTTCCAGCAGTTGTCTTAGCGATCTTGAATGATGCAGTAATGCCTGTATCGTCCTGAGACCATTCGATCAACTTGCCAAGAGGCTTTGTCTGATTGTGTTCTAAAACTAATTTTGTGTTCTTGCTAAACTCAATTGAGTTTGGAAGGAATACTGTTGAACCAGCAGATGTATTTCCTACTGAGTCCCATTGAACGATGCGACCTGCAATGATGCGTGATTCGGCATCTGATGCAGTAATTGTTACTGGCATTGTTATTTTCATGAGTCGATTAAGTCCTCTTCTTCGCGAATTTCTTGAACGGTCATTGCGCCGATTCGATTCAGGATTTCATAAACCTGAGCGCGCTCTAAAGCGTTTCCGCGCAGGTATTCATCTAGTGAAAAACGGATTTCATTGCCTTGGCCGACAAAATCCGGCATTGACAATCTTTGTTCAATTGCCAAAAGTAAATTACGACCACCAAAATCGATAAGCGATCTGCGCTCCGTTGTGGCGTTTGAGTAGGTCATTGTCGTAGTTTCAGCACTTGCAAAAAACGCAGGCAGTCCAATAGCGCGGCATAATTCCAACGCGACATATTGACGTGCTTCGTTTAGTTGCAGTTTATTTGGATCAATTCCCATTGCCTGCAATTCAACGTCAGCATTTAAAAATGCTGTTGATCGAGTTGTGCGGGCAACGCGCCAGGCTTCAAGCAATTTGCCAATACGCTCGCTAGTAAGATTTGTTCCGTTTGACTTTAGAACCATCATCGGTACTGGCTCTTTAGCAAATGCTTCTGATGCGTTTTCTAACGCGATTGCAGCTCTAATTGTTCGACCTGCGCGAGACAAAAATCCTTCATCCAAACCATTGAACACTACAAGAGATCCAACGCCCATTGAAGGAACATCGTATCCATCTACGGTGTAACCAATAATTTCTGTTTGCTGCGCGTTTGTTTTGTAAGTTACGCGACCAGGTGCAACGCGTGTCCATTCTTGAATTCGTCCATCTGCATACATAGCCATGACTTGTCCATACGCCACGCCGGAAAATAACAAATCCTCTGCAATAAAAGCATAAATAGCAGAACCGGGAACACGCGAATCAGGTTGGTTGATTACTCGATTGGGTTCGACGTGTGCTCCGGTACTTTTAACGTATTGCTCTAGTGGCAATGTTGCAAGGCTGCATAAAATGTTACGCGCTCTTGCGATCGTTGGAATTGCCATCGCTTGTTCGCGTGTAGCACTTGACAACGGATAAAAGAAGTTATTGTAAGTTGAGTTGAAAGGTGCTGGAGTCGCAGCTGCATCTACCGTTAGTCCTACCGGTTCAGGAGCCTTCGCGAACAAATCTCTGATAGCCATTAGCACAAAATTATAGCATAATCAACCCAACACGATATCAATTTCTGTGTCTGGTCGTGTCGCAAAGTGGGAAACCATTGCCATGCCAACGCAGGCACAAATTGTCGCAGCTGATGCTTTTCGTCCTAAGTACCAGCCTCCATCTTTAAAAGGCAATTTAACGGCCGATAAAACTTGTTTGTTTAATTCCATCTGATCGCCGTGAACTAATCGCTGGGAGGTAATAGCCGACAACATTTCATCGCAAGCCTGACCATAAATGGCTCCATCGATCGGAGTTGTCGGAATACCGGCTGGAGCCAACCGAGAAGCAACAGCGCCAGCGGTCTGACGGGAATAAGCAACAGTCTCGACTGAGTATTTACGCGCCCATACTGCGATGCTGTTTGCTAGATCCTTATCGTCAATATTTACTGGATTCGAATATGTCTCCAGTAACACAACGCAGAACTTGTCCCCATCAAGTTTCTGAGCTGCCACTAACGCTGCTGCTTTTCGATCTGGTGATAGATCAATTGCCATCCAAGTTGGTTGCTCCCGATCCAAAGCGAGCGTACCCTCAGACGCGCACTCTGTCCAACTTGACGGATTGATGGCTGGATTGATTTGACTCACCCATTGGCACAATAGTTCTGTGCGAATAATAGACTCATCATCTGACATTGCCGATTTTAAATTGTCGATGTGAATTGTGTGTCCAAGGCTGGGGTTGGCTTGTTGCCAGCCTTTAATATCATCGATGGAGCAACCGGGTTCGGCACTCCATTCAAACCAACCGATCGGATCATCCGATCCAGCAGCTGCTGCAAGTCCTCTTTCGCGCATACGATTTAAAATTACGGAATGTTGGTCTCCGGCGTTGCTATACATGATCGCCTGCGGATTCTTGCTAGCCATCTGAGTAAATCGAAGCGATGCCCAAACTTCATCATCTTTATACTCGCGAACTTCATCCAGGTGAATAACATCCGGTGCAGCAATACCACGTGCTGCCGAGTTATTTGCTCTGACCAGGTATCGGGTGCCGTCATTGAGTTTAATCTCTTGGCTTCCCTTGGTTTCGTACTTTTTTACGAACCGAGTCACAAGTTGTTCATTGGCTTGAATGATCTCATCGATTTTCCAAAAGATTTCAGATGAAGTTGTTAGTTTGTGCGCCGTATGAACCTGCAAGCGCTCACCCCAGAGAAACATCCCGGCCAAGATTCGAAGCTGCATAAACGTACTTTTGCCATTCTGCCGAGCAATAATCACACCGATTTCATTGTGGTACCAGCGCCCATCAGGCTTGACTCGGTGCATCTCAATAGCCAGCAATTTTTGCCAAGGTAGCAGTTTGAAGTATTCACCGGTAACTGGATCCTTGATTTTCTCCACAAAATCGATCATTTCCTGTCCGCGAGAAGGTAAATCAACCGGTTTGGACCTAATACGCGGTTCTGTCGCCCCTAGGTAAGCCGTAGGAGGGCTATCTAAGCCTGTTTGAGGGTTTTGAGTCATAGTTACTCAGATGCTTCCTGATAGTGGCTTATTGAGCCGTTTCTAGGGTTAAAAGATCCAAGGGGGGTCATGGGTGTCGGTGTGCTCTCAAAAAAACCACCCCCCTTTGCTAAATTGCATCTCTTGCATAACGCTTGAAGGTTATCCATAGAATCATCTCCTCCTAAGCGCCTAGGTATGATGTGATCGACATGGGTAGCCTCCATGCCACATCGCTGACAAATATTCTGATCTCTCTTTAATACTCTACTACGAATCTTTCGCCATAGTGCTGTACTGCCATCATCTCTTAATGCTGATTGCTTAGCCATTAGTGGTAATTGTGCCTTTGAAAGAATAACCAAGCTGCACAAGGTGATCCATATCTGTTATCGATGTACTTCAATCCCCATTGAATCTGTTGCTCTGGCATTGCAGTCTTTAGATAGACGGATCGTCCTTGTGGTATTCCATAATGAGATCCATTAACTGCATCTGGTCTCCAATTAGATTCCTTTGTATAAAGTTTATCCAGGCAGTTCATCTGTTGTTCATCATCGACTAATACAGCTGCATATTCTTTTGCTGTTAATTGATTAACCTCATCAGGTGCAACAGCGTAAGCCGGTGTAAACAGAGTTATCCCAATAGCCACTAGCACCGAGCGACCTACCCGGCTCACCGGGTCGCTCTGAACCCTTGATGGGTTCTGCGTCGATAGCGTACCGCACATGTCAAGTTCCCCGTTCAATTGTCGGCGTGTCATTGATGTCCCCATCCTGATCCTTTAAATGAGATTCCAATACTGCCCCAAACTCGACTCATGGAGACGCCACAACAAATCGGCTGACGATCCTCCTCCATTGACTTTTCAATTTCCATTGTTATTTCGCAGCTGACGCATTTGAATTCATAGACTGGCATATTAGACAACTTCCTTTCATAAACATCCAGGCTCCGCAACCTGTGCATCTTGTGATTTCCTCTGTTGGTATTAGATCAGCCAATATCGGCATAATGTCTTTGAGTTTGACAAATGCTAAGTATTGACCTGCATCCTCTCCCTGACCATTGCATCGCATAATTACCATTGGCAATTTACCAGCTGCATTTGATTCGGCTTGTTTAATCCAGGCTAAAGGCTGAAAATCACTCCTAGCCTTAACCTCGATTGAAATGGTTGGAACATTGAGAATATCCTCGCCTTGCCTGCCAGCCCCAGCCGTATCTGCATATGGGAACCATTGTTTAAGATAATCGGCTATGACTTTTTGAGTTCTATAACCTCTCGTCTTTCGATGGTTAGCCATTAACTGAATGACACTTCTTACAAGTCCATGTGGCATTGAATGGGGCATCTGCACTTTCAATATTTGCAAGATGAGCAATAATCACTTCATCATTGCATAACTGGCAATGAACAGACATAGACATTAAATTCATCCATTGACCATTGACATTTACCTCTACAAATCCCATCACACACTCCTCAACTTTTGTTTTTCCCATTTTCCAGATGAGCCAAGTTTGTACCAAATAGTTGGACAGGCTTGCATTGGTGCCTTATTACCAGATGGACAAAAGAAGCCACCCCAAGCGCGTCCATTCTTTTCGCCCTCACGCCACGTCATTTCGCCATGATCGCAAACCTCTGAATTAGCAAGTCCTAATACATCTTGGATCGTGGCAATTGCCTCAGCTGCTGAAACTGCCATAGGCTGATTAGGATCGGCATAGATTGGCTGATTGCTCCAAGGATCCGCAGCTAGTGCTTCCTCTTTTGTTTTGTAACTTGGCACTTCATTAGTCTTAGCAATTTGCTCGGCTGTTAAGCGTTCAACTTTAATCATCTCGGATCGAGAAGGTCTTTTACCTTTAGCTGCGTAACCTCCGTTTGCAAGTGCGCGACCGATCGCGCTAGTCTCGCAATTTTCCAACGCTGAAGTTGAATTAACACCGCAATCAGTAACCTTCTCCTCAGCGTATCCGGTTGAAAACGCCACGCTATCTGCGAAAGTTCGATATAAGTACGCCTTAATAATAAATCTATCATTTGCAAAACTCTCCAATTCTGTGCTTAATCTGAAATCCGGAAAATCTTTTATGAACTTTTCTAAACGGGTTTCAACCGTTTCATAATCTGCTAAATTAAATGCCATCTGGTAATTCATCCTGTCCCATTAGATAATCGGTTTGTTCCGGCAATGACCATACTGTGCCATCTGCCCAAGTCTGCACTTCAATCGCGCAAGCATTGCAATAATGTCTGCGTGTTCCCTTGCTTTTTGGGTGATTGCTCAAAACTGTGTAACTTGCTGGCTTTTGCCCAAGTATGGAATTAGTGCCATATCTAACCTTGCAGTAATCGCACCAAACTCCAGGTGCCGCTTTAATAACTGTCAAGGTCATCCCAATCAGTTGATGCAATCTGTCCAGCGAGCGCAATGTATGCTGCGCCGTCCTTGTAACTGTCTGCGTGGAGGCTTGTCTCTTGTAAGCGTGCGATTTTGACAAGTGCCATACAGACTGCGACTTGGTGAGGCTCGATGTGACGTTCGAGGTAGGTACTCCAGTATTTGGAGATTCGAAGGTGATTGATAGCTGCCAAGCCATAATCTTTACCTCTGTCTGCGATGAGGTCTTTTGCTTCGTCAAGGATGTCATCAGCGCGCATTAACACTCACGCGCTGACTGTTCTTACCGACTACCAAACCTTCGCGCTTGCCTTCATTAAAACCCTGCGACCAGCCAACTATGTACCATAAAACATTAGCAGCTAGTAATAAAACAATTATTGGTACTTGTAGATCCATTTGTTTGCTCCCGATTCCGTAGCCTGGGTTGGCTACAGGAATACGGTCTCACACTTAGCAGACAATTACACGTTTATCAATATAACGAAACGGTAACGATTTAGCCCCAGCGTTTGCCTTGATAGATGAATGATCCATCTTTAGGATCAATTGGAATAAGTTCAGGCGTGAAGCGCTTACCATGCAATGTGCCAACTACAAAGCCCATTTGCCAGTTCGCATAACCCTTTGTGTAGTTCATTCCAGGGCTTGAAAGGTCTACAAGATTGCCTACCTCAACTCCCCACACAATACGCCCGTATCGGCCTCCAGAGGCCTCAGAATGGGCACTCAGGCCTAGTCTATGAGTGTGTCCTGACACGATTGATTTACCCATACGCATGGCGCCATTGAGGGCTGTTTGACCCGGCTTGTTTGATAGTGGAAAGGCATCTCCATGGCAGGTATGCCAACCTGGCGCAAAATCAAATCCGTTTGGATGATACTTTATATTGGCCTTATCGTACCCCATAAACTTGTCATACCGCAGCTCAGGCAGATTCATAAATGCCGGCAATCTGCGTGATAAAGATTTGTAAACTCTAGCGCCGTGATTAGATCCAACGACGTCAGTAACGCCAAGATATTGCAGGATCTCTAAAGTGAGTTTGCGATCCTCATCGATGTTGCCTTCGACCTCTTGCCATGATTGGGCAAACCCGCCAAGCTGCGGTAGATCGATTTCATCACCAATACAGATTGTTTGGTGAGGCTTGTAAGCCCTTAAAAACTTGCCTAGATTCTTGACTGCTGCTTCATGAAAGAACGGTGCCTGGATATCTGAAATCCAAGCAATTCGTTTTACTGTCATTAGTCCTCGTCGTCGTCGTCCTCATAGTCACCGAACCTTTCTGGTTCGATAGGATCTGGCAAGATCCACGCAGGATAGGCAGAACGTTCCACAATAATGCCAAGGACTGTCTCCTCATCAAAACCTGCTCGCTTTAGACTTTGAGCAAATTCATACATTCCTATGCAGTAAGCATCGAGTGCAGAATAATCTTGCTCAACTAGGTCTTTAGTTGCTTTCTTTGCCATGTGGATAAGTGTCCCTTACTTTTTGAGAAGTTCCATCATCTGCTCTTGGCGTGTCTCTATTCTTGCCAATCGGTCAGCGAGAGATGATCCACCATTCGGCGTAAGAGTCCACAACCAACCGCGAACCAAATAACGCAGACCGCCAACAAATACAGCAATCGTCGAGACAATGGCAAGGATAAACCCTGCCCAATCACCTGGACTCACCGCAAACCGAACGCTTCATCTTTAGGATTTAGCCAACGCATAATTGGCGGAATCGTTGCCAACGCGCCAGCGTAAGCAATGTTCTTAGGGTCAGTCTCACCCGCAGCTATGAGTGCAAGCGCAGCTGTTAGAAAGGCTCTGCCCCAACTTGCTAGCATCTTTTTTAGGTCTTGGCTCATCTGTTCCTCCTAGTAATGGGATGTTAAAAAACTTCGAATCCGTGTCGCCAGCCTTCGTAAAACTGACGTGAATGTGTTTGGTGTGTGGATTAACTCCGGTGTATTTGCGCCAGCGCCAGAGGCTTCGAGCGCTTGCAATCTTGTGATTAAAGATGACATAAGCAATCCGTTTATCTGACTTGGCTGCAATTCGAATCTGGTCGGCAACGTAAGCAGCTGTGGAGGCTTGTTTGTCGAAATCAGCATCGAGATCGATAGCCCGGACAAACCCTGAATCAGGGTCAGGGTTATGATCGCTCTTTCTGTTTGAGTGCTTGAGGTCGCCGTAAGTCCCGTCCGAGTCACGCTTTCGATCTGGATAAGCATCGTCTGCCTGTTCTCTTAGTTGGACAACTGACTTACTTAGTCTTGGTTTCATCGATCACAATCGGTGTGGATTGTTCCGGTTCTGGATTGAGATATCGTTGATAGTCTGAGTTGGCTGGGTCTGCTGGTATCCAGATGACTGTGCCATCTTTAGCAGTTCCAACAATGCAGTCATTGCCTAAGCCGTCTTTTACTATTTCATATTTCATATTATAACTCCGCACTTGCAAATAAGATTTGAGTTGTTCCTACACCAGTAAGCATTGCATTTCCGTTTCCCGCCACTAATCCTGCACTAACCGTTATAATTACATACAAAGTTGTTGTAGAGTGATTTGATCCAGACATTGCAGTAGTTGTAATTTGTCCACCAATAGCACTATATACATTTGCACCAGTTGGACTCGTATAGGTAACGGTTGGTACTGTTCTCATACTTACAGGCAAAGTCACATAAATTAAACCTTGAGTAGTAGAGTAATTGAATCCAGTACCGACTGCGCCAGCACCACTTACTTGATTGAGTGAATAGCCATAACGCTGGCAAGCGGCTAATTCTCCTTGAATTGTTGCCCCATTAGTCTTAAATGGTGTGGCTACTGAACCGACTTCAACCTGTATTCCAGTCATTTCGTAATAATCGTTAGCACCAGCAGTACCTGTTGGAGTAAAAGCAAAGTTAATACCAAGTTGCGTTGCGCTGCTTGAAATTGTTGCTGTTGCAGTAAAGCGTTGCCAAGTCGTCGTTAAAGTCGCTGTTCCTGCAATTAAATTAACCTGACCTGTAAAACCATTATTAAGATTTTGGTCAGTTCCAGTTCCAGTTACAAGGTAGTAAGCCAAAGCGTTAGAAGTTGCAGAATAGTTAGCACCTGCGCGAGCGTAGAAAGAAAATGTAACTGTTTTGCCAGCATAAGGAATTGAGTTAATACTTTCAAAACTTTGTGCGGTTTGAATATAAGCAGTTGAAGTATTTGCGCTGTCGCGTTGTACGCGCATACAGTATTGGATATTTGGTAAATTAGTTGTATCGCCCGTCACTTGACGGCTGATAGTTCTGCCAGCAGCAGTTGTATAAGGTTGCCATCTATCTGCTGAATAATAATTTACTGAGGAAGCAGTGACTGCGCTTGAAGTACCGCGTTGCCATACCTGCATTGCTGAATTCAAAACAGGATTGACATTGACTGGTGCTTGATAGCGCAAGCCTGTTGAAGTGGAACTATCTGCTACAAGTGTCTCGCCGTTGTTGCCTACTGCTAGGCGTGCAGGAGTGTCGTTTGCACTAGCTGCAATGAGATCGCCCTTAGCGTCAACCAAAGCATTTTGAATAGCATTTGAATCATCCTGAGCAACCCAGGTAAAAGCCATATCTGTTCCGGATGTTTTTGATAGAACTTGTCCGGTCGTACCGCCTTTGAGACCTGCCATCGACGTATCGATAGATGATCCCAGAGTGCGAATGGCAGCTGCGCCATCCTTTACTAAATCTGTGTCGTTTGGGGTAGTCCACCCAAAGTTTGTTGTTGTGGCCATTAGGCTACTGCTCCAATCGCATTATTCCATGTAAGTATACCCGATAAAGTATTCCAAGCCTCGGAGCCTGAAACCTGATCCCAGCGAACTGCAACCTGGGAAAATTCAATAGGGGTCGCATTGATTGTCAGATCGACCCGGTTATAACCAGCCCTGAAAGTAAAGCCCTCCACGTAGCCTTCAAAAGTACCGTCGGAAATATTGTTAGGCAGATTAACGATCTTAATAGGTTGGCCCATAAATACTGCAATAAGAGCATTTCGAGTGGCATCGCCAATCTCATTGTTACCTAGTGGAAAAGTAATAGAATCAAACTTGGCTCGCGGATAGGATTTCAAAGCCAAACGACGATCAGCCACTAATTGAGCATCTGTTGCACCATGGATAACTGTGTCAATCGATTCTGCATATCTGCCAAAAGTGTTGATTGAAATATTATCAATAGCAGTTTTTTGAGATCCATAACCTGCTCCATAATTTAAAGTAATATCATTACGGATATCGCCTGATTGTGTAAGTTGTCTTAATCCAGCAGCGTAAGCGGTATTTGCATCTAATTGTGTGTAACCATTTGCAGCCAGGTAATCCTGGCGATGAGTTGAGTCGGCATAACAAATGCGTCCAGAGCCATCCTCGTATAATTGACCCAAAGCAGATTGAGCAATAAGAGCTGCGAGGCTATATCGATCCACAACAGCAGATGACGAAGGACGTGATTGACAAATATATTCGCCGGGACGATCTATCTCACCAAGTCCAACATTCTCAGCGTTTGCCCAAGTTGTGGCAGGATTGTAAGCAGCCCAAGTTACGGCTGGGGCAACCTCATTCCAGTTATTGACTAAGAGATCAACCAGCAAAGCATAAATCTGATCGCCGTCCTCATCCTGGGATAATGTGTCAGTCCAGGTTGATTTCGAAAGTCGAGACAAAGCACCGACTGCAGTTATGTTTGCAGCGGTTGTAAATCCTGTTGCGCCTGCTTGAATAACCTCAACACTAAAATCAGTAATAAACCCACCAAAAATCGGTACATAGGTACCAGACGAGTTTTGCAATTCTAGCGTTAAAGAATCAGTTACTTTGAACTCAAATGCTTGATTGTTTAAATTGACCAATTGGATATTGCAATAACCGGCTTGAGCCTGTTGCTCAATAGTTGTTCTACCGCTGGTAATGGTGAGGTTAGCAATTGTCGTATTCGCATAATTATCGCCAGTCCCATTGATAAGGACTTTCCAAACCGGACTCCAATTACTCATATTGCCTGCAAACCTAGAGATCCATTAGTGCCGCGTAAATTAGAGGATTGAATGATATCTACGATCTGACGTGCAACGCCTTCCTTATCTAAGGCTCCAGTCACATTTATGTTATAAGTATCGCCGGATGTAGCAGCTTCTGCCATACGAAAAGAACCAGCATTGAAAGACCCGATTGCAGTCGATGCAGCGGTTGCTGTTGCAGCTGCGGTCGCTACGCCGGTTGTACTAGATGTTGTACCAGTCGATCCTGTACCGGGACTTGATATTGTAGGCGCTGTATAAGTTGGAGTCGTTACCTTTGGTGCTGAAACTGTCGGTGTAGTAAATGATGGCTTTGAGATTGTTGGAATGTTAGGCAAAATTGGAATTGCGTTGTAAGCCTTGATAAGAGCATTAATTCCATCTATAGCACCAGATACCAAAGTGCGGATCACGTTAATCACACCGCCTACGATATCGACCACGCCAGCAGCAATTTTGGCAACAAATGAGATCGCTCCACCAAGAGCAACTGTAAATACAGGAACAATGTAATCCACGATGAAGTTACCTAAAGCCTGAAAAGATTCCTTGTTGCGGTCAATTGCGTCTTTGATTGGATCAAAGAGTCTGGCAAACTTTTCAAAGCCTGGAACTACTTTTGTAAGAATGATGTTAATAAGTGATTCGATGATCGGGAGCAATTTGTAACCGATTGCTTCAACTGATTCGTCAAATGCAACTTTCAAACGGTCCATGCGTCCTTGGAATGTTTCAGCGTTCTTAGCAGCTGCGCCACCAAACAAATCTGACAATCGTGATTGAACCTGGGTGAATGACATTGCCTTTAATTCAGCGCTAGATAGTCCAATACCTAATTTGCCAAGAGCAGCGGTATTACCATCGTAAGCCTTGCCCAAGGCGTTTGCGACGCCTTCAAGTGGCTTGCCAGTCTGTGTTGAGATATCAAGAGCAAGTGCCAATAAATCTTGGGCTTTAGATACGTCCCCGGTTGATAGAGCAAGACGCGAAAGCGCTGGACGTAATTTATCATCTGCAACACCGGTTGCTCGGGCCATCTTGTCAATTGAATCCTCGGTAGCAGCAATTTGAGCCTTGGTTGCTCCTGTAGCGTTTTCCAACGCTGAGGCTAATTTAACTTGGCTTTGTTCATCTGCCAAGGCAGCCTTGACGCCATCCACGCCTATCTTGAGGGCGTAAGCAGCAGCTGCAGCAGCAGCAGCAGCAAAAGCAGCACTTGCTACTTTGCCAAACTTTTCCATGCCAGTAGCGCTGTTTTCTACATCGCCATTAGCAGCCTTTAACTTTTTATTTAGATCATCGACATCAGCAAGGATCGAGAGTTTAAGGGTTCTATTACCTGCCATTAATCCCACTCCTTCAAAATATCGCTAAATGCTTCCTCCCATTTACGAACTAGATCCGGCTGGATCTGTCGTAGGGTTGGGTAGATAAAGTAACCGGAGTTACCTCTACCCTTGTTTGGCGTGCGCTTTGGAAACTGCTTAAAACGATTAGAACCAAATTCCATACCATAAAGTAAATCTAAAGTTGAACCGCCACCGCTAAACTTTTGACGAGCAAATCCATAACTGAATTCACCAATCTTTGAAGTCTTGCTTACCTTAACTCCATCAGCAATACGGCGAGCAGCAGTACCTGAAACCGTGCGAGTCGCTGCTGCGATCTTAATCTGTCCAGCAGCATACTCAGCAAGGTTAGAACTTTCCTTTTTAGCAGCTTCGATGGCTTGATCATCCATGGCCTTGAAAGCCCTGGTAATACCGCGTAAATCTGATTTGTCATAAGCGATCTTGACTTCATCTGCCATCCGATCGCTCCTTTAAAATCTCTATCGCTGTTAAGACATCATCCGCATCGTCCCAGTATTGCATTGGTATCCCCGTCTCTATCGCTAGAGTTACGAGGATCCTGCCTACGCTTCCGGGCTTGTGGCTTTTGGGCTATCGTCTCCGACTGTTACATCAGCAACGGTTTCAGACCAAATCTCGTAAGACTTAACAGGCTTTCCAGCGCTTTCGCGCTTATAAGCATTGTAAGCAAGAAACAAAAGATCCCAAATGCCAATTTTGTCATTAGCCTGAGAAATCGTGTTACCAGTTGCCTTCTCCCATTTAGCCCACTCTGGTGGCTGAGCAACATAAGTTGCAGAGTCGCCAGCATTATATGTAATTGTGATTGGTAGTTTCATCTGTGCTCCCGTTGTTAGATTTTAACTGAATGTGTCTGCTGGTGTTCCAACTACTTGAAGCGCCCAAGTATCTGTCTGCGCTCCTGGTGCTGATCCACCAACTGTTGGATAAACAGGCAATACGTTGCAAGCAAATACAGCGCCTGATGCAGCTGTTAGTGATACTGCAAGAGTTGTATTTGGGTTTGCATCAGCTGCAAGCCACATTGCTTCGAATAGTGATGATGTTGCACCCCAGTCAGCAAGTAACTCCACGTTAAGAGTCCAAATGTCGTCTGTGTGCTTGAAAGCCTTGCCATCGAGAGTTTGGTAAATATCGATGGTTGGTGAATTGACGAGTGTGACGCTAGTTGTTTGCGCATCGTAGTTTACTGCTGCGATGCTAAGGACTAGGTCGCGACCCGTAATGACTGTTGTTGGCATTATTGGTTCTCCTTATGCTGTTTGGGTGTACCAGGTGGACACCCGTATATCTGCGACCAGCAAGGTGCTAGCGCCTACTGTAGTAACTGTTGGTCGATCAACTACCTGGAGTTCATATCCAGCCGGTATAACCGCCACAACACTTGTTATAAGTTGCTCGATATTATCAAGCGAAGCCGGGTTGCTGTTATAAGCAACGCAGCAGGTTATTGTGTAATTTAACTTGCATCGAAAGGTGCTCTTGCCAATAGTCTCAAACTCCATATATGGAGAATCCGGAACGACTACGACAGCAGGTGCTGGAATTTGTTCAGGGACGTAACTAAATACGTTTGCTGAAACGCCAGATAATGCTGTAGCAAGAGGAGTACGAACCGCTGAAAGAATTGTGCTCGGCATTATTGAGCCATCGTTTCAACGTCAATATAAGGCCCTAGGAGACCTACTACGCGATTAAACAAGCTGCGTCCCATACGATAAGGAGACGGAGCAAAATCTACGCCTTCGATCTGACCGCCTGGAGCAGTACGAGATTGAAACACTTCAACTGAAACTACAATGATCGCGGATTCAACCGCTGATATTCCAACATAAGTTGAAGCGCCTGTAAGTGTTGCGGTTCCGCTAGGGATGACATTCTTTTCAAGGACATCGGCATTAGTGATGTTTGCTGTAAATGTGTATGCATCGACATCAGCATTGACTGTTCGAGTGCCGTTAAATGGTGTTCCGCATCCGGCAATGATAACTGATTGTCCCTCTGTGAATTCATGAATTCCTACTGTTGTAAAGGTTGCGACATTATTAGTCAGCGAAACCATTTCAACTGGTGCTGCAAAAGTTGTAAGTAAAGGCAAAATGACTTGCTCTGATGTATCAATTATATCGTTCAAATATGCATCGCTATAAAGAGCAGACGAAACGCCAAGCACCGATCTCAACTCTGACGCTGTGATAATACTTGGCATTTCATCCTCTCTAAACTGCTGCCGGGGAGATCGGGAGCAACCCCCCCGGCATGATTAAGTTTGTGCTTCGATTACACGTTTAGTGTAAATGCACCAGCTGCTGTCAAAGTTACTGCTGAGCCGTAACCGTAGTATCCAACTTCAACCTGACCTGTACCAACGATGTTAGTACGAAGTTGAAGTGGACCAGCGCCTTCGTACCAAACAAATGAATCGCCGTTTAGGATGATGATTGAATCATCTGCTACGCCTGATGCGTTTGGTGTTACATAAACTGGAAGTCCCATTACTGATCCAACAAATCCACCAGGATTTACTGAACCCATGTTGTTTGATGCATTTCCAGCGACATCGAATAGAGGACGCTTTGTTGAATCGTTCAACTTGATCATGTTTGCCCACTGATCAGGTGTACATACGATACCTGTTGCGTGGCGCTTTGTGTTTGCGTAGACAGATGCTGCACCGCGTGAAATAAATCCAGCGAATGTATCTCCGTCAAATGGAAGTGTGATAACTGTTGAGTCAAGTGTTCCAGCAGCTAGTGCTGTGAACATTGCTGCATCAGTTGCTGATGCGTAAGCGTTGCCCATGAGACGAACTAATTCATCGAAGAAGGCAGGCGATGTGCGGTCGAGGACCTCAACATCGAATTTTTGCATCCCGGCATACTTGGATACTGTCGCAGTTACATACTCAATTTCAACCTGAGTATCTGAGAAAGCACCCTTTTGTGCAGCTGCTGCAACTGTTGGTGCAGCCTTTACGCGAGGCAACTGGAATGTAAGACCAGAGGCAGGCAAAACTGCATTTCGTACTGCTGCAATTGCAGGACGGATATTTGTGGACTTTGGATCCCAAATTGTTTGTAACTGTGGTGTTGGTACAAGACCAGCAACCTCAGTTGATGTTGTATCTGATGCAGCAGCAACATACAACTTAGATGTCTCGTCGCCCAATTGTGCGCGAACTGAGTGCTCTAGGAATGTGCCTGCTGACACGATAGGTGTACGAACGCGCTGTGAGTTAAGCGGATGTGATGTCGCCTTAACTTCAGCCTTAGCAGCTTCAACCGTCTCGGTTGATACTGCCTCTGAAACGGTTTCTGACACTAGGTCGTCTCCTTCTGTCTTAGGTTCCTCGATCTGAGGTTCCGGGGTTGATTCG
>Ga0209087_1000663_pt1 | contig 21288 bp, 23 predicted proteins | sample S_130805_EF_Meta_FD_187321 | JGI IMG/M metagenome (GOLD analysis project Ga0209087, IMG submission 187321) | Freshwater microbial communities from Lake Simoncouche, Canada to study carbon cycling - S_130805_EF_MetaG (SPAdes) (version 2) | ecosystem: Environmental > Aquatic > Freshwater > Lake ... | reverse complement strand
TGGGTTCACTTATAGGAGGGGTACGCAGACTTCCATCTGCTATGTTTCTCATGTTAGTAGAATCATCAGCAGCTACTCCATCGAAATAATAGCCAGTGATTGTTGAAAAAATTACGCTTCCAAGTGTGGCTGTTCCAGTAGTATTTGCAAAAAAGCTTTCACCATTAATGTATGCTTTTAAAGCATCAAATTGATCTTCGTGAAGTTGTCTGTTTTGATCACCTCCAGTTGCTCCATTACATGCAACATAAGCTCCACAATTTAGATGATCGATGATTACAATCTGAGTTACATTGTGTAGTGTAATTGCTACTTGAATATGATTCTTTAAAGCAACTCGCCAGTTATTTCCTGATGAAACAATTGCACAAGTTGGAACTGTGTTTCCTGGAGGGGGTGTAGCAGTATTACCAGTTAGGTTACCACCCATGGAAGCACCGGCAAGGATAAATAGGTCATATGATGAACCTCCCTGGGCATATGTTTGGTCGAGATATTGTTCGAGTGCATAAGCAAATCTTGGATCAATACATGCAAGAACAAATGTTCTTGTAATGCTATTGTTTGGCAAAGTGCTGGAATAACTAAATGGCCCATTTGGAATAACTTTTGTAACTCTTTCTAGGCGTCTAATACGTGTCATATCTCCAGCACTTAATGAAAGCGGCATTTATATTAGGGCAAGAACCATTTTATTTCTGTATTTGAAGTCTTGATACCAAGTTTGAGCAGGCGTTTATTGTCTTCAAATGCAGGAGCATCAAAAATCTCAAGGCTGTCGGGATCCATAAGCATATCAAATCCTTTTACTCTGATATATTGTAGACGTCTTTTGCGTCGTTCTGTGTTTCTCATGTAGAATACATCTTGCTCATCTGATTTAAAATTTGGATTAAATGCCAGGTCTTCTGGTTTTGCTGTAGTATCAAAACGCATACATTGGATAACTTCACCATTTTTGGAATGTAACTTACGATGAATTTCGCAATCTATAGCTGCTTGTTTAAGCAGAGTTATGATGCTCTTATTGATGCGTTCTTTCTCGTATGATTTTTCATACAGGTATTCATCGGTTGTCATGAATGAATCGACTGGTTGTTCAACATCATACCGTTTCAGTGTCATGTCATTACGACGAATTAGAACAATGTTAGGACCTTCAGTTCCAGATGCTTGTTCTTGGTTAAACACTGATAGATATATATTTACTTTAACTGTGCGTTCTTCCATGGGTAATGAAGCATGAGAGCATATACGGATTGCTCGTCCAATGACTTGATCTAATCTGGCAGGATTCCAATGAGATTCAGTAATGTGAACGTTGCGAACATTCCTGAGTGTGATACCTTCAGCTGCTGAGCTGGAGCCTAAGAATACACATACTCTGACCTTTAGTGTATCTTTTAAAGAAGTTGGGAAGTCTGCTTCTGGTTGTTGATTAAAAATTTGGCGACAATAATCACGTTCTAGAGCATCTTCATCTCCTGTGAAATACATGAATGCAGGCATATCTGGCTTTAGTTCAGGATCTTCGATATATCCTGCTTGAGTCTTTATGATTTTATACTCCTGAAAGCCGTTCTGTTCCAGGATTGCACCAAATATGCCAGACCCTTCAAGTGACTTGTAGTTTGAGTATACGAATTGGTTATTGTAAGGAGCTTCTCCCATGGCATTGCGAAGGTTTTTTACGATTTCCAGAAATTTGGGTGAAAATATTTTGAGAGCTTCATCAGATAGAAAGCGAGAAGGGTTTGCTTTGATTTTTTCCAGAATCTCTTCCTTCTTTTTTGATGTAAATTTTTCATTGGTTACGAGTTCATCTTCTCCTTTGAATTCGGGAGGAATTGCATAGTTACATACCAATCTGGAATTAGCTCTGTATGAACCCATTTCTTCATCGAGTCCTGGATTTCTACCTCTGCGTGAATCAATCTTAATTTCATCCCACCTGACTTCTAGATAGCGTAAAAACTGAGCATCAGACATTTCAACCTTGATAAGTTCCTTGTCGCTTTCAATACGTTTAGGAAGAAGGCGTTCATCAGACCCTTTGAAATATGATACCAGGCCTTGGATGCGTTTTTGGAACATGAATGCATTTTTTACCTTTAGGCCTTCGATGTATGTTGTCATGAAATCTTCATATTTAGTTGGAAGGCATTCTAGTTCTTCTTTTGTGCACTTATCGGATTCTGTAAGTTCTGTCCCTGAAAACTTCTCAGCAAATGCTTCTCTCCATGAATTCGTCCATTTAAGAATGTCAGGTTCAAATTTAAGTTCTTTGGAATGTTTTACAGCAATACGTTCATTCTTTTCATTATAAACTGATTCAAATTGTGGAGGATTTCTGGTAAGCATAATGATTCTTTTTACCGAGTTGTATTCGATGGTATCTATTTCTGGAATTGTTCGGAAGAAAGCTGTAAGCATACCTTCATCCCAGGACACAACCTGAGTTGTTGGGATAGATACTCGTTCAATAGGTCCTCTGATAAGGTTCATTAGGAAAGCTATTTCGTTTGGTGAGTTGATGATAGGAGTTCCAGAAAGCAGAACTATCTTTGCATTTTTAGCATGGTATAGACGATCATAGATTTTCTGCTTATTTACGCTTTCATTTACGACATTGCCGATAAAATTGTGAGCTTCATCAATAATTACAACGGAGTTATCAAATTGTTCGGGTTTATCTGGGGGGAATAATGTATCGATATTAGATTTGCTGATACCGTTATAGTTGATGAAAGTGAAGCGTTGATCAATAACATCTGTAATTTGTTCGGATATACCCTTGCGTATGTCTGCTGGTTGATCTTTAAAATTGGCGGGGCGTTCTGGCACTGTTACGAAATATTTCATGTGGCTATCTAGAAACTTTTGGGAGATTCCGAGGCTTCTAGCGTGTTCGATATCAGTTGCCTGGCGAATATTGCGAACTTCCCAATGTTGTTCTTCCTGGTAGAATGGGTCACCGCACTTGCGTAGTTCGCCCTTAAAGTTTGCTTGGAGGCTGGCGGGAAGCATGACATAAATTTGGTGGGTAGACATGAGTGATTCTGCAACGGCAATAGCGGAGCATGTCTTTCCTGAGCCAAGGCCGTGATAAACAAGTAGACCTCGGTAAGGAGTTTCAGCAACGAGATAATCGCGGACAAGTTTTTGGTAAGGCAGAAGTTCGCGACCAGGACCAGAACGGATAAGGCATAAGTCGACGTCCTTATCTTCTAAGTCGGCAGGACCGATATCTTTTGCTCTATAATTTTTGAAGATGCGAGTGACAGAATCGGCGAATGCCTTCCGATCTGGTAAAATGTAGGATGACATGACTCACTTATTTTTGGGAGGGAATTGATAATGGGAGAGTTATTCCGAAGAAACCACTTAATCTGGACGGTTTCAGCATTTCTGATGATGTTTGCTGTATTTTTGTATATCAAGCCTAGTATTGCCTTTGGTCCTAATGGCAGTATTAAACCGTTTGGTGTTCAAAAGAGAGGGTCGACCGTGTTTCCTGTTTGGTGGTGGACTATACTATTTGCAGCCTTGTCCAGGATAGGGGTATCCTATGCTTCTAATTATTCAGTATAATTGTAGTAGAAAGTAACAGGATTGTATACTGCATGTTGATCCATAAATTTCAGTAATTTCGCTTCATTATTAATATCAATTTTAGTAAGAAGTTTGTAGTTGTTCTCGAGGATATCTGTATCCTTGACTATTATTTGCTGTGATGGACGCTTTACCAAAGGATGTAATACCAATTCTGGAATTCCTTTGTTACCAGCAGAATCTTCGGTCATCTTAAAGAAGTTCTTGATTCGTTTGGAAGTTTTCTTGAGAGACTTTCTTAGATCTCTGGAATCAGATGCAGGGATACCCATAATACCGACAACTTCCGGATACTTACTGATAATTGTATCGCTTAAGCATGGGTCATATGTTGATAAGGATTGAGGCATGCATCCTTTAGGAACTGCCGAGCATGTTTTGATAAAGTTTCGTTTAGTTCCTTTGTGTCCCCTAGAATATTTGGAAGGTTTTATCAATTTTAGAACTTTGATATCATGAATAAGAGTGTATATATGCATATAATCTCCTTTGTGTTCATCTTTTAGCCATTTACCTAAGGCTAATTTTACAGCAAAAGGATTTGGATAGAAAAATACGTTATAGTTGGGAATGATACAACGAGTTCCATCATCCAGGAGAACTCCTCTTGTATCATCTAATGGTCGCTTTACCAAACGGAATAGCAAGGTTCCTTTTGGTATAGTTTGTAATAACAATTTGGTATTCCTATACGGAATTTCCTCCATTATTTAAGAGGTAGGTTTATTTGCTTCTTGCTTTTCTTTTAGTGATTTCATGAGATCTTCCTGGAATTTGGCAAGTTCTGCAACATCTGGTTTACAAACTGCAACTTCTACCGTATGAACCATACGAGTTGTAACGATAAGCCCAGCAAGAACTAACGCATATGTAATACCTAATCGTTCATAGCCAGCTTGGTCTGCTGCCATTCCTGTCCATCCGAGTATTGATTTTGTTCCTTCTGAGAAGATTGACAATACATATGGTGAAAATTTCATTACTATGTAGACGATGCTTGGGAAGAGAGACCATATGAACCCTTCGTATACTGAAGTTATTCCGTTCATTTTAGAACATTGGAATGTTGTCATGACGGTTGCTAGAGTAGCCCCAAAAATCCAAAGTATGATAAACAACGAGCCTATTGCTACGACAGAAAGCATTATTGATTAAAAGCAACATTGTCTTGTAGGTCAAACGTCTGTATGATTCTTTTAAACGATTCCAGGAGGGTTGAGCGTTGAATGTAGTGGGGTCGAGTTATTTCTTTGCATTGTTCTATAGTCTTCCATTCGATTGCCGATACTTCTTTCTTCTGCATTGTTGTCATAGTTTGTTGAAGGTCGATAGAGTCTGGATCTCGGAGCATAGCTACAAAGTAATCGTGCCGATATGGGATTCCATTTGTTCCAGTAAATGTTTCTGTAAGAAGGAGATTTTTGCAGATAACATATGAGTCTCTTGGAATGTTGGTTTCTTCGCTAAACTCTCTAATTGCACAATCCATATCAGATTCTCGTGGTGCTCGTCTTCCTTTAGGAAATCCCCACTCGGATTCGTTATAACCTTCGAGGCCAGCTACAAGTTCTGCCATGACAAGGTTGCCAAACTTTTCTTTGGAGACTTCAAATTCTTTCGAGTGATGGTCGCGACCAACTCCCCAATGAAGTGTCCAGAGTTCGTCGAAAGATAATGTTACCAGGAATGTGTGTTCGGACTTGGTCATATTTGACAGTAGATTTGTTATGTATGGTATGTTGTCGAGTTCATATTTGCCTCTGAGGAATTCGGTAAAAGCCATACTGTCTTTCCTGCGAACCATCAAGATTTTTGGAAGAGTTTTTACTGGTATTATTGGGCTGTCAATAAGTATGATGCCGTATGATATAACTGGGTCTGTGCACGACCTAAATGCGTGTCCTCGTTTTCCACAATTATTGCAATACATTGGTATTTTAGTAGTCTTGTAGTTAAGTCTGTCCATTTTTTACTTCGGGTTTCCATACAAATGGGAGGATCATCATCGAAACCACCTACGACTGTTGAGGCTCCAATATTTGATTCTACAAAGTTAACTGCTCAGCTACCTGACATTGAACAGTATGAAGACAAGGTTAAGGCTACTATTGATTCCATGAGTAGTGAGCTCAATTCTGCTTTAGCAAGTATGTCTGGTTACCAGGCAGCATTTAAGACAGTTGGTTGGTTGTTCCTTTTTAGTTTGCTTGCTTATTTTGGATATTACTATATTTACCCTTGGATTAGGAATCGCATGCCAACTAGTGTTGATCTTCCTAAAGGAGGTAAGGATCTGAGCATTACAAGTGCAATGATTGGTTCAAAGGATGTTAAGCAGAAGGTGATTGACAAGGTTTCTGGAAACGAGCTACACATCCAAGTAGATTCTACTGTAGATGCATCTGACGGAGAGAGTCTAGCAGTAAACTATCAGTATCCTGGTGAGGTTCCTGGTAGCATTACAGTGCCATATGGAAAGCCGATGGATATAGTTCCAGCATCAGTTGCAAAAACTGAATCGGCATCCTCCTGGTGGAATAATAAGAATTTGATGGCTACTGCAAAAGATGCAAAAGAAGTATCAACTGTATCTGTTCCAGACAATGGACCAGACGGAGTGTATGGCTATCAGTTTTGGATGTATGTGACTGATTGGAGTTACAAGTATGGTGAGGAGAAGAATGTTATGTTTCGTTCTGATGCAACTAACTCTGCTATTAAGAATCCTATGGTAACCTTACACCCGACTGATAATACTATGAAGGTAAGTGTATCAATCTTTCCTTCTAGTTCTGATTCTTCGAAGACTGAGCCTGCTCCTGCTGGGCATTCTGGTTCAACGGATGATGTATATATTTGCGAGGTTCCTAATATTCCTTTACAGACTTGGATAGCTGTTGGCATAACAGTATCAACTCGTAACTTGGATATATACATGAATGGAAAGTTGGTAAAGTCGTGTTTCTTATCTGGAGTTCCTAAACCAGTATCTGGTAGTGTGACATTGAATACTGATGGTGGATTTTCTGGCTGGATGTGTGGGTTTTACCACTACGATAAGATGCTGGTGCCATCTGATACTCAATCATTTTATGGATCGGGTGTTCCCTGCAATGTTCCTGGCACGTCATCAAATTACAAGGTAACATTTGGAATTCATGACACAAAGGGTGAAGTAGTATCAAAATATATGTTCTAATAAACAATGATCGTACCAATAGTAATAACGGTAGCTATTTTATTAGCATGTTACTTCTTTTTGCGCACACCAACATCTGACTATGTGATAGTAGACGGAATAAAGGATGGTAAGGATGACAAACAATATTTAAAACCTTTACCAGTTTCAGTAAATCGTCCTGATGGGATAGAGTTTTCGTATACTGGTTGGTTAAGAATTGATGACTTTGCGTATCGGTTTGGAGAGCCAAGAGTAATATTTGTAAAAGGATCGGCAGATTTGAGCACAGCATGTCCTGCACTTGTGATTGATTCGAATACTAACACGTTGCTTGTAAAGGTTGATACATTTGGTGCACAGGAAACCATACCCGTTATAGGTGTTCCAGCTAATAAGTGGTTGCATGTTGGAATAAATGTAAACCAGGAAGCGGTTGATGTGTATATTAATGGAACAGTGTATGCTCATCATATACTTACTCAGCTACCTAAGCAGAATGCAGGCAGTGTATTGAATTCACCTGGTGGAGGATTTGCAGGTAGAATTGTTCGTTTAGAATATCATCCGCAGGTATTGAGTGCAAGTGATATACAGAGTAGGGCTCGTGAGGCTCCTCCTACTGGAGAAGAAAACCAAGTATTTCCTGAATATTTTGATAAGAGTTGGTTTAATTAGGAACATTTAAAAATGCCTGGGCTTCTGTTGCCTGAGAAGATGCAGCTTTCATTCTGGCTTCTTGAGAATCTATCTTTGCTTTAAGTGCTGCATATTCATCTTCTATTATTGTTAGTCTATCTGTTGCCTTTGTAGTTTTTTCATCAACTTCTTCCACCGTAAGATGTTCAATCTTTCGATGAAAGACAAATACTAAAGTGGCAACAAGCAAGAATAAAGAACATAAATACAAATCTTTCATCTTTATTAAATGGCTTCTTTTTATAAACGATCGCTTATTCAGGACCAATATTATGTGCAATCTATAAGTCCAGTTACTTTATCAGGAACGACAGTTACACCCATTTCGCCAAGTAGACCAAAGTTAACCAGACCTGTTGCAGCATCAGAAATTATCAGACAAAGGGCAGTTTGTGGAGTTAGTAATAATATAATTGATATTAATGGAGATGGTGGTGACCCAAATATAGACCTTGGAGTTTTATACAGCAATGGAACACGGCTTCAATATCTTGATTTTAAAGCTACTACTGGTGTTTGCGATGTTGTTGTTGGGGATAAGATTGTAACAGTTGTTGATAGTAATGGAGTAACATATGACCAATTTTTAGCAGGATATACATTAACATCTGCTTATTCTGGTAATGCAGTATTCCCTATGCCTCGTCCCAATAATGTTTTGACTTCTGGTCTTCGTCCTCCAGTTAAGGTTCCTTTTATACCATCAAATATTAACTGTTAAATAAGCAAATGAGTTCACAAGGATTAAATGCAACGTATCGTAATTCGAATACAGCATACAGGTTTGTTCCTACTGCAACAAATAGTGCTCCTGGTGTACCAGGTGTAGGAATTCCTCGTGCTATCTATGCTACTCAGTTTGCATCAGATATTACGAAGCTCAAGAAGGAAGTAACATTATATAACGAACACGTTGGTCATGCAACAGGAACTGGTTTTGATATGTCAGTTAACTTTAGCATTGTTCAGAGCAATCAGAATAGAAAAACATATCAGTTTGGTCAAGCAGCTTGTGATAATGCGTGCACTGGTGGCTTTCCTACTAACCCGCTTGGTACTTAAGAATACATTGATCTCCAAGATTCGGGTTCTTTTGGCGTTTCTGCTAGAAGCTTTTTGATTATCTCTTCATTCAGTTTTAGAGGAAACTCTAGTTTGATATAAAACTTATAATCCTTCATGGTTTCCTCATCTGCAATACGTAACATATTCAGACGAGTAATTATTGCTTCTGCTGTTCTGATTAGTGTGCGAACGCCTTCTTCTTTAGAAGAGTATTCAGATATGATAAACTTGGAAGCTTCATCTGTGAGAAGTATTTCTTCCTTCTTAAAGTTTAGGCGATTTATTAGATCGGGCCAGACATAATCTTGTAGGATTGATTGTTTTTCCTTTGCTGTGTAACCTGAGCAATGAATAACTTGCATGCGATCTCTGAGAATAGGATTTACCAGGCTGATGTCATTGAATGAGAAGACAAACAGGCACTGAGAAATGTCAAAGTCAATTCCTGCAAAGTACCTGTCATGAAACTGAGTATTCTGTGATCTGTCTGTTAGGTGAATAAGCATACTTGCAATCTCTTCTCCATGAGGTGTTCCAGAAATCTTATCAAGTTCATCAAAGTATAGCACTGGGTTCATGCATTTGGAACGCATGAATGAGTCAGCGATTCTACCCCACATAGAGCCCTCATATGTGTATGAATGACCAACAAAAGTTGATACATCTGAAGCTCCTCCTAGAGAGAAGAACTCGAATGGTCTATGAAGAGCTTGAGCGATACCATTCCTTGCTATGGATGTCTTGCCGACACCTGCTGGGCCTTGTAAGGCGATAACATTTCCGATTGATTGCGGACTAGCAATCCACTGGGCAAGAACTTGCATGATTTGAGTTTTAGCAGAAGGCATTCCATAAACTGCCTTATCCAGGACTGCCTTAGAATTTCTCATAAACTGAGAGCACTTTTCTTTGCCATCTGAAAGCTGAACCGGTAAAGGAACATGCTTTCCAAATGGAATACGAAGAAATGCATCAATCCAATTCTTAAGTTTGTATGACTCACCCGAATCATCTTCAATTGCTGATATTTTCTTTAGGACAGTTGTCTTTACATATTCAGAAACAGGAAGCTTTATTATCTGAAATTTCAGAGGAATCTCGGACTCAGCCCCGAAGTTTTTGATTCGAAGCATGTATTCATTTAGTTCACGCTTTTTTACAGGTGTCAGCTTATTGAAGTATGCAGATTCCTTGCTGGTAAGCTTCAGGATGGATTCTACACCTCTTCGCTTTGGTTTGGGTTCTTCTGGCATACTTTGCAGCATGTGTCTGAGAAACTCCTCATATCCTGGCACTTCATTTTGTTCTGGTTCATATGAAGAATCGTCAGAATCATCTTCTGGAGTAAGTGTGGTATCAATTACCCACACAACATCTTCTGATGCTTTGCGATTGGCCTTCTTTTTCTTTCTATCATCATCGGTCAAATCTGCGCTTCCTTTGCGCTCCTTTGCAGATTCACGTGATGGTCTCTTTGGCATCCCTCTTATTGACAGCAGATAAAACAAAAGGAAGAAATCGTTTTCAATATATAATGGAGGAGATTCAGGCAGCTGCCGATGAAGCTAATGAAATCATTAAGAAGAATGCAGCTGGTCAGGAAATTATTAAGAAGATGATGATGATTGTTAAAAAATTTATGCAGACACATCGTGTGTTAGGATATGGGGGGACGGCACTTAATAATTTGCTTCCAAAGGAAAAACAGTTTTACGATTACTCGACAGAGATACCTGATTACGACTTCTATTCTGAGACCCCGCAAGAGCATTCTAAGATGATAGCTGATAAACTAGCAAAGGCTGGTATCGTAAATATTCAGGTAAAGCCTGGTATTCATTTAGGAACGTTCAAGGTTTTTGCAGATTATATCCCTGCAGCGGATGTTAGTTTCATGTCAAAACCTATCTTTGAGAAATTGTGGAATGATAGTATTGTCAAGGATGAGGTCCGATATGTTCCTCCTAACTTTTTGCGTATGTCTGTCTATCTTGAGTTATCTCGTCCTATGGGAAATGTAGACCGCTGGAAGAAGATATATCAACGAATTCGCTTAATCAATGAAGAGTATCCTGTAGTGTGTCCGACATCTGATGATCCTGTAAATGAAGAATATGCAACACCTGAAGTTCGTGAGAAGCTAGAAGATTTATTGCTGAAAAATGAAGTTGTTTTGCTGGGGTTTAATGCAAGTACAATCCAGGCTGGTAAAGATGAATGGAAGTTGCCGTTAGATTTGTTAGTTGAACCTAAGAACTTTGACCGAATTAATAAGGAGTTGATTTCTATTTTTGGAAGAGGAGAAGCAAAGAAGCGTGAGTTTGAAGAGTATGGTGAATTACTTCCTGCTCATGCTGATATAACTCATGGAAACAAGTTATTGGTTCGTGTATTTGAAACAATAGCGTGTCATAGCTTTCATAAGTTACCGTCTGGTTTGATGGTTGCATCAATTCCGACATTGTTAAATTTCTTTTTTGCTATGTTGTATGCAGATAAGGAGTTTGTTGAACACACGTCTAGGCAGCGATTAGTTTGTACGGCTCATAAGTTGATGGAGATTGCTAATAATTCATCTAGGCGTCGTTTTAAGTTATTGACGCCTATTACATGCCTGGGCAAGCAAGAAGACCTTACGGATTTAATGAGAAAGAAGTCGGTCTTGCATAATAAGTTATCTAAAAATAAGCAGACATCTGCATTTATGAAGTATTTCTTTTCATATACGCCTAAGAGATAGTCATTTCTGACATCAGGTCGTCTAGGTCATCTTCTTCGGTTGGGCCGTTCAGAAGCATCTCGTAGCAGTCTTCGCAGACCAGCATTCCGTCGGGTTCATACTCGTAGGAGTTTTGTTCATTGATGATGCGTGTGTCGCAGCAATCGCAGGTTGTCTCCATTTTTACTGTTAGGTCATTAATATTTATACAATCCATTTCCAAAATGGAATTACATGTAAGAAACGTAACAAGGATAATAAAATGCCTATTATCCTTATTGCGGTTGAGAGTGAGAACGTGAACCTATGTGATTTTGATAACATGGGAGATATTGTAGTAGATTTTGTGTTGGAATCTACTGATCCTCGAAGCAAGGCTATTGGTGATTATTTATCTACAAAAATGGTATTTATCAATCGTCTTGCTATGGAAATCTTGAATGAAGTGGGCGAGGAACCTGCTAAGCGTATGCAGATTGCTATTGATACTGTGCGGCAGATGAAGGTTCGTAGTGCAATTGTTATTGGACATCAATCTGTATTTAATAGTTGGAATCCTGATGCTATTAAAGATGAATGGGATGTAATTGATATGTAAAAATTGGACTGTTGTCCCTATGCGTCCTGCAGAGGCTCAAGCCAGGCTGCGCGGTCATTCTCAGGAATTTGTAACTCCTCGAAGATAGCGCGGGCTTGCTCCATGCGCGTGTGGTAATTTGCTAGCTGTGCTAGCGGTGCCAGACGTTCTGCCAGGAGCACGTTTTTGGACTTGACGTCCATATTGATCCCGTCCAGGTAACCGGACAGGATGTTGCACAGGCGGCTGAGGTTTCCCTGAGCGCACATGCCTATGTTGTCTTGCATCTCTGTCTTGAGGATCTTTTTCAGGTCCGCAGAGTCAGGAGACGCCTTGATATATTGCCACACAGAGTTGAGCACGCGGCCATAAATGCCGTGACCCAAGTCGTATATGTCATCATCATGGCAGTATTTTGCCATCATTTGCCAGGCTGCCTGCTTGGACAGCCCGCACTCCAGGATAATTTCACCTGAGGTCTTCAGTGTCTCCGTCTGATACTCGGGAGGCACTGGTATTTGGAGGACCTTTTGCACGGTCTCCTTGACTTTTTGCACGACCACAGCTGTGTGGACGTTCTGGTTGTCATTTGCCAGTTGTGCTAGCTGACCACCACCCGCGGGTGCGGGCTGGTGGTGTATTGCTGCCATTGCTTGGTTGCGTTGCTGCCACCCTAGATTGCGCCGTCTCCAGCGGTCCATAGCGGCCTCTCGCGCAATGCGCCTGCGCTCATTCTGCCGCTCAATGAACGGAATATCAGCGTTGGCGCCATTGTTTGCCTCAGTCTCCTGAGTTATCGTCTCCTCTAGGCCGTGAAGCTCTAGCTGGTATCTGATTTCCTCCTCGCGGACACTTGCATCGCGGATGCGTATTTGGCGTGCATACTCTTGTGGGTCAACATCGGCTCTATTAAAGAGCTCGGTGAAGCGGTTGTAGATGGTTGTTACCATCCTTCCGTGAGCATACTTTAGCTCGTCGCGGCGGATTTGGTTTGGGCCAACCTTGTTCAGGGTGGTCATGTGCGTCTTGCACCGCATGTGCTGGGCTTCCCCAACTACCATCACGGCACAGCGAACGCCGTCCTTTTTCACGCCAACACACTGCATTGTATTTTTTACTAAGAAAAGCTTTGAATATGAAAAATCCGTTTTAATCTATGAAACTTCCAAGACAATGCAATTAAAGGTTCTAATAGAAAACTTATGTAACTTCTTAACGTTATTTAGTAAGTTCATGTTAAGGCGACTAAAATTGTAATTTCTAGGAAGTTTAAGCACAATATAATTTGGTCTCCAAAACTCTTTAAGGATATCTTTGATAAATATATCAAGTCTCTGCTCGCCTAAGAATAAATCCAGATTTGTTTTCTCCTTGTAGTCGGGTCCTCCCCATGGAGGATCAATGTATAAAATATCAGTATACCAGTTGTACACTTTAGTGGAATCCCCGAAGTGTAGAGTTACATTATCTAATCCAAATACTTTTACGTTATTTTCTAATGCTTCGAAGTTCTCCTTATCCATTTCAATTGCATCGACAGTTTTACAGTGTAATCCAAAAAGGATGGCATCACCTCCTACATTTCCTGTAAGATCTGTAACATGTTTATTACTGAGAGAACCGATAATTGAAGTTAACCTTTGAAGCAGTCGTTTGCCATCTGCCCGCCTGGTTATGCTATACTCACCTTCTGGAGTCATTTTTAATTGTTCGTAGTCTACGCCGTCCTTCTCTTGGAACATTGTTTCTAGACTGTGGCTTGATTTAAAACCACCAATTTGAGGAAGTATAAGTTTTTTTTGTAGATATTGTGTTGATACTGTTTGGTTATGCCAGGATTTCAAATAGAACTGAATGGTTTTGAGTAGTTGTTGTTGTCCAGAATTTGTAGTATAATTATATTCCTTTCCTTGCCGTATTGCAGTGGCTGGGACGGCGATTGGAAACGGTATTGGAACTCCTATTTTTTGCAGAATTAGTAGATCAACATAACCACTTGGACTTGATCGTTTTATTAGACGTTTGATAACAGCATCAAGTGAAATAAACTTTAAGCCTTTCCAGTAGAAATGGAACCTGGGATCAAAGATTGTTTCTTCCATGCTTTGTGCTCCATATAAAGCAGGGTATTCTGAATTAAACCAATTAGTAGTATATTCTTTTGCTGTTCCATCGTTTGTTATGTATTCTTTACCGTTCCATAAGCTAACATCTACGTCAGATTGAAGAAACACATCTTTGTTATCCGGATTCCATGCTATGATATCAAGATCAGCTGCAACAGTTGTTCCTAATATTTCTAGGATACTTCCACTAAAAATTAAAGAAACATATCTTTCTTTTGGTGTTAGGTTACTGAGAACTTCCCATGCCTTTGGCATTGAGCTTTCTTTTGGGAGTGACGATTCTGATACTTCCCATCCTCCTCCGTGAAAAGGTCTTGTCTTATGAAGTTTTTTTACCATTTCTAAGTCCTGGTAATGTAATATTTTGTCATGTTCTTTGCTTGTGAAGGACCCTAAAAATTCTGGCACATTAGAAGTTACAGTAATTGGGATAATAGCAGGATCTGACGGAAAATTTCCAGATTTGTGTAACACGAAAATGCGCAAGCAATACAACTTCTGTTCTGAAACACGTTTGTCTATATTAAACTCATATAGCAAACTATTGACTTCTTTGCCTGGTAGGAACTTCATGAATGTGCTGAATGACTTTTGTTCTAATGCATAAAGTGAATGCAACGTTTCTGGATTTGGTGTTACATCTTTATAGATAGCTATATAGAGTGTTGGATTTGGTATGAAATAGGATGTTAAGCGCATGTATTCCATTTCATCTTGTTGAGGAAACCATGGCTTCATATACTTTTCGGGAGCCTTCCTGGTATATACATTGTCTGAGAGGCTGAGTATGTTTGGTAGTGACATCAAATCTGGTTTTGTTTCGAAGACTAAACCATTGTATAGTCCTGAAATCTTTTCAGTAATTGGAGAGAGCTTGGCTCTTGCAGAGTCGTATATGTCCAGAAAGTTAAATCTGTAAAGCAATCTGAACCCGATGGAATCCATTGCTTGAATAAGTTTATTGAGAGGAACAATGAACTCCTTGACGCCTTCTTCTAATCCATACACGCCTTCAAATTTGATTATAACATCTTGCCCAAATAGTTTGGGCGTTTGTTCCTGATATGACCCCTTTGTTACAGAGAAGTGGCCATACGTAAACGAATTTTCTGTTTTAAGTTTATTAAAAATTTGATCACCATCCATTGCAAGCATACATATGCGTGAATGAGCAGCTGAATACTTTTGGATATTTGCTAAAACTTTGTTAAGGTCTTCTTCGGTTGTGTTACCGTAATGGAATGTCCAGTTAAAAAGGATATGTGAAGCCTTGCGACGTCCTAGAAAAGGTCCCCAATCATCTTGTGCAGAACCTTGATGCAAAGATATGTCTCCTTCAATCCTGGTTTTAGCGATATTTAATGAGTCTGAGCTTGGTTCAATACCGATAAATTTTTCAAAGTCTAATGTTTTCCATATCTTCATATCATTTAGTCTTCCAACACCAACATCAAGAAGAGTTTTACCAGAAGAACAGAAGTTTTTGAGATACCATTGCTTTACCTGGTTGTTGTGTAGTTTGAGTTTGTTTACGTCATCTATAGCCTTGTTGAAGTTGGTAGACTTATAGCTACTCATTTGTATTGCTTTAGGTTAAAAATTAAACACTTTTCTATTCCATGTTTATATGTCCAGAAAAGGCATTATACTTCACAAAACATAAGTTAATACCAATTACATTAAATCGAATTTTACGCTTATTAAATAGTTGCGCATGTTGCAATTCTTGCTCTGGAAATAAAGGTTCCAGAAATTTGTCAAATGCATTATTTTCAACTACATTATTATCAAAAATATAAACTTGGTCATCGAGTATAATATTATGTTCATACCTAGAATGATAACAACCTCCTGCATTTTTGAAAGGACCTTTACCATTTACAGACATACCATACCTAATCGTTCTTGGTCCATTATAGATTCTAGCCCTGGCATTTATAGCATTTTTAGAAAGCGTTTGAAACATAATGTTACTTAATAATCTTACATCTGGCCGAATCTTCATATACCAATCATAGTTTAATTGGGGTTTATATTCTGTGATAAAATCACATATTTTGCTAAGTTGTCTTTTAGAATTGACCATCTTATATTTAAAATCTATAATGGGTTCGTAATTATGAAAATCATTCTGGTTAGATATACCACAATAGTCGATTTCTAATGTATTATTTTTAATGCATTCATTTAGTTGTTTTATATTGTCGCACCACTCTGGATCAAAACTGTGACTTATTATTATAATTAGCAGCTTCATTTATGAGATATAATATTTAAAAATGATGTCTTTTAAAACATTATTGCATTGCTGTCAAGCTTTGCATTGAGTGCAGAGACATCTTCCTTTCTTGAACGAAGAACCCCTACAATCTGGCTTGCTATCTGATTGGCATTGTCTGCTTTTTCTGGTGTGTCCGTGATGAACAGGTATCTTGCTCTACTGGCAAGTTCTGATGCTGCGATGACCAGCACGGGTGTGCTGATATCGTCAAGGACTCTGTGAGCTGCTAAGAATGACCGCATTGAGTTTGAACGAACAAGGGTGAGAAATCTTTGCTCGCTCTTGTTCATCTTTTGTAAAAATCTAGTTTGTTTGGATAAATCCGTTTTAGTCCAGGAATGAGAGGTCAATAGGAGGTAACTCCATCTCTTCCTCTGCAGCTGGTCTTGCAGCCTGTGGTCCCAGTTCTTGCTGTAGAAGCTGGCACAATATCCATGCTTGACGCATGTGTTCTTCCATCTGTGCAGTTAGCACAGCAATGTAGGCAAGGCGATACTCCATGGTGTTACCTTATGTAAGGTAAAGCATATCAAATCCATTTTTATTCGGTAACTTAAATAAGTATGTCTCAGATTGAGATCACTGTGTTGAAACAGGGAAAAATTTCCAGGAATGTAATATCTTGCTGTTACTTTACCATGCAAACAGCATATCGTTCATTTGATAAATATACCATTTCATTACAACAATTCTTAGGTCATACACAGAGGCGGCTTCCAGATTTTGAAGTTCGTATATATACGGACGATACAGGCAAAGATGTTGCATTACAAGTTTCTAAGAATTATCCCCGCGTAAGTGTTTTGCATTATGATTGTCCACAATTTCGGGAAGGTAAAGGGCACATTGGAGTATTTGGTATGTTCGTTCGATTCTTACCACATTTTGAAGACTTAGATGTTGCGTGGTGTTCTGACATAGATCTTCCAGGACATTATTTTGATCGTGAAGTTGTGAAAAGATTAGAAGATAACTCTTGTGATGTTTACATTTCAAATTTTAAGAACTGTTATGAACGACATTCCTGGAGTCCAAAAACATATATTATTGGAAATAAGTTCATCACAAGGACGCAATTTCCTCGTGCATTGTTAACACGTTATTTAAACAACCTTTCAAATGGTGTATTAAATGAAACAGTTCAAAAATTAAATAGATCTAATTATTTGAAATCTCCATCTCAAGTTCCATACGGAATAGACGAATTGTTTTTGAATAGATATATGACAAACTCAATGAAGAATAATAACTACAGAATTATGATTGATAAAGAGTACCGATTAATGGCAGTTAAGATGGTTCGAACCAAAGAAGACGATGCAATTTTTTACAAACATTATTTAAATCCAAGTTACGAGAATTTTTTAAAGCTTAAAAAGTTATTACAGAATGGAACTCCCAGGGAAGATTTTAAAAATGAGCAATGTTTTAAGGAACTTAAGGAGGTTCTTCCTTTGCTTAAAAGGCAATCATTCATAACAGTTATCATAGATGGAAAAGATCTTTAATAGTAATAAGTATGTCTCAAATTGAGATCACGACATTAAAACAGGGAAAGATTTCCAGAAATGTTTTAACTTGTTGTTTATTTACTACAGGAGACTCATATCGTATTTTTAACCAATATGTTGGTGACTTTAAACGATTTCTTATGCAAACTGACCACTTAAAAACCTTTGAAGTTCGTGTTTATACGGATGATACAGCAAAGGATATTGTGCTTGAGGCAGCTAAAGATAATCCAAGAGTAACTGTTTTGCATTTCAATTGTCCTCAGTTTAGGGAAGGCAAAGGTCATGTAGGAATGTTTGGGACATTGGTGCGATTTTTGCCTATCTTTGAAGACCTGGATACGGTGTGGTGTTCTGATATTGATATTCCATCAAGATATCTTGATAAGAAGTTGTATACTATGGTTGGAGAACAAGGCATTGATTTTATGATATCAACATATATCTGCTACGACCGGAAGGTGTGGGGAACAAAGAATACTATCCTTGCTGGAAGATTTATCTCCAGGATTCAATTTCCTCGTGCATTGCTGACGTTATTTTTGAACAGAGTAAGTGCTGGTAAATTTAATGAAAAAATAGAAGAAATAAATGCTTCAAATACTCGTAAACCTCGTTCAGACTTTCCTTATGGAATGGATGAATACTTCTTGAACACATATGTATACAATTGGCTCAAAACTCACAACTCTAAAATTTTAGTTCAGAGGGAGTATTTAGATTTTGGAATTTTATTTAAGGTAGAAAGACCAGAAATAAAGCGGTTGTTGTTAGATTATTACTATCGTCCATCTCATTCGGTATTTTTGAAAATAAAGGCATTCTTGATGAAATTTGTCCCAGAGTTCTTAGGTGAGCACCCGTGCTATGCAGAGTTACAAGAAGTGTTACCAAAATTAAAGGATAGTTTTATTGTGTTCAAACAATTGAAGGGAACTGAATTATAAAAATGAGTGATTTCTCACTTATGCATTGACATCCACATCTTTGCAGGGATGAAGTCTCGGACCATGACGTCGTTAACGCCAAGGCCCTGGTTTCTCAACATGACAGCGAGCTCATCGAGCTCTTCGTCATCTGGTGGTAGTGGTGGCAGTGCGCGCATTACGGGTATCTCTACCCGCTGCTCTGGCTGAATGCGAGATATGGCGTAGGCCAAACTCACGGAGTTTTCCCTCCCGTCCCAGCGCTGAAACCCGAAGCGGATGTCAGACTCTTGGATGTTGGGAATGCTTGCTAGCCACTCTTGAAAAGTGGCGTAGTATGTGCGGTTGATGTAGTCAATGAAGTTGCCCATTGCTGCCACCCTCATGTGGCGGTATTTACCGCTATCCTTTGCTGATGCCTCGTTTGGGGCTTCAACAAAGAAGTAGGGGGTGTTCTTGTGTCTGGGGTATATGTCACACCCCAGGGGCAGATCAATGCCCATACAGGGGCCATGCCTCTCGCGCGCATTGCGCATTGCAAGGCTTAGCTCCATCTTGTTGTTGATAATAAATCTGGATTTGATTTGATTCGTTTTTACAAGCTGTCTTCATTCTTCTTTAAACAAGTGCAATAAAGGCTGTGTTCTTTGATGTAATAATTCTTGCATAATGCACATGCAATAAAAGTGCATTTTGGAATCTTGATTCTCAATTTTTTAGGATCGTCTAATGCATCCGGTTCTTCAAATATTTTTATGTAGAATAATGATTTGAAAAATGCAATAATCCTGGATATCATTGATATTTAAATTTCACAGTGATAAAATCGCTTCCATATGCAATCTGTAAATCTGATACGTAAACATACTCATTAACATTGGGAGCAAGCAGAATTCCTTCATTTTGTTCTGGATTATAGTATGCTGTAGTAGTTACATGGACACCCTGATATTCGGCATTCTCATTGAAGTGTTTTTCTACTGCCTTGATTAGTTGCTTGTAATCATAGGTTGTAAAAAGTTCCTTAACTTCAGAAACTGAAAATGTTACGATCATCCTTATCATTAATGGGTGTGTAACGTAAAAATTGGTTACAGTGAAAAAGGCCCCTACCGCGCCAATACTGTTGTACCACGCGTTGTTGGTAACGCGTATTTTTCTAATCAACACCTCCGGATTCCCCGATTCAACCAAGCCTCTTGGTAATCGGGACCTCATTCACCCCTCTCGTAGTCGTGTCGTCTTATAGGGCAGCAGAAATTGATCGCTGTCCGCCCATTCGGGATCTTCCAGGATATTGCACCCGGAGCCCTTAGAGACAGATAAGTCGGCACTAAACGTGCACCCAAGTCGGTCTCCCATATCACATCCCTCTGTCAGAGAGAAGAGTCCAGTTTATGTGGGTGAACTTCCCAACGAATTTAGAGCTCAATGTCTCAGGGCACGTATAACCCGAAAGACTGTTTGAATAGCATGGAAAAATCCGTTTTGGCAACTTCTAGAAGCCATCATCAAGGATAGGCCACTTTGCTGTTGCTGCCCTGTATGCTGTCAGTTTGGACATGTAATCTGCAAGTAAAGCATCATACTGTTCTTTGGTTAGCCCTGGTTGGCTGTATTTCCTCTTGGACTCCTTCATGGCGTTGTTCAGGAGGCGTATTGCATTGAACTCTTCTGTTGTCATTGACTCCAGTGCTTCACGCATCATGGTGTCATAGCCGTTTTCTCCTTCGTATTGTTCCGCCTCTAGATTGGCGACGTAATTTGCATACCAGCCGTCTATGTCGTGGGAGTTGGACATTGTTGTTATTGAAAAAGATATATAAAATTATCTATCCGTTTTCTTATCTGCCATCGTAAACTTCGCACAGACCGTGCCACGATGATACAAACTCAATATAAGCATCGAATGCTTTTATGCGGTTTGTCTCGTGTAGCTGTGAGATTAGCTCATAGTTAATCTTTGCCTTGGCTTCCTTGTCGAGTAATCGATATGAAGCGTGAAAGGCGTTATCAATTCTCTTTTGCTGTTCCTTGTTTCTGTAAAGTTCTCTTAGACGAGCATGTTGTTCCTTGGTTAGCCTTACCAGGATGTTGTCCGGGTCTGCTTCATAGCACTGCTTGGCTTCGTTCCACTCGTAGCCTGGCATTGCTGGCTCCCAGAAGTCGTCGTCTGACATTTGTTATAAAGAATATGATTCTGATTGATTCCGTTTTAAGCAAAAACGTCTGTTTTTGACTAAACACTATTGTGTGTAGGTTTCAGTATGTTCACCACACTGTGTGCTCTCCATTTTTTACGATGAGGGTTCTTGCACTATACCCCTATTGTCTCTTAATAGCATTTGGAAGAATCCGTTTTTAGAGTAAAAAAGTGCTGGACCTCTTAGCTCGAAAGAACCAGTGTGGTGGAAACTTTGCAGATTAAACTGCTCCGGCGTAATGCGAGTCCCGGGGCGCAGACTATGCCCCCACTAACTCTTATTTCTGTAAATAAAGAATCCGTTTTTATGGCTAAAAGACAAGTTTTTAGCAAAATTGGGAAAGCGTCTTAAAGCAAAAGTAAAATTGTTTTAGAACTTCATATACTATCC
>Ga0209087_1000660_pt1 | contig 21314 bp, 24 predicted proteins | sample S_130805_EF_Meta_FD_187321 | JGI IMG/M metagenome (GOLD analysis project Ga0209087, IMG submission 187321) | Freshwater microbial communities from Lake Simoncouche, Canada to study carbon cycling - S_130805_EF_MetaG (SPAdes) (version 2) | ecosystem: Environmental > Aquatic > Freshwater > Lake ... | reverse complement strand
GCCAAGATAGTTGTCGGCTCTGAAATTGGTGCAAGACCAGGTGAAATTAGAGGATTAAAGTGGAGTGATATTGATGAAGAGAAACTCACAATAAACATAGAGCGACAAGTTATCCGAGTTAAGGGCGAAGGACTCTCATTTGCTCCACCTAAAACTAAGCGAATTGGAACTACTCCAATCACTGCAAGGCAACTACACATTTTATTAGATCATAAAAGGCACCAATCTTTAAACAAAAGCATGTGGGTAACGGACTTGGATCTAATTTTTCCCAATCCGATTGGAAAAATGTTAGATGAGTCTAAAGATAAAAGATGGATGAAAAATATCTGTGAGAGAGCAACTACTCCAAGATACTCGCTCTATCAATTGAGGAAAACTGCATTTACTGAACTACTAATGGCTTCAGATGTTGGAACGACCATGGCTTTTTCAGGTCACTCTCAAGCATCAACGTTGTTAAAGCACTATATAAGTCCTGAAGTTGGCGCAGTACGTAAAGCAATTGAAAAACGTGAAATCGCCAACCCGGCGCTACAAGCTGAGGTAATAGACATAAATAGGAGTGCTTGAGCGATCTATATTAAATGCCTGAAACAGTGAAGCCATCCACCTGAGACTTCAGACTGGTGGATGGCAGATTTATCAAATTGGGCGGAAATGTATAAATCTAGAAGCACTTTTTTAACTTTTTTAAAATCTTCACATATTTTATAATTATTGTAACCATTATAGATATTAAGCGTAAATTCGAACTTTTTTCTCCCTACTTCTGGGTTTAAATCAAATTTCATTATAGAACTTTGGTTAAATTTAAAAAATCAGGAAAGTTAAAACATGTCAAACTTTTTCAAGTCAACAGATTGTTGGCGATTTGAGAAAGGAAAAAATGCAAGATCTACAAGTAAACGAAAAGGACCTCAGCCGTGGGTACTACTCCATAGCTGAGTGCGCAAGAAGATTGGCAACCACTCCCCAGACCATCTATAAATGGATGGGAAAGGGTGAATTTGCACCTGTAATCAAGGTTGGTTCTACGTATCGGGTTAAAGCTTCGGATTTTGAATCCTGGGTTAATTCAATTCTAACAAGCCCATTAATTAATAAGGAGGTGAAATAAATGAACGAGTGTCTAGAACAATTAAACGATTGGATAGATCCAGAGAAGAAGTTTAAATTCATCAGCATTAATAACTTCGCACATTATTTAGGTATTAAACAGACTGCGGTAATGGACCTTGTTAAGTCAAAGCGCATAAATAGCGTTGTCGTTGATGGGCGAACCTGGATACCACTCTCCATTTACTATAGCCACATAGTGGGCTATGAATCTGACCCGGACGGTAGGCCGCCGTCAGAAGTCAACTGGAGCTTTAGTACAGAGAATCCAAAGAAGTAGCAGTGGACTTAGAGTCAGATTTCTTTAATCACTTTGCGATTACTGTCGAGGATATGAACGCCTCTTTGAGTGCTGTCATTGATGGTCGTGACTATCAGAAACCAATTTGTATTTGTGGTCACCCAATAATTTGGCACACAGACACAGGTGGCCGAAGTATATGTAGCTTTGCGAGCACATATTGTCGTTGTAAGTCACTTTTAGCAGTTATAGCAACCTCAGACATACGTTATTTCAAGAAACTGACGAGAGGACCTGGCTCTAACCATGCTCTAAGCCTTGGTTGGTATTCAGCAATCAAGGCAAACAAATCGGTCAGATGGCTTGCGGAGCCTATGTGTTTTAAGTGCAAAGCTACTGGAGTTTTAATTAGACCAGTAGCACTTAACTCTCTCAGCCGAGTGACCTTTGCGTCAGGAGAAATAAATATGCTGTTGTGCTCAACTTGTTATGAGGTGATTGTGCTCGCTTAATACCCCCTCAATACCCCCCTGACATTCCAACATTCCTCAATACAAATCCCCTTCTTAGACGCGTAGCAGGTGAAAAGAGTTATCTCTATAAAACTTAGTTGCGGAATGTTGGAATGTTGAGGAATGTTGAGGGGGTGTTGAGGGGGTGTTTTATAAATAGTTAAAAATTAATATAGAAATACATAAAGTTACAGAATATAAAAGGTGTAACCACCTTGCCTGAAATTAAGGGTACATGATTTAAGAGGACGTGATTTGGTTATAAAGTGTTGTTTATGTAACTAATGCGTGTGAAATGGGAATACAGGCCCCCAATAAAACTGTTTTTCAATCTCTCAAATTAGGATGGGTGGGAAGAGATCCCAAATGGGAGTGTGTTGGTGGTGGGGAGGGTTGGGCAGGAAGAGAAGTTAGAAGTTTTGAACTAACTTACTGATCTTTGAGCTGTTACTGCTTTGGTTTATCATAAATTCTTCTCTGCGTGCGCAATTCGTCAATTAACTGGTTGTTGGATTTTAACCTCCAGCATTTCCATCCATCTACGGCCTTATCGCCGTTCAAATGCCTTGCGGCTCCCGATGGAGTTCTATGAAACTCTCCATCTGCAGTTTTAATGAAACCATGCTCAATTACTGCTAGGTGCTTACTTCCCTCACGATTTCTATTCCAAATAAGCTCAGTACCATTTTTAAGTGCACCAGAATTAATAAGATCTTTGATTGACTCACTCATTTATTCATCTTTCTCTTCTTTGTGGTAGCAATTCTTTCTTTAGCTGCTTGAATATAGATACTGTCCCGCTCAATACCTACCCATTTTCTACCCTCAATTTTTGCCGCAACTGCAGTTGTTCCGCTACCCATAAATGGGTCAAGCACAACATCGCCCTCATTAGTTGAAGCGATTATTGTCCGTCGCACTAATTCAAGTGGCTTCTGAGTTGGATGTAAAGCTTTACCACCACTGCCCCGTAATCTTTCAACTCCTTGCACAACCGGAAAGGTCCAAACATCTCTCATCATTCTTGGACTACCATCTTTTTGTCTATCAGGATTAACGTTTCTAAGCTTACCGGCGTTAAATATCCAACCTTTACCCTTTACTGCCCAAATAACAAACTCAACTGAATGAGTAAGTAGCCTTTTAGTTGTATTCGGCATTGGATTTGACTTCTCCCAAACAATAATATTATTTACTTTACAGCCATTTACTCTAATCGAATGCATGATTGCTTCAATATTATGTTGACTGCAGCAAATATATATTGAGCCGCCTGGCTTTAATGCCGCCACTGAAGAACCAACCCATTCGTTGGAGAATGCCTGGTATTCCTCAGTGGTATAAACATCCCACTTTTCATTTACTTTTTCCCAATCACCACCCGTCTTGTTACCTTTTAAAACAAGGGCCTTGCCTGAAAGGTTATAGGGCGGATCGGCAAAGACCATGTCTATCTTTCCTGGTTCAATCAAGTCCAGGAGCTCAAGGCAGTCTCCATGATGGATCTTGTTTAACTTAAGGCCACTCACTAAATGAACTCCAATATGTTAGATGGATTTGAGATTCTCTCCCACCAATCATCCGTGGTTTCTTTAGAAGTTGTGGACGGAAGCATAGATATCAGGTACTCATAGAAATTCTCTTGCGATAGATTTTTTCCATTCTGCCGTGCCTCTGCAATATTTTTCACCGTCCCGGACCAAGATGCAAAATCGAATGGAATCACTCTAAGGGATTCAAATGAATCGCCACCATAGTGAAATGCAAAATGGAAATTGTTTTTTGTATCCCTATGAACACTTGGTGCAATAAAAATGCCTAAAGCTGACTTATTGTTATACTTGAGTGAAAAGTCCGCCAAATGGCGTTGAACGGGTTGGCTTTCCATCATCCACTGGGACTTATTTGTCATCATAGTAACTTCGCAAATTGCATTAAAATCTTTATAAAATATTTCCAAATCAGGCATATTCCCCCCTGCCGTGAAAGTCGGATTCCCTTCATCATCTACTGGATAATTTGGCTTAATCTGCACTAAATCATTTATGGACAAAAAGGTCTTGAACGTTACATACTCCAATTGTGTGGGTAGCTTAATCCTGGTTTCTTCTGCCATGGGAATATCTTGCCTCTTTCCCAGAAGACCAAACTCCAAAATGCACTCTTCGAGAAATTCCACCGAAGTGGCCGCTAATGCCAAGTCTTGGACGTTTAGATCAACAATAGTTTTACGTAATTGAGCAATTTCTGGATCTTCGCGGAATATTGAAGGTAGGGCGGCTTGAGTTTTAATCTTATTAAGTTCGCTTGGCTTGACGCCTTTTTCATCAAGAATCCGTCTAAGACTTTTTTCAATTTGATCTCTCTTATCAGGAGTTGACCAAGGAGGAATAAAACTATTTAAGTCTTGCAAGTATTCTGCATAAACACTAAACGATTCAAAATTGAGTGGTTTAAACTCCTCTTCATCTAATAACATCTGAACTTGAGCCTCAGCTAGCGGAGAAATATCTACATATCGGCCACCTCCGCGAAGTGATAGAAACATTGACTGCTGAAAGTATCGAAAAGCATTATCGCCATAGTCGAAAAGATTATTCAACATCTTCTCGTCTGTAACTTTTTCAGAGCGTTCAAGTAGAGGTTCTAAGAAAGATTCAATATTGGATTTAAAAACTTCATCTTTTGCCTTTGGAGTTCTCTCAGCCTGTACTTTGTTGCGCAAATCAACGATAAATTGAGCCTGATCATTTATCTGTGAATAATTAATGAGTGTTGGAACAAAAATACAGAATTCATCCCAGCTTAAACCTTTAGGTTCGTTACCTGCGTATGCCCAAATTGAATTCACTTTATTTATCAATGCCAATGTTCCAGTAAAGGGACGAATCGCATAACCTAATTCTGATTTGTACTTTGAATGTTCTGCTTGGGGTACCTGGAATTTTAAAGCAAAATTGAGCATAATTTCTTTCATCTCAATTTCATGATTCAAGAGAACTCTACCTAACGAAGTTATCCGCACATTTTCGGTTTTATCCGCAAGGCCTAGATCGACCAACAGCGCTATGTCATTACGGCCACGCATCCCATCCCCTACATATTGATTTTCGTCAAAAATCTTACGTGCTTGTTCATATGTCAAATCATCGTCAGAACTATCAAGCAATCGAATTGATTCAGTGGACAATTTTGCCCTGCTAATTTTCTTTCGCACGCGAAGAGCAATTTGATAGATATAAAAATCATCCTGTGATTTGTGGTCCCAAACTCGTCCCTCAACCTGTGAGAGGGCCCGTAGGAAGTCAGGCACCCTCAACGGGTCACGTATTGATGTACTAATCGACCAAACTTTCATCAGCTTTTTACCTTACAAATAAACAGGCGCTCGGAATGTTGGCGTTTCTTAGTTTTTCCTGTCGTGAACCCATTGAAAGCAACCTCCTTAACAGAAACTCTTCCACGGGTCTTAAGCGACTGCATGATCTCTTCATCTGAAATAGCTGCATTAGATCTAGAATTTAAACTCATCGAAGTATTGTTATAAGAAACCAAAATTAATTTAGAATTTAATTTTGATATTAATCCAGCAAAAGTCCTAGGAGCGGCCTTACCGCAGAAGTCACTCTTCAAATGAGAACGGTCCATCTTCTTTGCTACACCTAATACTTCGGGTTTATCCCAAGTAGCTAAGTTCTCAAGCAAATGATATGCATCAGAATACTGGCGAGAATTATATGGAGGATCTAAATATGCAACATCAGTCTGTATCTTTGACACGAGCGTTGTACTGTCCTGGCAATAGACTTCATTTTTAGGACTTAGATAATCACTTACAAGTGGGAGTTTAAGTTCAAGAGGAGACTGAATATTCTGACCCCTATGAAACGCATCATAATGCCCAACGGTATTTGCAACTCTATCAGTTGCATACATAAGAGACGTAACTAGAGCAGCTTTCTCCCGAAGGCTTCCTGCTATGCATTCAATCTCTTCCCTTATGGTGCCAATTTTCATCGCATTTAGTTCACTGAAGTATGTTTTGCCAAAATGATCAGAAAAATAGTTTTTCTTAGGTTTAAGTGCTGATAGATACATGATTTTTTCGGCTAATAAATCAAGACTTAACTTTTGCGTACCCAAAAAAGTAAGTAGCCCAAAATAATTATGCTGCAGTAAGTCGCTTGCTACTACAGGAATACGTTGGGTGGCAAATAAGTTAGCAACCACTCCGGTTCCAGCAAAGACATCAAAGACTGAGGTTGGTTCCCGCTTCAATGACGCCTTTACTTCAAATTCAATAAAATTAAGTAGTTTAGATTTTCCACCTAAATATCTGCGATTCCCAAGTTCAAAAGTTTTTAGCCCCCATTTTTCAGCGGCCAGTTCAGCTCTGGTTGCTTTCGAATTATTATCTATGAGGGATAACTGATTGATAGACATGGGCTCAGATTAATTCCTACCGCTGACTTTCACTCAGTTTTGGGTCACTAAACACATGAATTTCTATTTAGAGGTAAACTCTTACTTTATAGCTCGTATTTTGGACTTACTGCCTAGACTTCTGGTAGCGAATGGAGGTGAGGCAATGGAATCCCAGAGCTCATCTTGGGGAAAGCCCGAAGCAGTTATTCAAAAGGAATTGGTGGCTTATCTAGAGGAAGATTCTTCGCTTTACGGTGAAATTTGGCGTAACACAAAGCAAGGAATTAGTGATGAAGAAATTCAAAAATCTAGAGGTGCGTCGACTCCAAACTTTATCTGGAATTATCGTAGATATACACAAGCACTATTAGAGGGTGATCTACCAAAGTCACCATCAATGCTGCGTGAAACCGGCGTACTATTTCGAAAAATACTGCGCTCTAACTCTTTAAGTATCTCGACTAAATCATTCTTGGAAGATGGTTTGATTGAAATTGAGAGTCGTATAAATAACCGCAGTTTGCAGGCAGTTGAGGAGAGCGAAGCACTGCGTAGTTCACAGATTCTCGAAACAAAAAATGCGGTAGGTATCTACGTATACTCATTAATGCACTATCTGCGTTATCCATACGAACCAGTTTCAGGTAGGACTTTAGTAAAAGTAGGGCGAAGTGACAGAGACGTTATTCAAAGATTTCGAGAACAAACGCGGACAACTGCATTACCTGAAGAGCCAGTACTGCTTCGAATCTATCAGCAAAAAGACTCTTCAACTCAACTAGCCATTTTGGAAAAGGAATTTCATAGTCTCCTTGAAGCAGCTGATCACGATAGAAGTGCTGCTAGGACTGGTGGTACTGAGTGGTTTCTAACCAGTTTGAAATTCCTCGATAAAATTGCAGACACTTTAAACTTAACAATAACTATAAATGATAAAATTGAAGAGTAATTTGAACAAGTACTCATGAGATTAAATTGACTAAGTCTAGTAAACCATTGAGCCATGATGACGAAAGTGGATTTCAATTCGTTCGCGAAGTCCTTGCTGGAGACCCAACATATGCAATCAATTTCGATCGTTTACAAAAGCATCCTAAACACGGCTACATAATCTTTGAGTTTCTCTTAACGGATGAGGCACAAGTAGTTACACCAAATACTTCTCACCCCAATAAATACTGGCATAAGAACTCTATGAAATTCATCTCTCTATGGCAAGCGGCAAATGATCTGAAAGCAACACTCTACTTAGTTAATTATGCAAAAGAACATACAAGACATGCAAATAAGATAACTGCTATCAAAGTTTTAGAACTTGACCCTGTAATAGGTATAACCAAAGAACAGAAAAAAGACTTCACAAGGGAAGAGTTTGCTTCTTGGTTTAGGCAATTAAATAGGGAATGTAGATAACTTACCCCTTAACTATCTTCAAGTAAGGACCATCTGTAGTAGGTAATAGTTCTGTATCTTGTTCAACCTTTAGTTTTCTTTCAAAGAAATCTTTATCGATATCTACTATTTCATACTCACCTTCAACATAGCTCCACTTCTCAAAATCAATGGCATTTGCAAAATCACGAGCCTCATCCTCATCTCTTCCCTGCACAACTATTTGATGGATGCTTACTAGTTGAGCAGTTACTCGATAACGCTTTTCTTCTGTACTCATCCCCGGAGTCTGCTCCTATCCACTGACAGTTACTAGGCCTATACTTTTAGTAGGTCAAGAACTAAGTGATAAGCCCTTTAGCTCACTTAGTACCAACCGCGCCTTCCGCGCACGGTGGTTCTAGAGGAAGACCTGCTGATGATTCAAGAGACCATCAGATGAGCAGGAAGAGGAAAAATAATGGGATCAATAATCCTGACCGGAATATCGCATGGGAAACATCAATTCTCACTTACTTACCCAGAGGTTGAGGGCGTGATGATCTGCATGGCGCACTGCAAGTGTGGTTATGAGGTTGAGATCATCAACTTTAGAAGTTATGGCGGTGGTAAAGATCTACAGATGAAGTGGGAGAAACATATTGGGACTTGGAAGGGATGGGTTTAATTCCTTTGCTTAGCTAAATCAAACTCCAGTCCTTAATTCGCCCATTTCTCTTTGTAGTAAAGGTGGTTGCGCCATACATATATTGCAGGTACTGCTCTTTGCTCTCTGGTAATGGTGAGGATTCAAAGATTTGTTCTATAGGTGTAAAGAAGTTAATTGATTCATAATTTGGGCTAACTAGATCTTGTAGGAGAAAGAAATCAACATATCCGACAAAGCTTTCAAAGAGTTTGAAAAATGATGAGTTTTGGGTAAGTACCTCCTGTAATGGATTTTGGGCTCCGGCGTAATGCAATCTTATGCATTCAAGGGTTAAATCAAAGCGGTCAGCAATTTTTTGGTTAAAACCCCTTGCGCCATTAATTGTCATCTTTCCATCAAGTTTTTTGCCAGGGAAAAGAATGTAGCCACCGATTGTAGATCCGATATTACGAAACTCTTCGACCTCTTCACTTAGTTCACTTGTAATACTTGATAGCGCTTTTTTATCACGGTATGAATTTGAAATTGAATCACTTGAAAGACTTATCACTTCTTGTGCTGAGCTATATGTTAGGTAAGAACTACTATCTGTATTAGTTAATGTAAATATTTTCCCACTTGGTAGGGGCTTGCTCCATAAAAGTTTGTGGTATTTCTTAAGTGTTAGACTATGTGAATCTGGATCTTTACCGCCTGAGTCAGAGTAAAAATTAAAAGAAACATCAATAGGTAGCTTTTGCTCACTCACTACTAACCCTTAATCTCCTTCATCATAGCCGGCAGCACCAACTTAGGTTTCTTGCCTTCGCTCTCTTTTAGTTCACTCTTTATGTTCTTAATGGTTTCAGGCAGGCCGTTCTCATAGGTGTATAGGGCGAGGGCAAATAGATGGGCAAAGAAATAGCCATCTTCATTTGAAAACTTAAGGCCAGATGATTTCTTACGGTTCGAAACACCAAAGATGAAATCATTGCGCTCTGGGTTTGAGAATGTAGATAAAAGTTTGGCATAGCTCCACTCAGCAGTTGAGATTGGTCCAGTGAAGATAAGCCGTTGATTAGTTATTTTTACCATTCCTTGATCTTTATCCATCTGCATTTCTTCCCCTGGAACTACCTGTCCCTTAAAGGAGCCAACTCGATATCTAATTCCTGCCACAATTGGAATTGAAAAACCAGATGAGCCACCAACATATCTAGAAGCTGTTCTACCTGCTTCATGATAAATACCAGTACCTGCCCATAAAACTAACTCACCTTTTTTCTGCACTAAAGAATTGTCATCTGGTTCATCACCTTTAGCAGCACCTTCAAAGATTTCAAGAGCTTCAGCTAGAACTTTATTTTCTCGATCCCACTCATATAGCTCTAACTCATAAATAGCCTGCGCACGTTTTGCTGCACGCTTTGCTTTAAAGTTTGCGATAAATCCCATGGGTTGATTATCTCTTTACTTTAGGTAATTTCATATCTTTATTACCTTATTAATGATGTTCTCTGGGGTGGCAGAGCCTCGCAGATCTACCTCAACATTGTTAGGGATGCCATTCATTTGGGCGCTAGCAACTATTGATAGTTGGGTAGCAATATCTGCCATGAAGTAGAAGGCAGATGATCCAGCCTTATCTAGGATCTCTTGTCCTTGGGCAAGACGAGCATCTGAGTATTTTTCTCGATCATTATTATCGTCATCTAAGACATCTAGTAGGTATCGCTTAACTGAGAGTGCTATACCGGTTGAATTGTCATCACTTTGAATTAACTCAACTAGCTCTTGGTCAAGTGATGGTTTACGCCACCTACGCTTTTTTTTATCCTTACTAAATTTGGAGGAAATCCAATAGAAAAAGATAAATAGCATTATGAACTCAAACATGCATCCCCCTTTATTGCGATCTACCTCAAACGGTAGTGGCAACTACTGTCAGTGGCTATAGATAGCTTTTGGGTATGAAAACCCGCCTAATCTGCCCAGCTTGTGATGGCACTGAGATTAAGAAGATTGTCTATGGCTATCCCATTGAAGGCTTTGATTATGATCGATTTGAGGTTGGTGGGTGTTGTGTTACTGGGCAGGATCCAAAATATAAATGTATGAAGTGTGAGAGTAGTTGGTAGATGCATCACAATAGAAAGTTTATACATAGAGTCAAAAAGTAAAAATCGCTATTATTTTACTTTTTGTACTAAATTTTACTTATTGCTATTTAATTTATTTTCAATAGAAATTAAATGTAATATAATGACCGTATGAAGTATGAAAAATTATGTCAAGAGTGCAAGGCTGCAGACGAAAAGTTACAAGCGCCTAAAAGCTTGGATGTTGAGTGCCCTAAATGTATAGAGAAAAGCCAAGCCGAAATGCTAAAGATTATCTTTGGAGAAAGTATCTAGCTAGCGGTTTTTATTTTCAGTAATAAAGCAGTAATTATCTGGTCTTAACTAACCCCTATTCCAACTTAAGAAAATAGATGTTATACCTAACGCTGCTGAGATAGCTCCATATGCACTATATCCATCTTGAAATTGCAAGAATGCCATAAACAAAATGAAGGCTGCAAATGATCTAGCTAAGTACTTTAAAGCTCTTATGTAATTGATTTTCATCTAATTAACTATCTTTAAATTAGGACCTTCGTTACTGGGTGTAACGTCAGTGTCCTGTTCAACTCTTAGTTTTCTTTCAAAGAAATCCTTTGCAACATCAACTGTTACATACTCAGAACTCACAACGGACCACTTATCAAAATCAATTGCATCCGCAGAAGCTTCAGCCTCTTCAATATTGGCAGCCTGAACAACTATTTGTAGAGTGCTTGTTACCACGGCGCTTACTCTGTATCTCATCTCTTTTTCATTCATAGGTGGAGTGTGCTCCTATCCACTGACTGTGGCTCCCCTACTTCGATATTCCTTCACCCTTAATCACAGTCTCTTGTCCTGTAGCAAGATCACGTACTACGACCTTAACGGTGTAGTCACGACCTTCTCCAAGAGATCCAACATTTAGAGTCTGAGCAGAGCCATCTGTTCCAATTGCAGTAGTTGACCCAGACTTATTATCAACAACCATAAGAGTTGCCCAAGACTTACTTGAATCAAAGTTTGGCACTGCAGGCATTGCAATTGCCACAGATAAAGCACCTGAGGCATCTACGACCCTAGAAGAGATAGATGGAGCAGAAATAGTTGCTCGATCTGTTGCAGCACTTCTAGCTGGAGTTGGTGCTGGCGCAGTTGAAGCAACAGTTGCAACCACTGGGTTTGATATTACAGTCTCAGTATTTGTTAAAGTGTCTCGAATAACTGTTTTAACTGTGACATTTTGATCCTGTGGAAGATCATTAATTATTACCGTGCTTTGCCCCTGCGCAAGTCCAACTGCGGTGGTTGAACGACCATCTGTAACTGTGTAAACAGAAACAGTTGATGTTGAGGGAATATCTTTAATGCCAGTAACATCAACAGTCATTGAGACTGAGTTATTCGCATTAAGTACCTGAGTGGTAACAACAGGTGCATTGGCTTGTGATATGACAGGACCAGTTGGCTCAGTTGGAAGTGTGACTGGAGCTAGTTGAGTTATTTCATATGTAGGAGTTACCTTTACATCAGGTGCTACATAGACTGAAACTATCGAGCCTTGAGTGATTGGCTTAAGACGAGTTACACCATTTGAATCAACATACTTAACTCCAGCATTGGCAGGAAGTTTTACAATAATTCCATATGAATCAATTACACGGTTTGGTGAGTACCCATCCCAAGTAACAATACGATCAACAACACCATCCACAATAACTGCATACTTTGCTTTCGCAGTTGGGGCAGGTGTTAAGCCTGACATCTGAGGTGTAGATGTAATTTCATCTAGAGTGATTGCAAAGTAACCATCTGCTCTTGTTTGAAGCAAATCTTCGGACTTCATTCGAGATACTGTGCTTTGTGCATCTTGATCCGTAACCCAGCCAGCAAATGCAGGAGTTGATACAGATGTCAGTACGGCGGCTAAAGTTAAAACATAAATGCTTTTCTTGAACATAAATAGACCCTTACACTCGTTTTATAGCTGAATTGCTATACACCTATTAGACGGCTCAGGAAGGTGAATGGTTCCCTAAGCAACCTTTTTTATGCCTTTAAAAGGCAATGGGCTTGTAAAAATACGATCAACTAAATATTACTGAAGACTAAATTCAACCTCTATGAATACGGTAGAAGGGCAAAATGATATAACTACGAGAAATTAGGGCCCGGTATTAAAACTTCCTTCAGTCACTACTAAGGTTTGACCAGTAGCGGAAGTAGCGGTCCAAGTAAGTGTAAATAATTTGTTTTTAGGAGTCCCAACCGGCACATAAATTGCTGCTTTGTAAAGTTTTTGCCCAACTGACATTCCATCAGCAACAGCAATTACTACAGTGCCTCCCCAACTACTTGAAAATGGGGCAACAATACTTGCCTCCCCTGGTGAAGAAGCAACAACTGAAACGCTTACTGCATTTTGAAATCCTGATTCCCAAAATTGGCCAGTACCTGGTGGAACAATCCCAGAGTAAGCATCAGTGCCTGAGTATTTCGTTGGAGAAATTACAGGTGCATAATATCGCCCAACTAAAACTGCATACCCTTTTGGAGTTCCACCACATACATTCACTCCACTAGTTTGGCAAAATGTAAAAGGAACCGGCCCTACCAATCTATTTACCACTGTTCCAACTTCATTGTAGATAGTCCAATTTCCACAATTAGTCCAGTTTTGTGTTAAACAGATCCGAGTATATGTATCATCGTAAATAGGAGTACTTAAGTCAGCTGGTGGAGTCCAAGCAGGGGTAGTAAGTGTTTTTGTGGTTGTTCTTGGAGAGAATTGGTCTCCCGAAGAGCGATTTACACCATCTACCGTGTTCCATGCTGAAACAATTACGTAGTAAGTAGTGTTGGCCAATAATCCTGACACAGTGCAAGTAAGAGCACCAGTTGTTGAACAATATCCAACAGTTGCTCCTGCTGGCGCAGATTCAACATAAGCCCAGTATTGTGAAATAGGTGCTCCGCCGTTGCTTGCAGGAGTGGACCAATTTATTGCTAAAGTATTTGTGGTTGGAGTAATTAATGTAATTGATGGTTGACTTGGGGCTGTAAGCGCAGCAGGAGTTGTGAAAGTTGTAAAAGGCCCATATGTATATCTGTTTAATATCGTATCTCGTAATGCGAAACGAACTTTGTATGTGTTTCCTGGGGCTATGCCACCAGGATTATTAGCGGACACAGACTGTGTCATTCCTGGGCTGTAGTAACTTCCTTCACTTGATGCTCCGATTCTTGTTCTTTCGTCCGATGAATAAACTTCTGCGATAACCTCATAACTGCTTAACCAGTTAGATGGCCTTGCTGGTTGAATAACAACAACAGAAGTTGTAGCAACTGAACTGATCTGTGGAGCTCCAAAGGTTGGAAGTACCCCTTGGCTAGAAATTGTGTATGATCCTAGATTAAACCAACTACTTGAGTTACCTGATCCGTCACTTGCTTGAACTTGAATCTGATAAACATCACCACTCAATGGTCCCGATGATGCTGTTGCAATTGTTGCTGAGTAAACCCCGTTACTCACCCCTCCGGCAATAAATGAGCCAGAGGAGCTCGCAACAACTACGTTTCCAGGATTAATCAGCCTGACAGATGTATTTACAATACCAATATTGTCAGTTGCAACAAAGCGAACAGAGATACTTGCTCCTGCCGCACCGCTTGTTGGAATAATTGGCGCATAACCAGTAAGAGCTAAAGTACCACTGCTAATTGCTGGTGGTGTTGTGTCGGTTGGTGCTGAGCAATATCTAAAGTGAGTAGTGATCTGGGCTGTAGCGTTGGCAGTTATATTTGTACGCTCATAAGATCCAGTAGAACATGCGACAGGCAGTGCTGGTGCGGTACCTGGATTGCAACCAGAGCCAGTACAAGTTGAAGACGTTATAGGCCCACCACTCTCAGCATTTGCCTCAATTGATCTCTTATCCGAGATGTAATACTGCATTACGGTGCTTGTTAAAGTGCCGGTGCAGGATTGACCGCATACATAAAGAGCGCTACCTAGACCAATAGTTGTGAAGTTTATGTTTGAAGAGGTGTTAGTGACTAATTGACCAGTTGATGAAGAGACTGAAACATTTGCGGTGTAGGTGGCGTTAGCAGATAAGCCAGCGCAGTCATAAGTTGACCCAGGATTGACTGTCAGATTTGTACAATTTGGTGCGCTTACAACATTTAGTTTTGCAACCATTTTAGAACCATCAAATCCTGAGATTGAAGGCACTCTGATCTTCACGGAAATTGATGTACTTGATGCAATCTGGGTCTCAACTATAGGAGCAGTAGGTTGAGGAATTATTATTTTATTATTTGGAATTGAAATACTAGATGCAGAAGATACTGAACCTGCATCATTTTCTAAAGTGACCACACATGTTAAATATGCTCCAGCTAGATTATCGAGTGAACTGCTAGTTAATGTGTATGAAGTAGAGCGAGAGTAAACTTCCCCTTCAATTAATCTAGAACCGTTTGAAGAGGTTTTACCCCAAGCATAAGTCAGATTACTTCCGTAGTCATAGCTGGAAGAAGCAGAACACCTTGCTGTACTCCCTGCAATGACAGAGCCGCTTATATATGCACTAACAATAGGAGCATTTGGTAATGAAGCAAAAGTATTATAGGTATTTGCAGATTTGCTAACTTCACCGCCAGAATTACTTATCGTAACTCGACAAGCCAAATACTTACCAGCAGCTTGTTGCACTAAATCTCTTGTTAATTGGACTCTCTCACCAGACAGTCCAGAGTACTGTGTAAAGTAGCCTGAAACAGAGGTATAACCCCAATCAACTCGTGTGGACTCATTTTCACTATAAGAAGTAAATGAACAAGTAGCAGTGCCACTACTTGTAAGTGATGAAGCATTTAAAGATACTGAAGAGATTACTGGGGCAGAAGGAGTTGTTATATATTTACTAGCAGTAAAATGAGATTCAAAGCCATTTTTAACTCCAGTAACTTGGCAAATTAAATAGCGGCCATTTTCACCCTTTAAAATATTTGAGTCAAAGGTTAATGATGACCCACTACCAAGTTGTCTTCCATTAACTGGGACAGATGGTTGCGAAGTTGATGAAGTAAACCAGGCAACTTTCTCACTATCAACCGGAGTTTTCCAGTTCCAACCCTCACACCTTGCTATTTGACCAGATTTAAATGTAGCGCCGTTTGAAATACCCGCGATGGCTGGGCTGCTAGACAGTGCAGCGTTTCCAATAATCGATGCGGTTAAAACTCTTCTAACACTTGCGTTGGCTTCTGAAACAATTATCTCGCACTTAAAAATAGATCCACCATCTGAAGCTAAAACTGAAACTTCGCTATTTGTAGAGCCTAAAAGACGAGCAGGTGAAATCCATGTTGTTCTAATTGAAACAGCACTCTTCCATTTTCCAGGATTGCACTTCAATCTATCTCCTGGAATGGGATTCGTTGGGGTTAACTCTGGTTCATCAGTTGCAATCGGAGCTGTTCTGTTTACCACAACTGATTGTGCTTCTACGGCTTTTATTCCTTCTTTTTTAATTTCATTTTCAAAATAACTAACTCTAGAGAAAATACTAGGCTTATTTGGCTTACAAAATTTAGATCCCCAACTAGTAATTCCAACTATTACATTAATACCATCAATATTTGAAATGAGTGGCCCACCTGAATCACCATTGCACGCTCCTGACCAAAGATTGTCGGTAGCAAGTTTTCTTCCTGCAGATATCATTGTTTTTGGATTAAAACTTTTACCAAAAGTTTTAACCGCAGACGCATCTTGGGTAGAAAGATTTGATGTTCTTAACAGATCAGCAAAATCCTTATTTTGATCAAGCCCCCACCCAAAGATTTTTAAGCTACTAAACTTATTTACTTTCTTTGCAGTAATTGAATTCGCAAGTGTTGGAAATGCAATATTTTCAAACCGATCAGCTAATTTAAATAGCCCTATGTCATTTACATATGTCCTTGGATCATATTTAGCACTTTTCCAAATCCCACTTACTGCTGTGAAACTAGTTTTGTCATTTAGCGCTCCGGCACCTACCTTTACAAAATATGGAGTTGTGTTTGTGGTGCAATGAGCGGCAGTTAATACAATCTGGGGAGCGATTAAAGTTCCAGTACATTCAAACACAGCATCTATATAATCATTACTGCTTTTCGAACTCCATATTGAAACAACATAAGGAGCATCATCTTTTGGGTTTGATACTAACGAGCCATTCGTAACAGCCTGTGCTGGGTAGCTAAAAATACTAAGCGCTGTTGCAACTAAAGAGAATGCGGATACAAATTTGAACTTTATGCCTGTATTCATGCTTCATTCTCCCACTAGTTGTACGAAAGGTAAATCCTTTCAAGCTTTAGACGCTCATTAGCTGCCTTTAGTTCCATCAGTAGCAAAATTAATCAGAATGGGTTCAATTTAGAAAGTTACAGATCTATGGAACCAACTTTGACTGCCTAACGTCTTATCAGTATCCGATGCAAATGTCATCGGGCAAGAATAGAAAAGGAAGTAAAATGAAAAAATTAGTAGCTTTATTAACGATAGTAGCTCTTAATGGAGTTCTTATCACTCCATCAGCAAATGCACTTGGAACCCCAAAACCACAACAAGTTGTAACTTGGGCCTGGGAAGATGGAGTAGATAAAGGTCATCGCGATTTTTCAGAAGATGACTATGACACTGCTGCAGATATGCCAGCATTAATGGTCACAGTTGCTCCTGCATCGACTGGACGTAGAGTCATTCTTGAAACATATGATGTATATCTACAAACTTGGTCTCAAGAGATTTCAACTCGCACAAACGCAGCAGGTATTGCAAAACTGCAAGCAGATCCAAATTGCAGTGATGAGTTTGGTTCAGCTCCTGCTTGGTGCGATCACGATAAGACATACCGAATCCGAGTACTAAAGTCTGGTACTCAAAAGGTGCTGGTTTCAAAGCCATTTGCTATCTCCTTTGTGGCTTCAGAAGAGGCAACCTTCTAATTCGATACGTCTAAAAAGAGCCCTCGGACCCTTCCCCGAGGGCTCTACTAATTTTCGCTTAAGCACTACCCTTTAGTTATGGACAAAGGGAAAAGGCAATGACACCCTTATCAAAGTACGAGGATTTAAATGAAGAGGAGTTAATGCGGCTATATCAGGATGAAAACGATCTTGATGCATTAGGTGAAATGGCAATTTTACTTTTACCAAAATTAGCTTCTATCGCTAGGAAAAGGTTCTCTGATAAAAATTTAGTGGATGAAGCGGTACAAGAAGCTTGGATCAAAGTGATCAAAAATGCAAAATCATTTCAATTTGGCTCTAAAGTAAAAACCTGGGCCTATCAAATCGTTAACAACACCTACCTTGATTTAATTCGTAGGGAAAGTACCCGTGGTTACCTAAGTGATGACTTGGCTCCACTCGAGAATAAGGCAGATAATTCTGCTGAATTTGCAGAGAATTCAGTGAACTCTATAACTCTTAATGCTGCTTTGCTTAAGATTCCAAGAGATCAGGCTGAGGCGGTGGTTCTAATTTTTCAGGATGGTTGCACATATGAAGAGGCTGGAAAGATTTTAGATGTGCCTGCAGGAACCGTAAAAAGTCGTGTGAACAGGGCCATGCCCCTACTTGCCGAAATATTGCGTGAATTAGACCCAAGAACTTGGAACCAAAAGCATGCTTAATACGTCTAATGAATTGGAGGTTTAAAATGTCAGAAAAAGATGATTTCGTAGAGGATCTATTTCGCAACCTCCCAAAAGCACCTCCTATGAGTGAACTTGATTTAAAGCGCCACGAAAAAATGATTAGATCACATATAGCAGAGATGAAAATTGATCAAGCCAAAAAAGAAGGATCGATATATGGTCGTTTTCAAACTCAGTTCCAGCTAGCTGCTGGTTTTTTAGTTGTTGTCGGAGGAATTTCATTTGCTACCAGTCAAGGAATTTTTGACTCTAAGGATGACCTGGTTATTTCCATGCCGACTCCAGAAAAGCCAGGCTCTGGCTCTGAGGCGGCAGAGGGTGTAGGACAAGAGAATTCCGAGACAAGTCAAACCCCAAAGCCTAAAAATCCAGAGGGAGTCGAAGAGTTTGAATCTGGAGCAACGAATCAGTCAGATATTGATAAGTTTATAAATAACACTGGCTTAGATTACCTAAGTGATATTCAAAAGGCGAAGCAACTTGTAAAAATTAGCTCTTCTCCAATTTCAATCTCTGAGCTATCTCAAGCTTATGGAAAGTGTGCTATCGAGTTGGGTATTAACGAAGAATTATTGGGTATCGATAAAGGTAAGTATGACGGAACAAGCGTCCTTGCATTTTATTATGGCAGTTCTAGAAGCACTGCGAGTATCTGGATTGTTGAAAAACCTTGCATTAAATTGGAAAATCTCTAAAAAAAGTTGGAAAAACATATAAATTGATTCAAAATAATGGAACCGGAAGCCTCTCTTTTTCGTCTAATGGGTAAGTAGTAAAAGCCTTACTAGTAAAGGATGAAAGGCATTAATATGAAAAAGGAGAAATTATGAATAGAAATTTTATGACAACAATTTCAGTCAGCACTCTTATTATTGTAAGTGGCATGGCAAATGCCAGTGCAGACCCAACATATGCAGTACTTGATGCAAATGGGAATGTTACAAATATTATTGTTTGTGGTTCATTTTGTGCTGGCGGAACAGTTGGTCCAGGTGGGGATAGAGCAGTCCTACAAGTAACTGCAGATCCTCAAACTGGTGAAAATCGTGGCGGGTACTGGCAAGGTCCAGGCACTACAACTTATGATTCAAACACTGGTGTCTTCACAATGAATTCACCTCAACCAGTTACAAACTCAGCAACAGAGACTGATGCCAATGGAAATGAAATTTCTTCAACAGTAACTATTAACTCAGGTAAGAGTGTTTCATTTACAGCCCAAGATGTTTCAGGTTCAACACCTAAGTTAACTGATCTGGGTTATCGTGATAGTAGTGGAGCTACAGTTAAAGTAACTAGGAAGTATATTCAAGATGAGTTAGCACAGTCTAAATCAGAGAGTATGACTCTGGTTCAACGCATGACTCAAGTTGAACTAACTGAGGCGGCTAGGGCAGAGAACAAGACTTTAATTATTGAAAATATTATGTCTGTTGTTCGCTTACTCAACACTTGGATTAAGACTGTGCAAGGGGAAATCAAATAAAAGCAAACCTGAAGTGAGGAAGCGGTATAATTTCTTTTAACATGCAAACCATAACGAGAAATTCTTGGCTCAAAGCATGCTCAATTTTACTTATCCCTATCCTTATTTCTTCTTGTGGCCAATCTAGATCTTCTCAAGGACAAGATATCAATCCAATCAAGATTTGGACCGAAGATGAGGTTTTTCAACAAGCCATTGACTTAAGCATAGTTAAAGGCTGGGGATATTTTGATAATTCGTACTCAGATAAAACTGAGATTGTTAACTTTACGAATCAAAAAAATACTGAATCCTCCGAACTAATTGCAGTAAAGCCTATTGATTGCACACCCTTAGCAGTTCTACTAGAAGATTCAGCAGATTCAGGTGCAAAATATATTTTGAAACAATATCATGCTAATGGTGACGCCTTTCCTTCACAAAGTATGATTTTCAGAGTTTTCGCATACGACAATGAAGATAAGTCTAAAAAGGCTTTTGAAGCAGTGAAGCCTATTGCAAGTAGATGTGGAAATTACATTGCTAAACGTACAAACGATGTTTTATCCCAAGATTTATGGCAAGAAGCAACAATTGTAAATGAGAATTTAATTGAGGCATTTAATTTAGAATTTGATGAAGCAAATGCTTTAGGCCGAGTTGGTTCAGCAATCTTTTATATTTACTTTATAAACTATAAAAAAATGAACAAATCTAAAGGTGATTTAGAGAAAGCCATAAAAATTGTTAGCGAAAATTTGGCGAAGTAGTCAAATTTAACTATGGGGTTATCAAGTCTAACTCCGTTATGCCCAAATCATCACAACCAATCTCAGCTCAAAATAGAGCTGTTTAGAGGATTGGTGCATTCAAAATTTCAAGATAGAGTTCAACTATGAGATTGAAAATTTTAATAATAACCCTGACTATGAGTTTGATATTTTTAACTGGATGCTCAAATAAGCAAAATAGTGCGGAGTGTGAAACTCCGAGGGCAATTTACTTTCTTTATAGTTCTGAAATTAAAGAAAAATTAGCTAGAATTAAGGAGTTAAGTGGCGGGAATCTATTTGCTCAGACCGAACAAAGGGCACTTATAACTTTGTTAAGTACAATGTTAGAACCAACTCAAAATAACCCCGAGTGTTTTGATTCTACTGTGGTCAAAGAATCAAAAAATATTCTTGATGAAATAAGTAAATATTGAGTGTTGTCATATTTTGAGGTTCGGCTTGACCTCAAATCAAGAAACGCATCAAGAATCTAAATCGATCAAAATATATTGCTTCAAAACTCCCAGTTAGCATTAATAAAGCAGTAGATCTTTGACAAATACACCTCTAAAGTAAGTATCGTTTATGGGAATTTCTAAGATTTGATAAATCCATATATCCGCTTGCTAGCAACGCGCTAGCAGTAGCGCTTAAAAGATCAGGAAAGCTAGAAATTCTGCCCCGGTTGACAAGCGTAAGGATCCGGGTAAATTAAGAAATTCAAGGAAAGGTGTCGTTTGACTAGTAACTCTTAATCACCGGGTCGGGGGTTCGAGTCCCTCACAACCCACTTAAGGAATTACTTCTTCTTCACATACCCCTTAGGACACTTAGCACCATACTTAACATACTTAGTTGTCTTACCCTTTACACACTTTGTTGAATACAAAGACTTAGTTGTTTCACCGAGGCTTAGCGTCAACTCACCAATACTTGGAA
>Ga0209087_1000658_pt1 | contig 21345 bp, 28 predicted proteins | sample S_130805_EF_Meta_FD_187321 | JGI IMG/M metagenome (GOLD analysis project Ga0209087, IMG submission 187321) | Freshwater microbial communities from Lake Simoncouche, Canada to study carbon cycling - S_130805_EF_MetaG (SPAdes) (version 2) | ecosystem: Environmental > Aquatic > Freshwater > Lake ... | reverse complement strand
TTTGGTTTCCTTAACCACCTCAGTGGTAGTAGCGCATCGAGCAGCGCGGCGGTCCTTAATTCTGTCGAGTGGACCAGCCTGGCAAAGCAGGCAAGAGATGGAACCAAAAGCAGCGATGGTCAGAAACGACTTATGCATTGTGAACCTCCATGTCAGAAATGCTTACATGATTATCTTACAAAGCACTAACCGGATCCGCAAACAACATTCCGCCCCCAAGGAATCGAACCTTAGCGCACACACCAGCAAGCGGACAAACAAGGAAGATTCAGGCCCAGCCTGAACGATTTCGATACCCAATAGGTTTGCCGTCCAATCATTCCTCCAGGTTTATTTTTCCTAATCGCACTGGAGATCGATTAGGTTTCCCACTCTAGTGGCTTGGTGTCATCGCAACCGATTGCGGTTGCTCCTAGACATTTCTTTATCAAGAAAATCGACAACCTCAATAAGAAATAAAATCCATTGCAGTGGATTCAACATCACTCCACTATCTCTTGCGGTTCAAGCTCTTTTATTAGCCGTTGTAAACAATCAATCGCCTTGGCGATGTCATCCTTAAATTTTTCACGACCACCTTTAGATCCAGCGCGATAAATGTATTTCAGCGCATTACCGCGCCAGAAATTCTCCATGCCGTCGGTGCCGATAACATCACGGATAAAATCCGCGCAACTCATTCCGCTTGCTCCTATGTAGTGTTTCGGGTCGTTTGCCATAACTCACCTACCTTTGTCCAACCAATCGAATCAAAATACTTATTCACCCACTCCGGCCAGTACCGATCACCGCGCAAGGTCACCGAGGTTTGCTCAAGTACCAGCAAGCGCAACCTGGCTAAATCAGAACGCAGCTCTTGGATTTCATCCTCGCAGGCCTCACGCACGCAGCCTAATAGGTCCGCTAGTATCTTGTCCGCTTTCATCTTCTGCTCGGTCGTCAACATTCTGGTATCTCCGTAACATCGCCTCAACTGTGGCCCGCCACTGTGGCGCACCTTTTTCCTGCTCGTGTGTTTTTAGCTCCGCATTCACCTCGACAGCTCGGGTGTCCATCTGGGTTTGGTAGTGCGGATTTTTGCTGCTGTAGCGTATAAACGACATCAACGACTTTGGATCTGTTTGCCGACCAGCCGCCCTGGCGTTTAGCTGCTCGCCTGCTGCGCAAAAACAGGTAACCGCCATGGTTGTCCTTGGCTTGCGCCACTCTGGTCCCCAAACGCTCGATAGGTGCGGTAGACCACACACCCAACCGGAATCGCTGCACATGTCGCATTGCACCGGGATCGTGTCATCGAGCCTGCGTGACTCAGCCTGTGCCGACATGCTGCGGTCTTGCTGCCGTAGCTCGTCCCGCAGTGCCTCCAGAAATTGCGTAGGGAATTGCGGCATCGGGTTTCGCCTGGTGATCGCATACACCGCGCTCACCAGTTCGCTGTTCGACCTGCCTTCGGCGTGAAACAACTGTCCCCAGGCAAACAGCGTTTGTCCCCAAGCTGGCGTGTTGGCCTGGAATAATCCTTGAAACAAATCCAGCCATAGGGTTTGACCAGCAGGCACTATTGCGCTCATCGCACCACCTCCGGCAGACAGGGTAACGGTTGTGCTGAACCGGCGGTGGTTAGTCCGGCCTGCTGAGCGAACACCTCAGACCATGGACGGACTACTGGCGCGGTGCGTGTCTGGTAGGTCGGCGCGGTTGGCGCTTTCGGCTTGTTGTTCGACCTGGTCAACCACCCGGTGAAAAACCTGTCCATGCCATTGGCGGTTTTCCGTTGCTCCGGGTTGGCTTCAATCCATGCCAGCGCTGTACGCGCCTCGGCCATCACATCGAGTTTAGGAAACAACTCGGTCAGGCGATCTAGTTTTGCCTGGCGTAGATGCCAGTGCGGCACTTCGCCATCGGTGGGGAATGTAATAACTACGGTTGAGTTGTCGGAATTTTCCTTTTCCTTCTTCTTCTTCTTCTTATATCTATTCTTTTCTAGTTCCGCATCCTGTCCGCTTTCGATGCGGACAGGATGCGGACATTCTGCGGACGCAATGCGGAAGCCTTTTTTGCGCTTCGCCTCAAGCGCTCGTCGCTTGGCGGATGCACCGTTATGTTCTTGGTAGTTAACGAGTTGCATCCCATCATCCCTGACAATTATCCAACCAACAGTTGCCAGTTCGGCGGTCAGTCCCGGCGTTTCGGTGAGGCGATCCAGTGCCGCTGGTGTCATGTTTTTGAGCAGGTCACCATCGGCATGACTGTCAGCGACCGACCAAATGTGGACAAGTGCGCCAAACACATGGACACTAGGCAGACACAATGCGGACGCAATGCGGACGACATGCGGATGCGAAATCAGGTGCGTTCGGACCTTGATCCAGTTCATGGGTTCTCCTGGCTAGCCTTAGGTTTCGGTCTTGGATCAACCAACAAACTGTTCTTTCGGTGGCAGATAACAGAGCGCATCGGGTGCCTTGATTTCATCCGTCCAATAGACCGCTTGGCCGGGGTAACCGCGCCTTCGTGCGGTGTTGGTGAACAGGTTGGATTTCTCGTAGTAGGGAATATCCAAACCTTGGCACTGGGACTCTAGCTGGTCCACCCACTCACGAGGCGGTGACCATGCTGGCGTTTGGTTTGATTTCGATGCGCCGCCTATCACTACCCAGTTGAAAACGGAAAGTTTTTTAAACTTTAACGGCTCGATCATGGGCTCTATGGACAACCATTTCACCTTGGCCTTCACCTTGGCAAAAGCTTTTTCAGCGTTTGCCACTCTGGCTTGGCAATCAACTGAGGTTCCAGCCCACACGTTGTCCGGCAAGTCAAACTCTGACATGCGGGATGGAAACTTGGTCAACATCAGGAAGTTCCATTGTGGCGATTTGCGGATCGAAGCAAGTACAGCCTCAATCCATTCTGATGGCACCCACTTACCAAAGATGTCGGCCATCGAGCCGGTGAAAACATTCTTGTGGCCCATCCACTCCTTGGCTTTTTCTTCGGGGAACTTTTGATGCTGCGGTGCCGCCAGTCGCCCTGGTCTAAGTGCTGGTTTAAATCCGTCAGGGAATGCAGCAGATCCAGCAAACCGTTCGGCGATGTCTCGGGCATAACAGTATGGGCAGTTGTGCTGGCATCCAGTGATAGGGTTCCATGACCAGAGCGCCCACTCGATGGAGTCGTTGTCTTGGGCGTTGAACCCGCTTAGGTCGTTTCTGGCAAGCGCTTCCTCTTGCTGGTCAGGCGTAAGGTTTTCCCAAGCATCTAGGGTTATTGAATCCGATTTGGCCGGGTTCACCTTGGCAGGTTCGGATGTCGGTAGGGCAAACCTTGGTTGGATGACTTCAGCAGCACGTCTAGCAGTCTCAGGGTTTGTTGCAGCTTCTGGGCTTTCCAGCACCTTTGCCGCCGCTACCACCGATTGCTTGCTGACCTCGCCGCTATGTACTCGCTGCTCGATAGTTGGGTCTGCCTTCTTGACATCCTCGACAGCACGGGCAAACTGGCCGTCGCTCTTAATTGTGCGCTCCGATACGCCGTAATCATTGGCAAGGTCGCCAGCCGACTTCGTGCAATTTTTGCCCGAAGTCAAATCAGTCCTTTGCCCCTGCTTCTTCGTCCTGTTGTAAATTCGCCCACGCAAGAGGCTGGCTGTATCCGGGTTTAGGTTGCGCCGTCCCAACTGGTTCCGGTCAATCCAATCCTCAGCAGCTTGGCGGTTCGGCAGATCAATGTCCTCGATCTCGAAATATAGCCCAAGTCGTGTGCAAATTTCGTATCGGTTATGGCCATCTAAAAGGATGTTGTTCCATGCAATGAGCTTGTCTCTTGCTCCTCCGTACTCAATTAAATTCTGTTCAAGGTGGGCAACCTCCTCTGCTGTTGGTGTTGGAATCTGAGCTTTAAAAGCAGAATCAACAATCAATGGGGACGGCCACAACCTAGACGAATTTACTGTTTCCATTTCAATTCCTCTTTCCATGAATCTTGCAGTGACACATATGACACACATCAATCAACCCATCCGCATTCCATTCAAAGGTTCCCCAGGGCGGGTACTTGGTGTGGTGAACCTCGGTTGATGGTTTTGCTTTGCACATCTCGCATGTGCCGCCTGACCTTCTCTTGGCAAGTGACCTAATTCTTGCGAACTCAGGAGACCCAAGGTATTCGCGATAGGTTCGGTAACTCATGCGAAGAAATCGCGCTGGATTCCCTCGTCAAGATTAACCATCCCTGTTACGTTTTTTTTGTTGGCTTTTGTGAAAACAACCACACGTCCGCCAACAGAACCCATCTTTTGCGATGCAAAAGCATAGGGCCTTGACCCACGCAGCACGCGCAATAGCCCTTCGTAATCCCAATCAGCGATGCCAAGTCCATCCTTGGTGTTGCCAAGCTGCTTCTTAATCAACATTCCAGATACTCTAGCCATACCAGTCTGGCCGACATAAGAAGAGATGCTCATGTTCTCAGGAAAAATACCGGCAATTAGCTTTGCGTCGATGATTGAATTGCCGTCTGGGACTGGATCAAAACACACTTCACCAATTTGCCCGGAAAGAAGTCCCCTTAACCAGCCATGAAAATCACCAAAGAGACCGGGCATGACGACCACTTTGCCGTTCTCTACTATTTCCGATTCCGATAAAAGCCCTTCACTTTTAAGACTACGGCAAAGCCTTTCATATCTTGCTCTGTCTTCCTCAAATGCGATGTATCGCATTCTGCTAAAAACACCAGCAACCATGTGGGCATCTATTGACCGAAGAAGGACGTTGCGGTTTCCAAGATCATCTATGCCCGGCCCAGCCGTCAGATCAACGTGATAAAAATACTTCCTGTTTGAAAAGTGAGGGGAATAATTCAATACTCCTCCGGCAGTTTTTTGCCAGTTATAGAACAAGTCGTTTTTGTCAACCGTGTCTTCGCTTGCGTTGTATTTCCTTCTAGACATTGACCACCTCCCACACCGCAATCGGCCTGCCATGACATTCAGGCCGACGGCTAGCAATCACCCTGTCCGTCTTGCGAATAATGCCGCGCCTGGCCGCTTCCTGAAATGCTGCGCCTAACGCTCTCGGTTCCGGCGGCTGGATCACCAGTGGCCAAACATCATCGCTGGTCAGTAACCGATGCTTCAGCGACACATGCCGGATGGCATTGATAGCATCATCAATCCAATTGGGTGGCGCATTGGCAGTAACTCTGGCAATCGCCTCGTCGCGCAATTGCTCGCCTGTTGGTGGTGGCAACTGCGAACCGTAGGCATCCACGCCTCCGAAAAGGTCGTTCTGTCGCATGTTCTACATCCTTAAAAAAACCCACCGGCGGGACTGCCAGCACCCGCATTTCCCCGAGGATCTATCGGGGGTCCTCGTTTGGCATCATGCCTAGGCACTTAGAAGACGGTGGTGATCGCATCAAAATGGATAATCGTCGTTGTTGAATTCTTTGCCTGGCTGAGGATTCACCACACGAGGCTCGGCGTGGTACGGCAGATACTCTACCACCTCGGCAGACTCCCGACCGTTCCACTCACGCACTCGGGTTTTGATCCGTAGTTTGTGACCGACCAGTTCGGAAGAGCTAGTAAGTTTCTCCAGGTGGCAAGCGCGTTGAATGCTGCGCAGGCTGGCCAATGCGATCTCAACCGCCTTGGCGTTTTTGTTCTTCAGGTTGAGCCGGTCCCAAATCCGCTGGCCTGCAAACTGTCCGTCCTCGATGCGTAGCACCAACTCCAGATAGGCGCCATCGTTGGCCTTGGTCGGCTTGGTTTCCTCCGACAGGATCTCCACCCGGTATGTTCCAGGCTGAACCGTCTCGTACTGTTTGCGCTCAATCGTTTTCTTGCTGTCAAGCATCGAATCAAATTCGCTCAGATCCATGGTGAAAATCTCCTGGTTAGTTGACTTCTGCGATGGCTGCACGCTCAGCCAGCATCGATTGGAGTGAATCCAAAACCTCGTCTGCCTGTTGTTCGGTCAATTCCTTGGCCGATTTCACGCCATAGGTTGTGCGCATCCCGGTGCGGAAAACTTCAGCGTCTGAAATCACGCCAGCGTTTTTAGCTCGGCTGATTAGTCCGACAATCTTTTGAATCGTCTGCTCGCTGACAGTGCGCACCATGCCAGCCTCGGGCACCTCAACTCTCGGTGCGGACACTTGCACAGGCATCGAGCGCGTTTCAATCTCGGCGTGTGGGATCTCTTCGGCTGGTGTGGTTTCAAGTCCGGCATCGAGCAGCGGAACAATCCACGCTAGGGCAGATCGGCAAGCCCTGCTGGTGGCTCGGGTCTGCGCCATGGCTCGTCGTGCATAACGAGGTCGCTTTGCCCACATGCCTTCGTCCATGCCTAGGTAGCCTTCAGCACTGGCAACGATCTCACCATCCGACAACCGCACCAGATCGCACACCGCGCGGATATCACCGTTGCTTAATTCTTCGACGATTCCGATGCGCGGTGAATAGCCACAGGATGCGGCCAGAGCTTGCCAGCCCTCTGCTTTGATGTAGGTCTTGCCCTGCAACTGCATCGAGCATTTCAGGACTATTTGCCTGCAAGCGTTTGCGGTTGCCTGGCCTTTGCTCACCACCGATTGTGGGTTAGTCTCGGTTTCGTATACCGCCAATGCTGTCTCAACCATGACCTGTCTCCTTTTTTGATTGCAACAATTCGCCAACAACATCGATGAACCAAACCGTCGGATGTTTCAGCACACCTCCCCACGGTTTGCTCATAGTCCAGCACCTGCGCTGTTCGTAGGGTCGCCACTGGGAAAGGCTCACGAAAACTTTCAGGCCACCTTCATCACGAATAATCAATTTTGTGTAGGTCTCGAAATCACGTTCGAAATAGGTGGGACAGTCACTAGCTACCCACTGCCGGTAAAAGTCGATAATCATCAAAGACCACTTATCCGCTCGATAAATCAGTTTGTCTGGCAAGATGTCGTCTTCGCTGTGCATTTCTTTTTCCTCCGTTTCTTGTTGATCCTCACTTGGTTCTGTTGGTGGTGTTGGCGTTTTTTTGCCTTGGCAATTTGGCCTGCGCAATTCAGGCAATACATTGGCTGGCACTTGTTGCTGTGTTTAACCAGTGGCCCACCGCATGACTTGCACGCTCCAGTTAGGCGAACCTCATCAGGAAATTTCCGGGTGAGTTTTTGCCTAACCTCGAACAAGGTTTGGCTAGCCCACTGCCGCGAATATCCCATGCGCGCGCCAATGTCTGGAAGCGAAACATCTTCAGCCAGGCGTTGCAGGATGGCGGCACCGCGCGGTGAACACTCAGCGATCACAGCCGAGACTAAATCGGCCCGCTCGACCTGCTCAAAACCCGGGTCGGTGTACCCGCAAAGCAGCGCGAGATTTGCTCCCTCGCTGGAATGCTGTTTATCCAGACTGGTAGTCACCACGCCCCAGCCAGCGCGCTTGGTTCTGCCCATCACGTTGATGTTTCCGCGCCTTAGCCAGGCTAATCGCTCAGCCAGTGTAGAGAGCGAATAACCGCGAGCTGGTGAGTACCTAGCCACAGCCAGGCACAACACCTCTAGGCACTCAGCCTTCCAATCGTCATGGTCCCACCCGTATGGCGCTCTAAATTTATTCGCAAGGTAGTAACCGAGCGCAAGGTTTTCCTGAACCTGTTGCTTGCCGTATTCGGTCAGGCAATATTCTGGTCGATCCTTAGACATTTGCTGCCCTCCGCGCTATCCGCCAGGCGTTCTGGCAAATCGTGCAGACAGGCCGCTTGTTGATGTAACCAGAGCGCCAACGAATCCAACCTCGGTCGAGATACCGCGTAGCACCAGCCACCGTTGCCGGATCGGCTTCCGGCGATATCGCCGGACTTAAACACAGGTGGCAGATTTCAAACTTCATAACACTCGGCAAATACATCTCGTTACCGTTGGGACAGATGAACGATTCATGTTCATAGTCGCTCAGTCCGTAAGCCTTCCTAGCCATCAATCACGCCTCCATGAAATCCAACAGTGCAAGGTTTACAATTTCGATAAAATCGGGTTCCCAGATTGTCCCAATCAAAGACATTCCGAGTTGGTATCCTGTATCCATTTAGTCCTCCTGTTCAGCGCGGAAACATCGCCAGCAAAGTTGCTCGGTGATCGATGCTGTTATCACGCCACACTGGTCGCAGGAACCGTGTCCGGTATCACTAGACTCTCGCGCAAAACCTTGATCTGCCTCGGCCCGTCCACTAGAAGGCGGATGTATGGACCGTCCTTCACCACTGTCACCCATGCCGTAACACCTCCGTGCGAGACCTGAACTCTGTCGCCATCCTTGATCCTGATAGAAAGCATCCGTGCATCTCCTTTAATTGCTGAAAACTTTGGCGCTTATGTCGCAGTCGGGAACTGGTGAGTAACTCACCCGAACCTCATACCGCGTCGCAGAACAGCCAGTGAGAAACCCAACCAGGCAAATCAGAACTGTAAATGTCTTCATGCCCGATTCCCTCCGGTGTGTATACACAGTGAACACACAATGTAAACACAATCCTACTATCTGTTTATCTTTGAAAACCGTGGTTTTCGTTGGTATGATTTGGGCTGGTAGCTAAGTAGGTGGGCGATTGGTGAGCAAGAAACGGAACAGACCAGTAGGCAAGCATGTCCGGATTAACCCGGCCATCTATGCGCTAATGAAGGTGGTCGCAAAGGCCGACCGCCGCTCAACTGCAAAGGCGATAGATTGGGCTTGCGCAGAATACCTGCGACTCAATCATCCCGAAATTGCGTCTGGTTCTGGTTCCGTCGAGTTGCCGAAAGATGCCACCTAGAAGCGGGGATTGATAAGGTGGCGGCAACATTCATATACTGAAGTTGCCAACCTGTGACAGGGAAAGCGCTGTTAGCACTGCTGACAGTTGGGCCCACCGTGTTAGCGCACGGTGGGTCTGTTTTTTCAGCGTGCCTTCTGCGCCCTGTGGGCTTTCTCCCGTAGCCAGCAGTCGATTTCGCTGGTTAACCAGCGACGATTTCGACCCAGGCTAAATCCTTTCGGGAGTCCGCCTGACGACATGAGCCGGTACAGCATCGGACGCGAGCAGCGCAATTTCGCCGCAAGTTCTTTAGTGTTCAGCACTTGTTCGCCTAGGCTCTGTTCTGACAAGTCTTAATCCTCCGTTTGCAAAAACAACATGAGAAAAAACAACCACTAATGCTATGTTACATAAAAAATCGTGTTCGAAATTCTAGCGGTCGTCGTAATTGCAAAATTTCTTGGGTCACCTCCTATTTACATAGTATACGCCTGTTCACCTACTTGCAGTGAGGGCAGGGAATCTTGCACGGTTACTCCGTTTTTTTCGACGGGCTCATTGCCCGGTCGATCTGCTCCCGGTCAACTACTGGCGACAGGTGCGAATAGTGTTTGGCCAAAATATTCAGGTTCACCCAGCCGCCCATTCGCTGGACTAAAACCATTGGCACACCCGAGCGGATCAGGTGAGTGGTTCCGCCATGGCGCAGGCTGTGGAAACACGCCGCACCATCGGCGGTTAATTTCTCGATCTTTGCCGCCTTGAGATCGCTGTTGAAATTCTCGCTAAAATTTCCTTGTCTTGCGCCAGCAAACAGATTACCAGTGGGACATTCTGCCACCAGCCGCTTTAAGTCGGCAGTTAAATGTCCAGGTGCTGGCACCTGTTGTCCTTGCTTGGTCTTGGCCAGTTCTGGCCTCAGCATGATGGTCACGCCAGCTGATCCAAATTTCAAATCCTCAGCCTTTAAATTCATTAGGGCAGACCTTCTGGCTATGGTCGCAAACGCCAGCCTGTAAAGCAGAGACCTAGGCCACGGCGAGACTTTCGCTAAGCGTTCAACCTCGTCGATAGTTAAAGGCCTTCGCGCCTTAACAATCTTGGTGCTGTATTTCGGAAACTTCGGGGAGGTAGACAACAGACTACGGTCTGCCATCCACCGAGTAAATAGTTTGAGCGTTTCCAAAATTTTGCCTTTTGTTCCTGGCGCTTTGTCCATGCCAACGAACCACTGCGAAATCCATTCAGATGTCAGCGCCCGCAGATCCTGCACTGTGACCAGTTCCAGTTCTGCCAATGCGCGCCGCAGCGCTGGCTTCGTGTTCGCCAGAGTCTTATGACTAATGCCACTGCTGGCGCGCTCAGACTCAAACTGCGACACATACTCTGCCAAGGATTTAGTCGTCTCAATCACCGCTGGCAGTTCGCGACCGCTGGCAATATTGTCCTCTTTAATCTGTCGGTTGTGGAGGATGCGTTGCGAGGCCTCTTTATTTTTGACCAGGCGAATTGTGGTGATTTGGCCATTCGCCAGGCGAACTTGGCCATGCCAATCCTTTGAGGGAATTCGAGCGCGGCCGCCCTTGCTCAACGGGAACCAAGCCATCTTGCCGTCGTGCATTAGGCAGACTTCGGTTTTACCTTTAACCACTCTGGTTTTTGCGCCGGCAGGGACAGGCCGGGTGTAGGTAGGTCGGTGCATGATCTTGCTCTTTTCTTGTGAATGCGGGTGGTAGACCCGTTTACGCTGGTACACACCACATTACAAGAAATCGGAAATCAAATGCAAGAGCATCAGTATTTAGCCTGAAAATCACATACTAAATCCTCGCTACCTGAGGAATTATTCGTCAGAATTGCAGGGAAAATTGAGTGTTTTTTTCTTGTCTTGTGATTTTCTTGTGATTTGTGGGGAGACAATAATTAACGTTGAAAAACAAAAACCTCCGGTTTCAAGCCGGAGGTTGTAGTTATTTTTGCTTGCTTGGTCTGCCGGGCGGTCGGTCTTCTATGAGCGACAAGTCGTCTAATTTGACCAGGTGGATCCGTCCGATGCGCTGCGATGGCAGGCGACCAGATTTAATCAACGCAACGACCCGGCGGGATGAGATCCCTAGCCGGGTGGCAGCTTCGGTGGTACTGATGAGGTTCACTCGTCACCTCGTCTGTACTCAATCGTGTCAAGCTGGCCCGGGTTGCGCTGCGCACCGTGCTGTGTCTCATGCTTGTGCAGTCCGCAATATGAGCAAACGCTGTGGAATGTCATCGTCGTTCCGCCAGCACTCCATACGCCTGGGTTCTCGCGCAGGCCGCCGACGATCTCGTATGGTCTTTCCCAGTCGTGTTCGTCTTCAGTGCATTCTGGTTCGGGTGGATCTTCGCCAACCACAATCGTTTTCCACTCCATTGGTAATTCCATGTCGTCGTCCCAAGGATTGATTTCTTGGACGAATATATCGAGTTCTGTTTTGTTTTCCCATGAGCCTTCCATCCACCAATCAATAGCTAGATCCATGGCCTCTACGGCACCGTTAGCTTGAAAAACATTATCAACCGTGCCATCACCAGTGCGGTAGTGGCGCGGTAGATCACGCTGCTCAGCCTCTAGAAATTCGCGCATATCTTCCACGGTGAAACCCGAGACATCCCAGCCGTTATCCTGTTGCCAGTGATCCCGCAAGGCCTCCAGTGATTCTAGCTGCTCGTCCAGATTCAGATACCTCACTGCATCCACCGCTCCCCAAGCATTAGAAGTCCAAAGTTTTTGAAGCTTCTGGGTCGCTGTAATGATCATTTCTACCCCTCCTGTGTGTGTCAGTTTTCTAACCTGACAAACTCATACTATACCGCTATCGGCATAGTATCAAGGGGAGATTAAATAATTTTTTACCCAACCACAATTCCCCACCGGCTGTACCGCGTGCCAAGCCGGTCCACATCGTGCCAGCGGCGCTCAAACCTGCTAGGCATTTCCACCACCGGTCCGCGTGTCGGGCACTGGAAATGTAACCGGCGGTCACGCTGACCACGGCAGACCATGTAATGGCCGGTCTCTGGTGTGCTGGTGGATTTAGCCAGGACGATGACCGGGCGGCGCGTACGGGCAAAATGTGATAGGTCAGGCAGGGCCATTTCGCCACTAAGGACCGGCAGACCTGCCTGCCGTAGTGCTGCCTCGATTGTTCTCGGGTCGGTGCCATCGATCTGGCTGGCCGGAACCCTGCGCCTGGGCAATCCGAAAAACTCCCAGACGATCTGGCAGCAGACCACTCCGCAGTCGTAATCAGTTTGCTGTCGTAGATCCATCAGCTCGATCACGGTGCAATTGCCTGCGGCGAAATGTGCAGACTTCCATCGGATTTTCCTAAACGCTTGCAATTAAACTGTAGAATCCAGCCGCCTAGTGGTCGAGCCGCTCTACCTTTCTCAGCGTGCCAGCCGTCAAGTTCGTCTTTGTAGGTTGAACACCTGATAAACAGTTGCTTCTGTTTCCAAAGTTTTCCCACACCTGAAACACCTAGCATGATGTTCTCGTCGTAGTTCCTGCGGTGGATATGACCGCTGACATAGATGTCTGCGCTATACATGCTTCTAATACGGTTTTGATCGATAAAACCGCGTGTCACTTCCGCCCCACCTCCACTGCCATGGGTAAAATGCAACAATACTTGTCCTTTATGGTTTGATTTTTGATTGATTTGGATTTGCACGAATCCCCAGTATCCAGCCTCAAGTGCTGTTCCGCCCATTTGCGTGAGGCCTTCGACGAACCTGGAGATCAGATTGGTATCGTGCCGTTTGGCAACCGATGTTTCATGATTGCCTGGTGCGACGATGGCAAGAATGGATTTGTATGGCTTGAACCACTTGAGCGCGGTACTGATCACGCTGTCGAAATATCTGCCGCCTCGATGCTCCTCGCGCAAACTCTCCTGGCTGGATCTCGGATCCCACCGGCCCTGCATCACATCGAATAGATCACCAGCGATTAGGATTGGCATGTTTCTCGACAAGGCGAGGTCCATATGCTCTTTGAGAAGGGCCAAATCGCACTGCGCTGAGTCCCAGTGCAGGTCAGTTAAGACCAACATCTCGGGAACGTCCTTGCTCGAACTATCGATACCGAATGAGATCTTGTGAACCTTGTCATCGACCTTGAACGCAGACCAGCTAATTGGCATAGGGACTCCATTCCTAGGGACGAGAGCGAACCTTGGCCAGCCACGCGTTCGCATCCTCGCGCACGCTTTCGTTGTGGCTCGACCAGTCGAACAGGTGACCGAATGCCAGATGGCAGGAATCACCACACAGCGTGAGGAGGTTTGCCGGGTCTAGTTCGGAATCTCGGTCTATGTGAAATGGTATGACATGGTGAACTTCAAGATTTTTGGACCGTCCACACGCGGCGCAAGATCCAAATTTACTGAGATGCTTTGACCGCGCGGACCTCCAGCCGGGTGAGCGTGGAACTCCCAACCACATTTCAACTTCTGGCTGGAAGATCCTGCGCCACAGGCTCATTTGTTGAGTCGGTTAATCAGCAGTGTGATTGCCCACTGTGCCAGTAGCATCCATGGAATTGGCAAGAATTGCTTGGCCTCGTCTGGTCCTTGCGCCTGGCTGATTGCTGCCTCCAGCGTGGCTTCAGGATCGAATACCTCACCTGTCTCCATGCTTTGAGCAGGCACAGCTATTTGAGCGCCATAGAGCGCAACCGTGGCGGCAGCGGCTAGCACATCGCGTCCCCATGGTTGCTTTTGCCTGGCGAAATCCAAGAGGATTTTCAGGGAATTGATTGGCAGTTCGTTTGGCAATTGGATCGGGTCAAACATGGTAAGCCTCCTAAATTAAACGATCTTCAACAAAAAAAGAACCTTGTCCGCTGGCGATGGCATTACCAGTACCTTCCCAGCGGTAGACATAACTTCCCTGCGTGGTCGGCAGAAAATCGTATCGGTAAACGCCAACAGAATCCTTGACGACATAACCGCTGGCGTAGGTGTACGAACTGATCGTTCCATCAGGTATTTGTATTTTCAGGGTTACCGTGGTTGGATCAACCAGAGCGTTGGCATCATTGCGCCAAGTTCCTGTTAAACGGACATAGTCGCCCTTGTCGTAGGTCGCCATTTTTAAAGGACTCCCGCCATAACTGTGGCATCGTAGAGTAGTCTTTCGCTACTGGCGAAATCACCGATTGGATCGTCACTGATCGAGCAGGTAAACAGCACCCGGCTGGAAACGGTGCAGGTGCCGCGCACTAGGGCATCAGACACGGTGCAGGCACCCAAGAGTCGATCAGAAACCACTACGCTGGCGCGAATGAAATTGGTTACTGTGACGGTTGCTTGCATGCCGATTATGCCAATAGTCGCAAAACCACCAGCACCAGTAGCGCCACCAATGGCAGTGCCAATCTGGCTGATCAGGCCAACCGATCCAAACAAACCGCTGGTGTTAGCTGATCCGCTGCCGATAGCTGCTGGTGCCGTGATTTGCACCGTTTCTAGTGGCTTGTTTGCTAGTGCCGAACCGATAGCGGAACCAGCCAGAGCAGAAACAGACACGGTGGCGAGCAGGTTAGAACTGCTGGCGCTGCCGCTAGCCGCTCCAGCATGGCTAATGGTGTTGACAGTCGCCAGAACCACTGAGGTGGTAGCCGAGCCGGTTGCTGCTCCAGCCAATCCAGATATTGAGACTGTCGGCAGTGTACCGCTAGCAGATGCCGTGCCAGTTGCGCTGCCTGCCTGGCTAGTGATGTTAATAGTCGAGAGAGTGCCCAACCCGGTCACCGAAACCGTAGCGGAACCGCTGGCCGCTGAGACTGTGACGGTGCCAATCGTTGCGCTGGTGCTGGCGTTGCCGCTAGCTGTAGCTGATGCCGCTGACAGTACGACAGTCGGCAAGGTGCCAGATATACTGGCAGATGCTGTGACGGTGCCAGTGAGGCCAGAAACAGACACGGTGCCGATTAGGCCTGAACCGCTAGCCGTTCCGGTTGCTGATCCTGCCTGGCTGGCGATAGTGACGGTGCCAAGTGTGCCAGACCGTGCCGCGCTGCCAGTGGCAGCACCCAATGCAGCAGTCACCGAAACGGTCGCCAAAGTGCCTGTAGCCGTGGCTGTGCTAGTGGCTGATCCGGTCAGGCCAGAGACTGTAACAGTGTTAGAGGATCCGCTGGCGTTGGCCGTGCCCGTAGTCGATCCTGCTATAGCACTGATCGTGACAGTCGGCAGTGTGCCAGACCGTGCCGCACTACCAGTTGCTGCACCTGCTGAGGCAGTCACCGATACAGTCGGCAGATTTGCAGAACCGCTAGCCGTGCCGGTTGCCGATCCGGTCAGGCCAGATACAGACACGGTGCCCAGCGTGCCACTAGCAGATGCTGTGCCGGTTGCGCTGCCTGCCTGTGCGCTGACAGTCACCGTAGCCAATGCGCCGCTGGCCGATGCCTGGACAATGCCGAGGTCGGCTAGTGGTGCATCAGCTAGTGCGTGGCCGCCAAACATTTAGGCTCCTACAGGTTGCCTAGGCGCTTGCAGAGGATGGCCAGATTGGCAAAAAATGGAGGCCCAATAGCGGCTATTTCTGGGTTGGCCGTGAGGTTTTCCGAAGACAGCATGTCTGCCAGCACTACCGTTTTTTTCTGTTCTTTTTCTGCCTCAGTCCATACACCTTCCGACGTCATTCGGCCAAGCGCCCAGATGGTGTGCAGCTCAAACCTGTAAATATTTTCAGCCTTGTATCTCCGAATATGTTGGTAATCCAAAGCCCAGGTGTCATTGACCACCTCAGCTATCGCTGGCTGTGTGACAGCCTCGGCAGCCTGCACTGGCGAAAATTCTGGAATGACCAAATCAGGCATTAGAAACCTCCTTAGTAAAGGTTATTAACAGTCCCAGCAGAATTCTTATAAACCAGTTTTGACGCAGTAGTCGAGTAGTAAATTGTGTTATTTGCCGCTGCCGAATCAGCCATGCTTGCTGGTTGAATTGCTCCGTTAGACAGTACGGCAGCTAGAGTTGAGCCAGCGTTGTCCTGCCACTCTTGCAGACTAGCACTCTGCGCTGACGCACCACGAACAACGAGAGCTTTTGTTGTTGCTGCTGACGCTTGCGTATGCAACTGACCGGCTGGCGAAGTCGTGCCGATGCCAACAAGGCCATTAAACAGTGCAGAATAACTGCCGTTACATAACGTAGCCGTGTAAGTGCCGTCCGAGAAAAAGCCAGCAGCTTTAGCACCGCTGACCGTTGCACCGGCGATCGAGACGTGGCACCCGAAGTATGTGCCTGTTCCGGTATAAGTGCCGACAGTAATCCCACCGGCATTGCTGACTTTGATTCCATAAGCATTGCCAGTAACGCTGTTTGAGATGTAAAATTCTCCGGCAGTTGAACTCCTGTTTCCGGCAGGGTTTTCAGACTTAGCATATATGCCATAGGCTGTGGTGCCAGCCGCTAATGCTGAAAAATAGCCTGCGAAAGAGTTGCCTGTAGGTGTTTGAGCGTTTTCTGCATACAAACCGTATGCGTTGGAAGCACTGCCATAGGTATTTTCGATTTTAATTCCAAACGTCGAGCCGGTCCCTTCATTATAATCCTGACATTGAACTAAAAGAGCGCCACGTGTGTAACTGGTTCCGACAGTTGTGCCAGAGTAGCTTCCGTTATGAGCAACACGCATTCCCCACAGAGTGGCGTTGGATGACCCTCGATTACCGTAAGTTAAAAAGTCATTTGCGTATGTGGTGGTTGCGGCAGAAGTAACTCCATAATCAGTGTAATAATATGATAAGCCTGTGCCGATAGTATTTGAGGCTGTTTGTACATTCAGCTTTACTGTTGTACTTGTTGTACCTATAGCGACTTTACCGGCAGAGTCTACCAACGAAAGCACAGTGCCAGCACTATCCTGCCACTCTTGCAAATTCGCTGACTGCGCTGATGCTCCACGAACAACGAGAGCTTTTGTTGTTGCTGCTGACGCTTGCGTATGCAACTGACCGGCTGGCGAAGTCGTGCCGATGCCGACATTGCCGCCTGAAAGAATTCTCATTCTTTCTGTGTTAGCTGTACCGAAAATTAAATCAACAGTGCCATATGCCATGTAGACACAATTATTGCCATATGGTGCTGCGTACCCGCTTCCTCCAATTCCAATAAATGCTTCTTTGTTTACATCGTTAAATAAATCTAGTCCTATAAGGCCTAGTGAACTAAAATTTTGGAGCACAATTCCAGTAGTTGTAGATGCTTGAACCGAAGAAGTTATATTAAATCTACCGAGGTAGGTTGGATTTTGAGTCCCTACTAATATGTTTGTTCCATTATCGGAAATCAGCGAATTACCCACCACATTAGTGCCAGTAAACTTAGCCAAATACGATGCCGTTCCACTCACCGATCCTGATGCCGTCCCGGTCGTGTTCTGGTTTAGCGTCGGCACATCACCAGCCGAAATCGTAGCCATCACCACATTAGTGCCGTTACCCCGTAGGTAGCTGCCAGATGTAACAGCACCTGCTAGGGCGTTAATTGCTAGCTGTGCAGTTGTCGTGCCTGTGCCACCGTTGGCTAGTGGCAGGGTGCCAGTAACGGCACTAGCGAGGGAAACATTGGTGATGGTGTTGCTGCTGGCGTTGATGGTTTTATTGGTCAGGGTTTCGGTTCCAGCCAGTGTGGCATATGTTTCCAGTTGTGTTTTCGTGAGCGCCAGCAAAACATCCTTGGTGCCTGCGCTAAATGTTACAGCCGCGTTGGAGTTGCTCGATGAATGCACCGTTGTCCTGGTCAGGGTGTTAGTTGCCGAGTAGGTGCCTAGACCAACCTCCCACTCGTTCGCCGTCCTGTGCGCAATCGCATAATAAACCGTGTCGGCCACCGTACACACAGATGCAAATGTGCGGTAGGTGGAATCAGCACCGGCTAGGGTGAATGCCCCCGTGCCGGTGCTGGTGCTGGATTCCTTGATGCGGTCGGCTCGAATGAGCGCCATGGTTTATCCTTAGTTTTGGAATTTTAGAGGGCTAGAGATAGTAACCGCAAATGTACCATTGGTGCTGGTAGTATCGCTCGTGAAATCCACGTAACCTACCAACTCATCTGCAGATGACGCACCGCCGCGAGATTTGTAAATCACACCTGCCCGCGCCGTTATGGTTGCGCTGGTCCAACTGGTGATGCTGAAAGTAATCTCAACATCGTTGTTCACATTGTCCGTAGCTGCCACGGTGCAGGCAGCAGCATTGCCACCAGCCGTGTAGCCTGTTCCGGTTACTTCGTTGGTGATTTCGGAGCGTTTTGCGTGGCTCTTGGATGCCGTGTATGTGCTGGTAACCAACATCATTTTAAATGTATCGGTGTCGAAATCGATATTGCCAACTGCGGCATCTCTTATGGCGGAATTGTAAATGAGCGATGGCATGGCTTCTCCTAGTTCTGCACCTTAATTGGATCATTCATCGTGACTGCAAAAGTTCCCGCGCTGCTGCTGATGTCCGCGCCGAAATCGATAAAGCAGACCAGTTCGTCGGCGCTCGATGCGCCACCTCTACTCCTGTAGATCACCGCGCCGCGTGCAGTGATTGTGCTGGTCGTCCAACTTGTAATGCTGAATGTTATTTCCACATCGTTGTTGGCGTTGTCCACTGCGGCAACTGTGCAGGTGGCAGCGTTTCCGCCTGCGGTGTATCCTGTTCCAGAGACTTCGTTGGTGATGTCGTTGCGCTTATCGTGCGCTTTATCAGCGGTGTAACTACTGGTTACGAGCAAGCATTTAAATGTGTTTGAGGCGCAGTTAATCGAACCCGTGAACGAGTCGTAATAAAACGAGTTATACACCAGACTCGCCATTATTCTTTATCCTGTTTTTTTAACTGTCCACCTTGAATCATGTCGGTGATGCGCTCAATCTCGGTGCCGAGTTGCTGCTGTGTTTTAGCCAGGACAGCAAGCGTGCTTTCCAGTGAATGCAGAAACGCAAAATGCCGATCACGCAGTGGAACAATTAGCTCGCGTGCAATCCAAGAACAGCACTGATAAAACGCATACCCAGCCACACATAGTCCCATGGTTGGCAAACCAAACTCCCTGATGAATTGAATGGCATCCATGGCGGTCCTCAGATCAGCCAGTTGATGGAACGAGCCGGAAACCCGGTGAACTTTGAGAATGCAAAGCTATCGCGTTGTTTCAGCATTCCATCAGCTACCTCTGCATCCACCCACCAACCGGATGCTGGCGCGTCTGGGTGTGATTTAGGACCTGTCGTGCTGCTAAATCCCCAACTATTGACGATGAACAAACCCGGTCGATTGCCGGTTTTCCTGTAGCCTATAAACGACATTGAGTGGCCCCATCTACCACTCGGTGCCGCGTAGCCTTCTGAGTCGCGCTTTAGGCTGAATCCTCGATTACTGGCGACCTGTATTCCGTATCCTTGGCCGAGCGCCGAGACCGCATCTGAAAACGATGTGATCAGTGTGCAGTTGCCGATTGGATGGCGCTTGGCTATATCTTCGATCTCGGATGGTACTCCTTTTTTTCCCCAGTCACGGCAACGCGCCTGGTCGTATTTGGTCAGATCGTATGCGCCATAAATTCCCTGCGCTATTACTCCCCAGCGCCTCACCCATTCTGCCGCCCATGCGCCAATAGAACCATCACCGGATATTTTTCCGCCACCGATCTCGACGCGCGAGCCGCCATAGATTGCTTCCATGGATGGAATCCGTGTTTCCTCTGCATCACCTGAGATTATTTCACCGGCCTGCGTGAGCATTAGCGCGTGGCTGGTTCCGAATGAAACGCAGGAGCCGACAGAACCCTGAGACAGTTCAGGCCATGCCGTGCCGCTGGCCTTCGCCCATGCCTGCCATCCCAACACTTCGGCAGGCAGGCTGGCTTCATCCACTGCGCTGGCTGGCGTATCTCCCCATGTTGGCATTGGTAGGCCTGAGACCACCGCATCGACCGCTGCGGGATCCTCGACCCAACCAAAATTCTCATCGACCTCAGCCATGTTTTCACCGTGCCAATGTATTAAGGATTAGGCTGATCCGGCGGCACTGCGCGGCACATCTTGCGCCGAGTCCCCCCGCCAGGTTGGCCGCCGGATCAGTTCCCAGTGCGCTGGACAGTTCGTCCGCAATGCGCTGCCTGACCGTGATCAGCTTGTTGCCGATGCCGGCTTGCTGGCTAAGTAGCCTTAGCGCGCCAGTCCATGCGCCAAGCGTTGCGTGCTGGCCAGCCATCACTTCCCCTTGGCGGTAGAGTTCGGCCAGAGTTTTCAGGCTGTTTTGCTGGTCTGATTCCTGCAAACCACCAACGATGCTGGCCAGTGCTTGGTACAGCGGATCCTTGCTGATGTCGTCCGGTGTTGGAACTGGTGGCACTGGTGCAGGTAGATCACCAGCGATGATATCGGTGGTGGCGTACTCGGGAACATCACCGCCAGCGGTCACGAATGTGAGTCGGTATTTCCCTGGTGAGTAGCAGATCACTCGGAATGATAGTTTGCCGTTGGCGGCGACCTCTTGGAATGCGTCACAGTCACCGGCTGGCGGAATCAGGATCGTGTTTTTGCCGGTGGAAACCACCTCGACGCGCGCCAATCGGTTGCACGGTGTGCGCACCTCCGGCGGGGACTTTATGTCGGCGAAAAGCAGGAGAAGTATGGCGGGTGTCATACTTCGAGAATAAATAACCCGACGAACTCAGACACCTTTTGCCATCCAGTCGGGACAGGTCGAACAAACCGACTCACCGGATTTAGCCTGGCCGATTTTTCGGCATTGGCCATGGATAGCGCAAGAGCGCAACACTGCCACGCCGCACCCGCAGGTTGCTGGATCCTCGATGACTTCGCCCAGGTGGACGCATGGCGTGGTGGTTCGGGTGATCCACTGCCGACGAAAGGTTGGATCGATGCCGGTGCCGCCCCAGAGGCGGTTGTATTCCGGGTTGGTGAGGTAGAGGTAGCACACCCGGCATTCGCAGGTGGTTGCTTCAAGTGGACATGGTTTCATAGGGTGAAGGTAATGTCGAATGAACCTTTACGAAGGTAACCCTGATGAATTTGTCCGCCTGTGTAAGTGATGGAAAAAGGGCTGCAACTGTACGTCAATAGGGTCATTGGCACCCTAAAAAGAAACGGATTTTGGTCCCAAAATTTTAATTGAGAAAAATTATCTGGACTAAATAATGTCGAGCAATCGCACGCAATGCAATAAAAGGTTAGGCCGTTAGGTACATAAATATTACTGTAAATATAACATAAGTCATCATATGGCGGTGCAGTTGCAGTTTTTATTTTAAATCGCGTTGTTGGAGGCGATACTAATGGGCAAGAAGTCGCCGGCGTTACCACAAATAGACTTTCAGTTCTCAACGAATTATTTGCGATCACATCAATACTGGCAGATGAAGGCAGACATAGATCAGCCAGACTGTAGCCACCATAACCAGACATAGAGAAAGTAGCGACTAATTGTACGGGAACAGTGTTATCTACGGCACCTGGACAGAAACCACCAGGGGAAAACCATTTTTTGAGATAAGTA
>Ga0209087_1000652_pt1 | contig 21371 bp, 13 predicted proteins | sample S_130805_EF_Meta_FD_187321 | JGI IMG/M metagenome (GOLD analysis project Ga0209087, IMG submission 187321) | Freshwater microbial communities from Lake Simoncouche, Canada to study carbon cycling - S_130805_EF_MetaG (SPAdes) (version 2) | ecosystem: Environmental > Aquatic > Freshwater > Lake ... | reverse complement strand
CCGAGGTTACCACCTTCCACGATCTACCATGGAAGGGCAAGGCTGACATCGTCACTCCAGAATTTGTTGTCGACTTGAAGACCACCGGTGACATCAACAAGTTCAAGTACTCGGCCCGTGCCTACAACTACGACAGCCAATGCTACATCTACCAACAGTTGTTCGGTAAGCCATTGGTATTCCTTGTAGTTGACAAAGAGACCTGTCAGTTGGGTATGTATAGACCATCGACTGAGTTCGTAGAATACGGAGCGCAGAAAGTAGAGAGAGCATCTCAAGTATACCAACGATACTTCGGGCAGAATGCCACGGAGGATATCATCAACCATTACATTAACGAAACACTATAAAAAATTATGTCACAAGAAAAAGTATTTGCAGACGGCTTCTCTTTCAAGAGAAATGAGAACGCCCCCGATTTCGTAGTTGGAAGACTCGCTATCAAAGTTGAAGACGCGGTAGCGTTCATGAAAGAAAACCAAAAGAATGGATGGGTCAACATCTCCATCAAGTACGGCAGAAGTGGTAACCCATACTGCGAACTAGACAACTTCGAACCATCGTCCATGTCGAAAAATGGTGGAGATATGTTGAAAAATGGTCATAATATGTCGAAAAATGAAGATTCCATGTTGAAAAAGACCACCGTAAATGAGGTTGATTTGAATGACGAATTGCCGTTCTAGACCAACAAACACTGGGACTAAGGGGAGTTCGCTCCCCTTTTTTGTCTCCAATTGCATGTTGAATATGTTGATTTTTTTCCCCTATTTCTATACTTACTCTCTATTCTCTTTTATTTTTTTTTTTTTATTTCAAAAAGGGGTTAAAATCAACATTTTCAACATATTTATAGTTAAGTAATTAATAATCAATCAGTTATGAGATTCATTTTCAACATAATTTTCAACATGAATATGTTGAAATCAACATAAATCACCATGAATGTAACAATTTTTCAAAATATCAAAGACACTTCGACTCCATTTCATCGTGATGTGATGGATATTTTACGACGGGTCAAAGACGGATCGAGCAAAGACTTGGTCAAGAAGATTCGTTCGGAGAAGAACAAGACAGAGCGGAATGAATTGAAGAAACTTCTGCCTGCCATATGTTTCTCCGGCACCTTTAATAAAAGGAATGACAGCGCATTGATTGAGCATAGTGGTTTAATGTGCTTGGACTTTGATGGCTACGAGAAGCAGAAGACATTACTTGAGGACAAGGAGAACTTATCCAAGAACAAGTTTGTCTATTCGGTATTCGTCAGCCCATCGGGCAATGGCTTAAAGGTATTGGTCAAGATACCAACTGATGCTGAGAACCATCAGAACTATTTCAATAGCCTTGAGAAGCACTTCAATTCAATCTACTTCGACAAGACATCCAAGAACATCTCTCGTGTATGCTACGAGTCTTACGATCCATTGATACACATCAATGAGAACTCATCCATATGGGACAAGATAGAAGACGCTGAGTACCGCGAGGTGCAGCGCAATGTAGATGGGCCGACCATCACCATCACCGACGAGAACAAGATCGTGGACATCCTAATCAAGTGGTGGGCTAAGAAGTACCCAATGAGTGAGGGCCAGCGCAATCACAATGCGTACATACTAGCCATGGCATTGAACGACTTCGGTATCAACCGGAGCCTAGCATCCTATGTCCTAAACCAATACGCTACCGCTGACTTCCCGCTTTCTGAGATACAGCGCACCATCGACTCTGCCTATGTGAACAAGCAGAACTTCGGAACCAAGGCATACCAAGACGAGGAGCGTATGAATCAGATACGCGCCAAGATAAGGAGGGGTGTACCAAAAAAAGAGATTCGCTTCCAACTACAGGACTCCAACTTGGATAGCGAAGTAATCGAATCAGTACTTACCAAGATCGAGGAAGAGAATTCCAAGCAAACATTTTGGGCAAAGACTGACAAGGGAGCCATCAAAATTATTCACATACAATTCAAGAAGTTCTTAGAAGACTCGGGTTTCTACAAGTATTGCCCCGAGGGTAGCAAGAACTATGTGTTCGTCAAGGTCACCAACAACTTGATTGACCACGCATCAGAGAAGGAGATCAAGGACTTTGTTCTCACCTATCTGATTGACTTGGATGACATATCAGTATACAATTACTTCGCCGATAACACGCGGTTCTTTAAGGAGGAGTTCTTGTCGCTTCTATCCACCATCGACATCTACTTCATCGAGGACTCGAAGGACACGGCCTACTTATACTACCGCAACTGCGCGGTCAAGATAACAAGCAAGGATGTATCGTCGATTGATTACTTGGACTTGGGTGGTTACGTTTGGAAAGACCACGTGATTGACCGTGTCTTCACCTTGTGTGAGGTGAGAGCGAGTTGCTATTACAACCGGTTCATTGAGAACATCTGCGCTCAAGACATGTCAAGGGTTGAGTCTATGCAGTCCACCATTGGGTTTATGATGCACGCACACAAGAGCCTATCGTTCTGCCCTGCTGTGATATTGAACGACGAGGTGATCAGCGACAACCCCGAGGGTGGCACGGGCAAGGGATTGTTTATGAGTGCACTCGGTCAGATGAAGAAGGTGGTAACCATTGATGGTAAGTCGTTCACGTTCGAGCGGTCGTTTGCCTATCAGTTGGTTTCTGCTGACACGCAGATACTAGTGTTCGATGATGTCAAGAAATACTTTGACTTCGAGCGGTTGTTCTCATTGATAACAGAGGGTCTAACGCTAGAGAAGAAGAACAAGGATGCCATCAAGATACCATTCAACAAGTCACCGAAGATTGCAATCACCACCAACTACGCCATCAAAGGTGCGGGTAATTCGTTTGCCCGTAGGAAGTGGGAGTTGGAACTGCATCAGCACTACAACAAAAACTTAAGCCCATTGGATGACTTCGGTAAGTTGATGTTCAGCGATTGGAACGATGACGAGTGGTGTGAGTTCGACAATTACATGATAGGATGTGTCAAGTCGTACCTAGCCACCGGCCTAGTCAAGAGTAAGTTCGTCAACCTAAAGATACGGCAGTTGTCTGCTGAGACTTGCCACGACTTCATCGAGTGGTGTGGCCTAATAGACCACCAAGAGAACCGGTTCCTAGAACACGGGAAGAGATTAAGGCTGAACGATTTGTACGAGGACTTTGTAGATAACTACCCCGACTACGGCCCGCGCTCACGCATGACTGTGTCTCGGCAGAAGTTTTGGAAGTGGATTGTTTCCTATGCCATGTACACATCCTCTCGCGCTCCCGAGGAGGGCAGGGATATGATTGGCAAATGGCTAGTGTTTAAACCAAAGGAGGTGCAATATGATGACGGAGTTGATCAATAGGATCCCCGGCTTCAGCGACATGGACATGTATCTGTGGTGTAAGAAACTGCAAGAGGCGTGCGAGTCTACAGTAGTGCACAAGAAGAAGACAAAGGATGGCATAGTAGAAACTTTTGATCGTATGTTCGAGACCAATGAGCCAGTTGAAAATAGGATAAGTAATAGCGTGAAATTTTATTTAGAAAAAATGCAAAAAGGAAAAATTGAATTTAGAGATTACCAAATAGATATCATGGAAAAAGGAGTCGAGTGTCTTCGAAGACACCGGTTCCTTTACCTAGCCATGGAGGTGAGGACAGGCAAGACGCTGACATCTCTTGGTATCTGCGATAAGGTGGGAGTAAAGCGCGTGCTGTTCGTCACTAAGAAGAAAGCCATCTCTTCCATCGAGCAGGATTACATTATGCTAGGGCCGGGCTTTGAGATTGACGTGATCAATTACGAGAGCCTTCATACGATCGATAACAAGTGGGATGTGGTGATACTAGATGAGGCGCACTCACTGGGTGCATTCCCTAAGCCAAGTGGACGGGCTGAGTTGGCTGGTCAGATCATTGCTAGGCAAAAGCCAATGGTGATACTGCTGTCGGGTACACCAACGCCGGAGTCTTATTGCCAAATGTACCACCAAGTGTACGCCATCCCCGGCAATCCATTCTCTGGGTTCAAGAACTTCTACCGGTTCGCTGAGGAGTACGCTGACATCAAGATGAAGAAAGTGAACAGCCTTTTCATCAAGGACTACAGCCACGGCAAAGAGAAGATCCTTGAGGCTATCAAGCCATACACCATCAACTACACGCAGAAGGAGGCAGGCTTCGTTGTAGAGACCACCGAGGAGATACTTGAGGTAGAGATGAAGCCATCAACCTATAAGATGATTGAGAGGCTCAAGAGAGACCTAGTGATTGAGGGCAAGGACGAGGTGATACTAGCAGATACATCGGTCAAGTTGATGACCAAGATGCATCAGATGTACAGTGGCACCATCAAGTTTGAGAGTGGGAAGTCCATGATCATTGACACGAGCAAGGCTGAGTTCATCAAAGAGAACTTCGAGGGCTGCAAGATTGGTATATTCTACAAGTTCAAGGAGGAGTTGGAGGCGCTCAAGCAGATCTTCGGTGATGAGTTGACCACTGACTTGGATGAGTTCAATACCACATGGAAGAACATCGCGCTTCAGATTGTGTCTGGACGTGAGGGCATCTCACTGAAGATGGCTGAGTACTTGGTGTACTACAACATTGACTTTAGTGCTACCAGTTATTGGCAGAGCCGAGACCGGATGACAACGAGAGACCGATTGAAGAACCAAGTGTATTGGGTCTTCGCTAAAGATGGCATTGAGAAAAAAATATATCAAGCAGTGAGTGATAAAAAAGACTACACGATTAAACATTTTCAAAAAGATTTATTTAGTTTGTGATAATATGGAGAACATTGAATACAATAAAGCACGAGTGATCCAAGCGATGGTCAATGAGGTCATCGAGTGGAGGATCTACTATGAGCAAGAACTTATCGCTAGGTTCGCGCAGTACAATCAAGCGACTAGCTTCGCTGATTACCTAAACAAGAAAGACAATGAAACAAACGACGGCCCAGTTAATTCTAAACAAGTTCGATGAACTTAGATGGATAGAGTTTTGCATTTGGCTTAATGATAACCGCGAGATAGTGGCCAAGCATAATAAGGATGATATCGAGTACTCACACTTCAATGGAGCGTTGAAGTCTCAGTCATCTGCTGACTATTTCCGCAGCACATACAACCCATACCTAGATAAAGTGATCATCACGAGGGTATGGAGTAGTGATGGTTGGTTTAATAGATTGATTTATAATAAGAAAGTTATCGGAGATTTTAGTAGTTTTGAAGAAGCGATGCATTTCGTGGAATCAAATTATGACCGAGCAACAGATACAATCAAAGAGAATCAAACAACTTGAGCAAGACGGCTACTACGTAATCAAATTAATTAAGACCAATAAGAATGGCATCCCCGACCTTGTCGCTATACCACCAAGAACTAAAGTCCTATTCAGTGAAGTCAAGACTCCGACCGGAAGATTGTCTAAACTTCAGGAGTACAGAATAAAGGAACTCAAAGAGCATGGCATTAGGACAGAAGTATATCGAGGATTAACAGACAAAGACATGGACCCTCAGAAGAAAAAAGAATCTGACCGAGCCGAGCGAATACTCTTCAACATCGAGGAGTGCCAAGAGTTGCTCACCAATTTGTACGAGGGGTTGGTTGACAGAGAGTACGACGGGGCTATCACCAATGCACAGCAGGTGATTATCGAAATGAAAAATTTAATCAAATCAATAGCAGACGATGATTTCTAACGAAGAAACTCAGAAGAAAAAACACAAAGCAATCGAGACATTCATATCAACATTCGGAGGCAGTTACCATGCGCAGACGAAGGGCGATGTCGACTACAAGATATCCAAAGACGGAGAGTTGATTGCTTACATGGAGGTTACCATCCGCAACAAGACCATAGCCACTGCGTACCCGTTGATTGTACCGGCTGCGAGGATAGTTAAGTTGGCTGACAAGAGATTAAACCCAGTGCTTATGTGGGCGTGCGATGATGGTATCATCTACGCTAGACTGAAAGATGTGGAGGCCCAAATAAAATGGGGGAGCATCCTCCCCCATCTTGATCTTGCCGAACACGGAGAACTAATGTGTTACTATGCAAAACAAAAGCACTTCAAATATATAAAATATTCTTGAGTTACTTTCCGAAACCTTTGCTACCAAAGCCTCCGCCTTTCTTGCTTGACCCCGATCCAAACTCTTTGCTTCCGAATCCTTTCTGAATTTTTTGTTTTGGAACGTAGTTGTAGTAGTCATCCTTTATACGCTGCTCAAGTATTCTCTTTTCGTATTCAAGTTTTCTTTTAGCCGCATCCTGTGTTCCTTCGCCATAGTACTCCTCATAAACTTCTGGATAGTAGCGCTTTAGATCAGACCTGTTCAACCCCATTGGCTTAAACTCTTCCTGTTTATTTTCTTGCGCTTTCATCTCCTTGTCCAACTCTCTGTAGATAGACTTGTTTACTATGTTCCTAATGTCCTTATAGAACGGGAGGAATCCAGTGTTACCAATTATTTCAAGCGGTAAGCGTATCATCAATTCATCATCTGATCTTTCAATGGCTGATGCTTCTTTCTTTGGCTCTTCATTCATCTTCTTAAGTGCGAGGTTGGTTGTTTTAAGCACGGGAGAGTAGGGGCCAGACGTATTAATTATTACATCTAGCAAGTCTATCTTCTTACCTTTACTACTTGGAGCCATGAATGTATACTGAATGGCATCCTCGTATGGATCGTACTCACCCTCTCTTAACATATCACCATACTCTTCGTTCACTTTCTCAACACCCCAACTAGCCGCGCTTCTTATTAAGTTACCCTCGGTACCCATCATCAAGGTAGTAAAAGTATTTGCTAAGGATTGTCCAACTTTCTGAAGGGCTGATTTATCATCGTCCTCATCGTCCTCTCCTGTGAGCATACCGTATAATGCCGCAAGAGATAAGCCAGACAACGCTTGGTATGATGCCATCCTTGCCACGGTTGCAGCTAATAGCCAACCGCCCTGTTCTTTGGATATCATTCCATTGCCCATGGCCGCGTGTATACCTCTTCTAGCAGACAAGAATTCACCAACAGCAAAGTTGGTTAAGAATGAATTGTATCTTCTTAGGAATTTTACCATTGGGCTTTTATTTTCTGGAGTGAAAGCCCTCAACGATTTCATGAATGGATTGTCTACTGTTCCGGCAGCAGCGGCTACTGAATCTGCTTGCCTTGCCGCCGCACGCATTGCGTCTTTGTTCTTCGACATATAGTCAGCATCTTTACTCTTGACTTTTTCCACGTCAATTTTTTTTCCAGTAATGGATTCAAACGCTGTGTCGTATGTACCTCTCCATAATGGTTGCATCATTCGCTTATCTGGCGTAGATAATATAGCACTCGCCGTGGCTACTGCTGCGTTTTGTGTTGGCCTCAATGAGTAGTTGTAAATAGTAGACATTATATTGCCAAACTTCCCTTTTAATTGATCGTCGCTAACACCTGTTTGGTTGTATAACAAATCAGGATCTATCAACTTAAGACCAAGGGGATTGGCGCCAAACACACGGCTCATCATGGTAGAGTCTGATGCTTCTGCAATTGCAAGCGTGTCTTCGGGTTTTTCGTTTTTCATTATATTAGACCCTCTGACCCACTCCTTTCTTCCATACAACAATATCCATGTTGTGTTAGATATAATTTCTTTGGCAAACTTATCTGTGCTAGCAAGCATAGACATGACCCCTGCCCTAGCAACAGACTTCATCGCCTTGTCTATAGGCATGTCTCTGATAAGTGATTGAGATAACATTGACTGCAATGCGGTCTCTGTGGATTGTTCTATCATATCCAACAACTGATCTGCATCCTCGGTCAACTTGCCATCTTTTTTCATCACCTCTCTTGCTACTCTGATAGTCCTTCTTGTCTCCCTTACTGGGTTGGTCATGTAGTAGTCCATCAATACAAACTTTGCGCCGCGCTGAACAGTGGAAAATATATCGAAGTCAACTGGTTTAGCACCTCCGGTTCTTTCAATCAATGACTTTCCTTTAGTCGATATAATATTTGTTCCATTGAATCTGTTTTGAAATTCTTGTATTGGATCAGCATCATTGACATCAGTTGACAACACATTTAAGTGGTTGTATGCATTGTGAAGGTATACTTTATTCCCTCTAGTAATGTCACTTACGAATACTGCTTTATCCTCTAGACTCTTGTTGATCTTGTCGAATAATTCTAAGGCGGCTTTCTCTGGAGCGCTAAATGAATTGTATAGTTTTTCTATATCGATGTTTACTATTTTACCTTCAGAATTTTTTATGCCATACTGATTGGCAATCTTCATCAAGTTCTCCTTGTCTCTTTTTCCATACTTGGTTTTCTTCGCATCAACGGTAGCATTTATATAGTCAATTGCTGGGTTAACAACCTTGGAATCTCTAAGGCTAGGGTTCTCTTTCCATTCTCTTTCCATCCTATAGATTGCCATCTTGCGTGTAGATTCGATAAACTTATTTGGCCTTCTTCCGAAATGTTTGACTATCGCATTCTTAGCGTCTTGTATTTGTTTGTTTATCCTGTCTACATTGATCTTGTATGGGTCAGCACCTTGTGCTAGTGGCCCTAGTGTGGAATCATAGATGTCTTTTGTTTTGAAGTTATTGACCATTTCATCTATGTAATACAGGTAGCCTTTCTCAATCCTATTATATAGAGCCTTCCCCTTGTCTATTATTTTAGCCTTTTTATTTATCACACTAGGAATCTCTATCTTCTCTAAGGTTTTGGCTAGAATACTGCCCCTCTTGTTGCTTCTAAGTTTAACCAACAATTGGTTTGCATAAGATGAATAGAATCCATTCTCCATGTTGTTGAATACGCCAAGCAAGTCTTCAAGTTCTTTGTTGGTAAGCATTTCAGCAGCATTTGTCTTAGATAGTTTTATCAACTCCTCCGCGTCAGACCTCTCAAGATTTGACTTTAAAGACTTGGCTATAGATGGACTTGTCTTTTTGATTTCATCAATCAAAACTTTTTTCTCAGCGGCCAATTCCTGTTCTGTCTTTGGGATCTTTACCACCTTTGGCATAATTAAAGACTTGTATTTCTTCATTAATGCTTTCTCCTCCTCGTCAATTGCGCCATCTTCTTGCATTTTGTCAAGCGTTTTTGAATAATCTAAAGCCCCATCTTCTGTTAGTATAGCCTTGTCATAATCAAATAATCTAGTAGTCAACTCTGGTATTACTGACAACTGCTCGTCTATCTGATCAAGGATTTCCTTTGTTTGATCTGTAATTTCTGAAATATTTTTAGTCAAGTCCAATACGGCAGCACTAGATCCAAGCATGTCAATCAGTTCCTTGTATGACTCAAATAATTCTGCCGGGATAAACGATGGGTTGATGGAGGCCAATCTATTTAATAATGGAATTAGAACTTCGTCGGTCCCAACCTTTACTCGGCTTATATTATTCCTCATTTGAGCAAGTTTGGATTTCACATCCCTCAACTCCTCTTCGTAGGCTGCGTTCTCGAATACATTCTCTACGTAATCTAGGAATGAATCTACTGACGCAGGATTATCAAGGTTAACCTTGCTGATTTTGTTTATTAAAGTTTGAGCCTTGGCTGTAGAAATCTTGCCGGTAGTCTCCATCTCTTTGATGGTGTTTGAAAGTTCTTTGCGTTTTTGGTTGATGTCTTTCTTGGCACCAATAGCAGCACGTGCCTCCAATTTGATTTGAGAAATCAACGCTTTAGACTGACTCACTTCAATGACATCAGTCTTAGCCTTGTCAATGATGTCGAATATCTTATCTGCGGCCTTGTCTAAAGACTTTTGATCCTTAACCTTGGAGATGGCATTTATTACTCTCCCGAGGTCTCTACGCGTCAAATTACCACGCTCTGCGTTGAAGTTAAAGTAGTCGGTGATAGCCTTGATTGCGTCGCTAACATTACGTGCGCCTTCTTTCGCTGCTTGAATCTCGCTTTTTGTCTGAGTACGCAAGTTATCCAGTGACTTAACAGTAGAACCAATAGCAGCCAATTCTTTTATGGCTGCAACAACCTGCTTAATCGCTATGTTCATACTAGTAGCCACCTTTGGGATTGCTTCTTCCAATAAGATACCACCTTTCACCAATACTTTTAAGGCTTTAACAATAGCCTCTGCTGTTACTACGGGCAGACCCATAGACAAGTTCTCACGTTTGAACTTATTTATACCATTGCTAGCATTATCCAATACCTTTGAGGATTTTTTAAGAAAACTCTCTGACTTAGGTTCAAAATCATCACCATCCTCATCCTCATCCTCGTCAAGGATGTCATATATTTCTTCAATGTCTTTTAATTCCTCGTATGAGGGCTCATCTTCCTCTACTACCGATATAGGCTCTGCCTTAGCCTCGACTTGACCGGCTTTTAACTTGGCAAGTTCTTTTTGATACCTCTTTAGATCTGCTTTCTCGTCTGCGATATCGTTTTGGTATCCTTCTATTAAACCATTATGTTCATTATTGGCATCTAGGATATCGGCTGCGATTTGCTCATTGGCTTCTGTTCTTTCCGCCTTAGGCATCTTCTTTCCTTTGAGTTCATTTCTTTTCTTTCTTATTCCTTCAAGTAATTCCTTGATGTTTCCCTTCTCAATTTCAATCTCCTCTTCAAAGTTCACTATGTTCCTTTCGGTAACATCAATATCTGACTCAAGCCTTTTTATATCTCTTGCAATAGCCTCATCCTTCTTTGATGGTTTTGCTTCAGCCTTTGGTGCCGGCGCCGCTTTCTTTGGTGCTGCCTTTGCTTCGGATTCTGCCTTCGGTCTCGGTGCTGTCATCTCGGCCTTGAGTTTCTGATACTCGGCTATGAGTTCTTTCTTTCTTTCCTCAATCTGCTTTGCTGTGCGCGACTTATCCTCGTTAAGAGTTACCGCTAGCATCTTGGCTTTGTACTCCTCTTGCAACGCCTCTGGCCCTTGTATCCTTGGCGTGGGTTGTGATACCACAGCGACAGGCTTGGGTGCAGGTGCAGCAGGCTTGGGGCTTTCAACACGAATCACCTCTTTTGACCTACCAGAATCGTCTTGTGTGATTAAGTGCAATTCATTTTTTTCGTAATAATAATTTATCTCTTCTTCTACCTCTTTTAGGCTCAATCCGTAAATAACAGATTGGTATTCATCGCTAAAACACAATCTTCCATTTTGCTCTTCTCCATTCTTGTTGGTTACCTTTGCAAACCAAACTTTTTTATCTGTATTGCCAACCTCATCTTTTTGGTATGATATCTTGTATAGATCTTCCCCTATCTTTATTGTTAAAGATTTGCTAGATAAAAAATTTAATACGCCTACCTTATCCACAGCAACAGGCTTTGGTGCAGGTGCAGGTGCAGGCTTTGGAATGGCCACAGGAATAGGAACGCTCTTAGCCTTCATCTCTGAAACCTTTCTATTGGATTGCTCTATATAATTAACAGCATCCTTTAGACTGGTGAACGGGGTGTGGTCAAATTCAAAACTTTCTGGGCTATCAATTACAATCCATCTAGGCCTGGCATCTTCGCCTACTTGTTTCTTTGCGATATACCCAACACCGATTGTATCTTCAAACTCATACAGATTGTCGTTGATCTTCCTTGGCTTCTTGATGAATGTTGTTTTTCCTTGTGTCTTCGAAGACACTTTTTTAGAGCCCTTAAATACAGGCTTGATCATACCAGCAACAACACTCTTTGCTGTTTCAATGTCATAACCCGCATCGGTATAAACCTTAGTTACGTCAGCCAACATTACTTCGGTATCAATCCCTCTGTTGGTGGCCTCGTTCAACGCTTCCCTCATTTTTAAGCCATCAGCATACGATGTAGTAGGATTCCCACGAACCGCATCTGAAAAATCTTTCATCAATTCTGCGTCTGTAAGTTCTTTTGCGTCCAAGTACCTGTCAGCAACTTTTTTTGTTTCTATTGCATCTCCTTTTTCAACAAAAGTACCGAACCCATTTGGCATCTCCTTTTCTTTACCAATCAAGGCGTCTACTGCATCATTAACTTTCTCTAGTGGAACATTGAAAACAGTAGCCCGTTCCCTTTTCTCCATTTCTTTTTCAAGAGAATTAAATTCATCGGTATACTTATTATCCCCCTCAATTTCAGACATTCTCTTCTCGATTTCTACATCTGGCCTTGTACTAATATCCATTACCTCTACTACCGGTGTCGCTGGAGCCACTGCTTCTATGGGTGCAATACCAAGCAATGTATTAATAGAAGTAACTAACTCGGATTGATTGCCGTCGGCTATATCTTTTTGATAGGCGGCAACCATCTGATCGTATGAATCATAATCTTTATTTTCCCTCAAGGAATAAAGCGCTTCTCTTTTTTTGGTTTGATTTGCATCTAACTCCCAATAGGCTCCAATATCAAAGCCCATCATTTGCTGTAATTTCTTTACGGCTTTCTTGGACTTGGCAATAGCAGATCTTTTGGCTTGGGCTGTACCAGATTTTGGGTATTCTGTATTGTACGCTTCATCAAAAGCATTTTGGAAATCCTCTAATTGAGTCTTTACTTTTTGAGACTCTTCGCTGAGTGTCGGTGTCGCCGGAGACACTGCTTGCTTTACAGGGAACTTAGCGATGTCTTCCTCAAGTATTTTGATTTCGTTAACATAGTTCTCTGTCTTTATATTTTCATCTGGATACTTTTTAGCAAACTCAATCATATTCTTTGCGCTTTGCAGTGCAGCAAGGCGGGGGTCTTGGTCGAAGAGTTCTTTGTGTTCGTAGTTGTCTTTCTTGCTAGCCTCAACCTCGTCGTACATCAAACTGTTTACCTTTTCAAAATCGCTGTCCTTGGCTAGGCGTTCTTCAAAAGCATCTCGCTCTTTCTCTGCCTGTTTAAATTCTCCAATAGCCACATCAGTATCTTCTGCTGTAGATATTTTCCTCTTGGCTTTAATAATATTGTCTTCAAGGTCTTGCCTAGTCCTGTCTACTTGGCTGGCTTTTATCTTTTCTGATGAACGGCCTACTGATTCGCTGAATGAATCTACTTCGCCTTGAAGTTTTGCTACCTCTGCTCTTGTTGATTCGAGTATACTATCAACGGGAGCCATATCCTCGGGAGTCTCAATACTATCAAATTCCGCTTGCAAGTCCTCTTTGGCAGTGACTACTTCTTCTTGGACAACTTCTTGGGTAGGGGCTTGGACTTGGGCGTTTCCTTCTCCCACTTCTTGCAATCCCACTTGGGGTTCTTCTGCGCGTAACACGCTTTCCTCTGTGCTTGGCTCTTGAATGGCATCTTCTTTAGGTTTTAAAATTATTTCTTCAATCTGTTTGTTGATCTGTTCAACTTGTTGTTTCTCTTGTACTACCAAAACATCATCTTGGTTTTTAATTTTATTAGCCAATTCATTACGCTTGCTTAGCAACGTAGCAATCCTAGCCTTATCTTCTTTATCTACATTCAGATCCTTTACTGAGTTTGACACTTGTTGAATTTTGTCAAATACATATAAAGATTGCTTTGCGTCATCAGGAGTTATCTTGCCACTCTTCACGCTCTTCTTAAGGTTGTTCTCTAATAATACTCTAGACTTGTTAAGGTTTGCAATCTCTAATTGATCTGGAGTTATCTCAGTGCCTACCGGTACGTTGTAAAGATTGTCAATATTGTCTGCCTTATCTTTTAGAACTTCTCCAATTTTTTCTTTTGTTGCGTAAGTTTCTGTCTTGTTCTTGATATAGTTCTTTGCGTTTATTGCAGAGATTGGAGCAGTGAATACAACACCAGACCCCGCACCTGTAGCAAATGCATCAGCAACATTCTCAAACGCTGAACGCCCAGAAATTACGTTTTGAGTTATCTGAGTAGCGGCTTCCTCAATTCCTTCTCCTACAAAACCCGCAGCCATTCCACCTTTCTCTAATGCTGTCTTGTATGTTTGCACTAGTCCGTCTTTCAATATACCCTTGGCTGCTTCCTTTCCTTCTCTCTTGGCTATGTCTCGATACACTTGACCTATTGTTCCTTCTCCGATAGATGAGAACACAGATTCTGCGGCTGACATACCAAGCGCCTTCAAGGTTTTTTCAGACTCTGACATTGTTGGATCCATCTCCTCTAGTTCTTGTCTTTGTCCTTCAGTAAGACCAAGGGTAGACACAGCGGCTAGCGTTTGAGGGGAAGTATAAGCGCCTCCAATCATCATACCAACGCTAATAGGAACTGCTTGAGCAATTGACGATCCAAGAAGTTCAAACCCATCTCGATAATTTCCACTCTGAAAATTGCTTACTATACCTGCATCATCATAGTTCTTGGCTATGTAATTAGAAACCTCTCCACTCAAAACTTTTTGGTCTTCATTCACCCAGTCTAAAAGAGGGTTAGTTATTCCTAATGTTTCCTTGATTTTATCTGCGTTTGTTCCAACATTCCATCCTGTTTTCTCAGCAATAAAGTTTTGTGGTACAGCAAATAAGTTAATTACCGTTTCGGGTAAAGAGAAAACCGCCTCGTTAAACATTGACGCGCCCAATCCTAGATTGGTATATAGATTATCCAGATAACTATTGTCTTCCGGTGCTTCTACTATTGCTTGTGCTTCTTCGGGGGTCCTCATTGGAGGAGCCTCAAACATAGGGGCAGTCTCAGGAACTCTTTGAGATCCCAAAGAAATACCCGAAGGCTTGGATTCCAAAAACGGGAGTGTTTGTTCTTGCTTTGGCTTTGCTTGCTCTTGCTTTTGAAGCCACAGAGGAACTGACTCTTCTTTTTTTTTTACTTCTTGACCAAACTCTGGAAACGCCGCTAACAACTCATCCTCGTTTGCATATTGACCAGCATTTGCCGTGGATACAAACTCTTTTAATGTGTTTGAATTGTACCCACTTAACTCTGGAAACGCTGACAACAATTCACCTTCTGTTTTGTATTCACCTGCATTTGCTGTGGCTACAAACTCTTTCAATATTTCTTTTAAGTTTGGCATAATTATCCTTTTATTTTTCTTGGGGCTTTATCAGAACCAAAGCCCCCACCACCCGGAGCAGGAATTGGAGATTTCTTTTTAGCAGCAGCAGCAGCAGCAGCAGCAGCAGCCTTTGCGGCGGCATCTTTAGCTGGTACATTGTTTGTTTTAACGAAAGCCTCGAGATCCACTTTAATGGTAGCCGCGTCAGTAGGGCCTTGCTTGGAGGTGTATTCATAAACCTTTCCGTTTGGTGCTACAACAGTAATCCCGTTACCAAATCCAAATATAGAATTGTCTGTCACAACAAATCCTTCTGGTAATGCAGACTGAAGGGTGCTTGATGCGTTCCCGGATTCCTCAGTTATTGCGCTCAAAGGAACAGCGACTGCTACTGGGGTTGCGGCCTCTCCCGCTCTACTTGATCTAATACCACTATAGTCTGTAATTCTTCCAAATGTTTTTCCTCCGCCTCCGGCTTTAACGGCTTTATCTCTATCGACTACACCATGCAACTCAACACCCTTTCCAGAGAAATCTCTCAGTGAAATAGGATTGTTGTTTGCGTCAACGAAGTCAATGGTCCTGTTCTTCTTAGCATCAGCATATTTGAGTATGATTTGGCCCGGCTTAGTTTCTAAATCAATATCCAATAAGCCTGCGCTCTGCGCAATCGGAGTTCCTAATAGGATATCTGCCGCTGCTTTTTTCTCAGCCGGAGTCTTTCCAGTATACAATTGATTCCATGCACCTGCCGCTGCCGTCTGATCCTTCGCTGCATTGGCTGCCTCCACTTCCCATTGTTGGGGGCGTTGTGGTTCCGGCTCTTGAAATGGGCGTTTCTCAGTCTTCTTGTCTATGTAACTGGACATTTGGCTTTTAATATAAGCCTCCGCATCCTTTATCTGTTCTTCTTTGAACTTGGGTGTGATCACCCCAGAACCGTTTCGGTTTTCCATTAAGATCAGATCACCACTCTTGTCTGCGTCAAACTCTTCCTTGCTATAGGTTGCTGAGTATTGGTTCCCTGTTCTAGGATTAATGTTCATATTGTCAGCTAGGATTGAAGCCACTTGATAGTCGCTTGCCATGATCTTCTTTATGGTAGCATCTTCCCACTGAGTGTAAGTATCTCTAAGCGTAGGGTCGGTAATATCGGTAACCACTCCAGTTCTTCTGAAGTCAGTCTTTCCCAACTCGCTTATGGTATTCTTTCCCAATTGGCTTACTGCACCGGTGATACCATCAGGCAAACTATATGAATCAATCTTGGAGTTAACCCTATTGCGTAACGCCTGTAGGCTTACGTAGTTCTTGCCTAGTTTCTCTACTCCATCTTCTCCCGTTTCGGGGGTAGATAGATAGACCATACCATTGGTTGAGTTAATGGTAGGTACGGTGTTTGAAATGTTGGCGAACGATTCGTTTAATGCGGCCAACTCTGGTTCAAGCCTAGAAGACTGAGGCATTCCATTCTTTCCAAGAGTTCTCGATCTATCCATGATTACCTTGTACTGATCTTGGTATTCTTGGGCTAAAGTAAATACCAAGTTAGTTGAGTCAACGCTGTTCTGTGCTGACACTTGGTAGTCGCTTAATTTCATCTGACCTGACTTCAACAACCTATCAAGCGTGAGCCTGTAGTTCATCATGTCATTGGCGTAGTTGATTGTCCACGCAGAGGCAGTGGTGTTCTCTCCCTTTGGTGCATCAGCCAATGTAGTCATTGCCTCTCTAGTGGAAGCATCGATGGCGGCTTTCTTTGCCTGTCTGTCTTTGTCTACTTGTATGATGGTGTCAGACAGACCCTTGCTTACCTCGGCCCAGTTGATCTGACTGTTGGCATCCCGTTCGGCATATTTATAGTATGTCATGTCTTAGCCGTATATATCAAATGGATTCAATTGTGTAGAGTTCATTGGGTTCGGTCTCGGCGGAGTGTTCATGTCGAACAACGATCCAACATCTTCAGGACCTTTCATTACCGGGGCAAATAAATTTTGCTTGAGCAAGTCCTTGATTAAACTCGGATCACTACTTAGATAGTCTTGAAACTGCATTGGTGTCATTGCATTTGCAATTGGATTCCCTTTAGCATCAACAGAAGTTTTACTATATCCTGTACCCGCTAAGGCTCCTCCTTGCGCGGCAATTGTATTTTGGAATTGTTCTGGTGTTAACCCTGCGGCTGTGGCTTGCTGTTGTAGTTTTTGGAACCCTTTTGCTCCTTGAGATTTTTGGTACAAATTAAGTGATTGTCCTACTTGACCTGCCGTACTTGCAAGTCCTTGAACCCCTTGCATTACCGCTGCTGCTCTTCTTTCCTCTGCATCTCTCATCGCTAACTGCGCACCTTGTGCTTCAGCCATGCTGATATTAGCAGCGTAGTCTTTTAATCTAGCATCTTCTGTGGCAACTACCTTGTTCAAGTCTTGAACTTGTTGTGTCTGCTCATTTGCAATGTCTCTTTGTAATTCGTTCTGAGCCATCTGTACACGACCGGCAGTCGCACCTATACCTCTTTCGCTTTCAACACCAGCCTCGACTGCTTGAGCACCTTGAACCAATGCGGCTTCTCTAGCCCTGTTGTATGGTTCTTTGGACAATGACAATGCTTTGTACACATTCTCTTCAGCCCTTCTTCGAGCCTCTTGTATAGCCTTATCGGCTTCGATTCTTGCTGTTGTCGCTGCCTTGCGTTGCTTAGACGCTTCGCTAAAGGACATGCCTGTACCAGCGACTGTCGCTGCTATTCCTACTACTGCTGCTGTTGTTGCTGCCATGACTTAAAGTTTGATTATCATTTCTTTGTTATAACTATCCCCTTCTTCGTATCCAATTGACTTATACACGTTAACCAATGAGGGGTGCTTGATTAATGCGTACACATATTTAAACCCAAGGTTTTTGCAAGTCGCTGTCAATATTTCAATTAACATCAATAGCGCTTCCTTTCTCTCAGGTTTCTTTTTATATTGCTTGTTCGATATGATCCAATCCACCCATGCCGCGCTAGAGTTGGTGGTATAAAAGAAGCCGGCACACACGGGTGTGTCGTCGTCCAATACCATGATACCACTCAAGCCACCTTCTGGTAGGAAGTCTCTTGCCGGTGCTGCCCATCCCCAATCACTCCACCATTCTACTAAAATGGTATCGTAATCTGTGGGTGTCAGTAGCCTAGCATGGAGTGCCATATACTTACAAAGATATTATTTTTTTAAGGATAACTTTTCATCACTTCAGACTCAAGTGTAAACAACTCTATTTTGTTGGTATTGTCATTGGTTAAGGTGAACACACAGTAGTGTCCAAGCAAGCCATGAGACTCAGCAATCGAGTTCTTTATGTACATTGTGTATGGGTCTTGGATCAAAGGAATATTACCACCAATGATGGTTGTGTCTACTACCAATTGGTTTACACCATTCCTCAAATCCACATTGATATCAGTTACTTCACCAAACAAAATTGGCGTAGAGTAGGTAGGTGGCAGCGAGTAGTACAAGTAATCGCCAATTGATATGATGCTACCTATCGAGATCAATGGAGAGATGGAGTAGTTCACCAATACCGCAGATGGAACGGTAGACACAATCGTCGCGCTCCGTCCGATACCATTGACAGATCTAAGTGGGTATTCCGCTTGACTTGCCGGAACTGTACCTGCGTTTCTGATGAACGCGAAGTACGCTTGCTCCTTCTTCTCAAAGTAGTTCGCTAGAATGAAGCCATCCGTTTGAATGTCCGTGTACAGACCTACATCCCATGTGTCATCCCCTTCGATATTGATTGTCTTAAACAATTTGTTGATCAACGGGGCATCGTTGAATACACTTTTAATTGTAGATGAATAGTTTACCCCATAGAATCTATTGCGAACAGCATTTACGTTGTGCCTGTACAAATTACCTCCCTTGAAAGTATAGAAGTAATTGTTCATACCAGTCATCCAATCTGGTTGGTATGAATAAAACGATGGCCACCCTTGAACCTGTTCGCTATATGTTAATGTATAATTTGGCATGTCTTAGTATTATGGGCAACCACACACTGTAAATACAGGCGTTAAGTTAGTAACTATTGAGTTGGTCTTTGCACATATCGTAGCCGTAGCACCCGGAATAACTGTAGTGCTCTGAGGAGCGCCAGCACAATCAAGGTAACTAACACCTTCGGTCAATAGTGTGTTGTTAGTGATGTCGTACGTATTACATATATCATCGCAGGTTACAAATGGTATTACTGCATTGATACTATCTACTGCTATTCCTCCGCTATAAGCAATGACAGAGTATACGCAATCCACTACACCAGTCAATGTGACAATGTCACCTAGGTTAACCGGGCTTGCAGATGATACAATCAATTCTTGTCCATCACCACAACGAGATACGCGGTAGTTGTTTCCGTAAACACATGTTCCGAACTGAACGATTACACCATTCTGTGCTTGAAACCAATCATATGGTGGAGGAACTGAAGTCGGCGCATGATAGAATCCATCGGATAGAACAAACTCACCGTTAACATCTTGGAACACCCAGTCGTAAAGACCCAATGTACCGGCACCTCCATTTACATATTTTACAAAATACTGTTGATCAATAGCATCAGCACACGCAACAATAGCACTTGCATTAACACTGCTACTAGAGAAAGTCATTAGCGCTGTTGGGCAAGCAATTGTAATATCAAATTGAGACAATGGGCACGCCGCTATTATATTGACTTGCAATGTAGTTGGCGATGGCGCTGTTTTTGGTATAACAATAAAGCATGGTCCGGGTGTAGTGGTTGTCAAATCCAATTGACTTGAAACAATACTAACATTCTCAGTGAATGGAGTTTGAGTAAACACTGCTCCGTAGAACGTGTACTTGTCTAGTATATATGGGCTACCGGCAACGATACCACAATCAGATGCAATTTCACCAACGTATGTTGGCAAGTTTGCTATACCTGCCAAGTACCCAAAGTTTGTTGAACTCATCTTGTTATAAACCACACCATCGTATATCACCTCGATGCCTAGAGGGACTGTGTATGGATCAAACTCAATAACAACTGCGCCCGTTGACGATCCCAATTGGATTGCAATCTCATAGTATCCACCAGTGGCAGAGTATTCAGAGATTGGGAATCCACCGCAGGCATCCGCACACGCAGGGCAAAGTTGCTGAGGAAGCAATACGCAAGAGACTTGCTCTCTTACGATTACCCCGTCAAAGTAAAACCCATTGGGTGCGCATAGCATCAAGTCTGGGTCGGTGAACACAGCGGTCGCTGACCCAAGTGATGGTCCGTTTAAATAGTATGTTGAACTAGTAGCCATGTTGTTTTATTTATTATGGACATCCACATTGTTGAAGTACTGTGATTGTGATGTCACCTGATATTACTATCGGAGCCGTTCCATTCTGAGCGCATATATTCGCTAACTCAAATGGAGGAAGCATGAGAGGTATAGTTGGTCCACCAGCGCATGCGATGTAATCCACCTGCCCTGTTGTTGCCCCGTTGTTTTCAAATTGGTAGTAAGAACATGGATCAACACAAGGACTACAACTGCAACACACATCTTCGATGGTTGTATTTGAGAAACATAACTCAGCAACCGCTGATGCTCTTAGATCCCATATCAAATACAAGTAAGCATCCAATGTTCCAGAGTTAAATGTAGATTGGTTTACATTACCGGTTGTAACAATTGGTGTAGCCAAGTTAGATGCAACTAGCAAAGCATTGATATCAACAGAGTTGTTGTTGTACAATGTATTTGTTCTCAAGTACCTAAACTTATCTGTAGCCGGATCAAAATTAAATGTATCTGTAGATAATTTGTTTGAGATGATACTGACCGTACTGTTGTCTGTTGGTATATTGCCTGCGCCTTGTGGGCCTGTGCTTATGTTGTATCTTGAAACCAATGGACTAACTGTGCCAGAGATGAATGTAACACCAGCGGATTGCAATGGAGAGGTGTAAGCGCCATCTACGTACCTGTATTGAGCATGGATGGTCTGACCAGAATCGCTATCGCTCGTAAGCATTACCTCAATTACACTCATTACCTGTTGCACAGGGCAATTAACAGTCACTGTCAATGTAACGATACCAGTGGTAGTGATATTTATATTTACAAGGTCTTCACTGTTTGAGTTCTTATTAAAATTCAATACGCCCGATGTATTTACGTATCCAGTCTGATAAACATTTGAGTTGTAGTCAGCCTCAATGTTAAACGTAGCGCCCGGATCAACTGAAACGGCAGTATAGTTTATGTCTAATGATCCAACATATGGACCCGCATTTACGCAGTAACTGAATGTTGATCCACCGGGTAGGAAGAAACTAAACGTCTGACTCACTCCGCATGATAAGCATTGGTTTGCTGCCGGTAAGTCAATATCATTAGAAACCAAT
>Ga0209087_1000650_pt1 | contig 21380 bp, 19 predicted proteins | sample S_130805_EF_Meta_FD_187321 | JGI IMG/M metagenome (GOLD analysis project Ga0209087, IMG submission 187321) | Freshwater microbial communities from Lake Simoncouche, Canada to study carbon cycling - S_130805_EF_MetaG (SPAdes) (version 2) | ecosystem: Environmental > Aquatic > Freshwater > Lake ... | reverse complement strand
CTTTAACTTTTTCAAACATGTGGTGTAGTTCTGGTGGTACTAATTCGGTTACATAATGTTGAGCAATTTTCATGTCTGCTTTGGCCACAGTCATTTCAACGTTACTGATGAAGTTTTTGAAGAATGCCCAATCTTTGGCCATTCTTTTAAGAGATGCTTCATCTCCTGCAGCTCGAGCAGCTTTAATTCCTGAACCAACACCGAACCAACCAGGAATGATTTGTCTTGATTGAGTCCAACCAAAAACCCAAGGAATTGCGCGAAGTGATTCAAGACCTGCATTGGTTTGTCTCTTTGCTGGACGAGAACCAAGATGTAAATCGGCAAGTTGTTCAACTGGTGTAGACAGTGCAAAATAATTAGCAAGATCGGGGTCTTTTGTTAATGAGTTATATTTTTCTTGCGCAGAAAGACTAACTTTATTCATTACTTGATCCCACTCATCAAGATCTTTTTGATTTACTCGAGCTGCAGCATGAAGCAAGGTTGCTTCCAAGGTGGCAGCAACTAATAATTCAAGATTTTCTCTAGCAAGTTGAGGAAGTAAGTATTTATCACTGATTACTTCGCCTTGTTCAGTTAATTTCATTTCACCATCAACAACACCCCAAGGCATTGCCATGATGGCGTCATAAGTTGGGCCACCACCTCGACCGACAGTTCCACCTCGACCATGGAAAAGTCTTAGGCGTACACCATGTTTTTGGGCAACGTCACGAAGTTTTCGCTGAGCTAATTGGATTTCCCATTGGCTTGTGGTTATTCCGGCATCTTTATTCGAATCTGAGTAACCAAGCATTACCTCTTGTACGTTGTCTCGCAATGAAACGAGAACACGATAAGAGGGAGCAGAAAGAAGAGTTTCTAGTATTTCGCCAGCATTTCTTAATTCATCAACAGTTTCTAATAGTGGTACAAAGTTAACTTTGGCAATTCGAGCAGGAAGATCAACCAATCCATTTTCTTTAGCCAAGATAACTGCAGCTAAAAGATCTTCTGGGCCTTTAGTCATCGAAATAATGTAGGTATCAATTACGTCATCGCCATATTGCAACAATGCTTGATTTATGGCACCAAAAGTTCCATAGGTTCTTTTTGTTTCTTCATCTGTTAAAACACTTGGTGAAGAAAGAGGTTTAGAAGCCTCTAATTGTTGGGCAAGGACTGTAAATCTCTCAGGTTTTGTTAACTCAAGATAAGGCTTAGTTAATAACTTGGCATTGTCAAAAAGTGGGGCTAATGCGTCATGGTGTTTATCTGAATGTTCTCTCACATCAAGTTTGGCAAGTTGTAAACCAATGGCTGATGCAGTTCGAAGGGCTTTTCCTAATACACCTTGCGCAATTAATTCACTTCGATCATTATTCAGAGCGATAAATAGCTCATTGAAATCATCAAGAAATTCTTTTTCACTTGCGTAATCAATTCCTGCAACATGTGCTGATTTAGCAGCAAAGCGAATTCTGGTTTTTTCTAATCTATGACTAATTGCTGAAAGTTTTAAACGATATGGTTCTTCAGCATTAATTCTTTTCATGCGTGAGTCTAATTCGGTTAAAACTGTCATATCTTTTTCTACAGATTCCCAAAGTTGGTCATCAGCTGGTGAAATTCGATCAGAGATAGATAAATCTTCTGCTAAATGTTTCAAAATTGATTGTAAATCTCTAATGGCATGACCTCGTTGAAGTGTTAACACATTAGTTGTTACTTCAGGAGTTACAAATGGATTTCCATCTCTATCTCCACCAATCCAAGAACCAAAAGTTAATGGCGTATCCGTTGGTTTTAGTTTTTCTCCAACACCTAATTCATAAGCGATGCGATTTAATTCTTGTAAGACTTCTGGCAATGCGCCAGTGGCAGCATCATCTAAATAGTTCATGGCATTTCTTGCTTCATCAAGAACTTCTGGTCTTTCTAAACGAAGTTCATCGGTTTGCCACAAAAGATCAATAATTTCGGAGAATTGATTATCAGTAACAGTTGTGAGTGATGAATTTGAGTATTTTTCATTTAACAATTCAGCAATTCTCTTTAGTTTTAATAACACACTTCTGCGAGAGGCTTCAGTTGGATGTGCGGTAAAAACAGGTCTCACATGAAGATTTTGAAAAGCTTCTTCGATAGTTTCTTGTTTAATTCCTGCTTCTTTAATTCTTGAGGCAACCTGAGCTAACCAAGTTCCATTAGCGGTTCTTTCTTTGGCGCGATCTTGAGACCTAAAGAACTGCTCAGTGATGTTTGCTAAATGAAAATACACACTAAAAGCACGAGCAAGTTTGATAGCTGAATCTAAATCAATATGAGCAAGTAATTGAGCAACTTCGTTTGGTTTATCTTTTGAAAGAGTTCTAATTTTTTCTACAAGCTCAAAAAGATGTGGTCCTTCTTGTCTGGTCAATGAGTGACCAAGCAGGATTCCTAATTGGTGAATCTCAGAGCGCATCAGCGCATATGAATCCTGTCCACCATTTGTTGTCATGAGTCGATTCTAATCAATGATTAATTTATAAATTAGTTTGATGAGGTTTGCTTCAATGAATATTGCAAAAACACTAATTTTTAATTAGGTTTTGGATCATTGCCCGACAAAACATCATCAGCGTCGATGATGCGGTAGGCATATCCTTGTTCCGCCAAGAACCTTTGGCGGTGTGCAGCAAAATCAGCGTCGACGGTGTCTCTTGCTACAACGGCATAAAAACGTGCGGTTCGACCATCAGCTTTTGGTCTTAAGACTCGACCTAGTCTTTGTGCTTCTTCTTGTCTGGAACCAAAAGATCCTGAAACTTGAATGGCAACTCCAGCTTCTGGTAAATCAAGTGAGAAGTTTGCAACTTTACTTACAACTAAAACTTTTAAATCTCCAGAACGAAAGGCTTCAAATAGTTTTTCACGTTCTTTAATTGGAGTTGAACCATCTACTACAGGAGCTCCTAAATGTTGGCCCAGTTCAGCCAATTGATCTAAATATTGACCAATTACTAGAACTCGATCATCACTGTGTCTTGCAACTAAAGTTTCAACCACGTTATTTTTAGATAAAGTAGTTGAAGCTAAGCGATATTTATCTTCTCTTTCTGCTGTGGCATAAGTTAAACGTTCGTGTTCTGGAAGAGTTACTCTTACTTCCACACAATCTGCTGGTGCAATCCAACCTTGATCAGCCATGTCTTTCCATGGAGCATCAAATCTTTTTGGACCAATTAGAGAGAACACGTCATCTTCACGACCGTCTTCTCGAACCAAAGTTGCGGTTAAACCTAAACGACGACGAGATTGAATGTCAGCGGTAAATCTAAAAACTGGTGCTGGAAGCAAATGAACTTCATCATAAATAATCAATCCCCAATTTTTAGCATCAAAAAGTTCAAGATGTGCATAAACACCACTTCTTTTTGTGGTTAACACTTGGTAGGTAGCAATTGTTACGGGACGAATTTCTTTCTTGGAACCGGAATATTCACCGATTTCATCTTCAGTCAAAGTAGTTCTTTTTAATAACTCTGATCTCCATTGACGAGCAGAAACAGTGTTGGTTACCAAAATTAGTGTTGTTGTAGAAAGTGTTGCCATCGCACTTGCGCCAACAATTGTTTTTCCAGCACCGCAGGGAAGAACTACTACTCCAGATCCTCCGTGGACAAATGATTCAGAAGCTATTTGTTGATAACCGCGTAATTCCCAACCTTTTTGAACTAATTCAATTGCGTGAGCATCGCCATCAACATAACCTGCATAATCTTCTGCTGGCCAACCTAGTTTTAATAGTTGTTGCTTTAATTGTCCACGCTCTGATGGATGAACCACAATGTTTTGATCATCAATTCTTTGACCAACTAAAGGTTGAATTCTTTTGCTACGAAGAATTTCTTCTAATACTGGAAGATCTTCGCAATGTAAAATTAGTCCGTGAACTGGATCTTTATTTAAACTTAAGCGACCATATCGATCCATAAGTTCTGCAACATCAACAAGTAATCCATGAGGAACTGCGTAACGGGAATATTTAAGAAGTGTGTCAACCACACTTTCTGCATCTAATCCAGCAGCTCTGGCATTCCATAAACCAAGGGGAGTAATTCGATAAGTGTGAACATGTTCTGGAGATCTTTCTAATTCAGCAAAAGGAGCAATAGCTCGTCTTGCTTCTGCAGAAAGTGCGTGATCGATTTCTAAAAGAAGAGTTTTATCGCTTTGGACAATTAATGGACCATCGGTCATTTATTTTTTGCCCTTTTCTGCTCCTGCTATGCGAGAAATTGCATAGTCACGAATTCTTGATTCTGTTAAATCAAAACCTGTTAACAATCCACCTTCGAAGCGAAGCGGTTCAACGATTCGATTAGAACTCATTCCGTGAGTATCAACGTAGGTAAGTGTAATGCACATTTCACTAGGTTTGCTTCCTGAAATTACTTTGTCGACAACTTCTCTGAATAACTCAGCAATTTCACTTGCTGGAGTTTTATTTGGAGCAGCAGCAGGAGTAACCGGTTTTGCTTTTGGATCTTCGCCTGCTCTTAAAGCTTTAATTGCAGCATCAAGAAGAGCTGCATCTGGTGGAGCACCTTCTGGTGCTGGACGAGGTCTAACTCGGGCAGGAGATCTTCTTTCATTAGGGGCTGGAATTGCATCATCAATTGGTTCATCAATTTGTTTGATGTCACCAAGTTTTCTTACCAAATCATTAATTAAATATTCCAAAGGTTGAGGAACTGAAGTTGTGGTGTATTTATTTAAGAATTCAAGAATTCTTTCTGCTGTGTATCCACGTTCCATTGCTCTTTGTAATGAAGATTCAGTAAATCTAAATACTTGAGCAGCACCACGAGATTCTTGATACGCCATGTGTCTTAATTCCGAAGCGACTTCTGCAGCAGGAGGTCCTGGAATTACTGCTGTTAAGTCAGCTTGCAAAACAAATGTGGCAATGGCATCAGGCAACAAAGGTGCAATTGCAGAAACCAACATCGAATCTGGTTTAACTGCATAACCTTTTGGATCAGCAACAGCAGCTCTAGCTGCAGCTGTTCTTGCTTCAGGAGATGGCATTGTGTAACGCATTTCACCTAATGCTCTACCGGTAGTTGCTAAAACTCCTAAACCGCGAATACCAATTGTGTTTGCTTCACCCAATGTTGCTTTAACTAAAGTTTCAATTTCTTCTTTATTTTTTCTTGGTCTTAACCAAGTTACATATTCAACAATTGCATCTTGATCAGGTTCAAAACCTGGTTCAATTGCAGCCATTGCATCTAGTACTAAAGATCTAATTTCTGGGGCAAGTGGTTTATCAACTTCAGGAGATAGAGCATTAATTCTTATTTCTCCAACTTTTCCAACTAAAGATGCAACTCTGGTGGTTGTTAACCAAGCTTCAGCCAAAATTGCCCAACGCTCTTCCACACTCTTCGTGCGCCACACATCAAATGCTGGTGTTGGTAACCAAACTTGTTCTTTGTCATCTCCTGCTGCAAGTAAACCTGCAGAGAATGCAATTTCAGAAAGAAGAGATGCAATGTTTTCATCTTCATTACAAATCTTTGCCGCTATTGTTAAATCTCTTTGGGCTAATCCACCGTTTCTTAAAACTGCGGGAGGAGTTTCACCCCAATTATCAAGTAATTCTTCAACTAGTTGTACAAATTGTAACCCTGCAGCTCCAGCGGCACGATCTACTTGTATTGGATCTCTTTGAGCTTTTGTTTTTATATCTTTATTGATTGATAAATCTTCTGGTAAATAACTTGGAGTTCTCATAACTAAAGCAATTTCGCGAGGAAGGGTTAAAGCATCGCGAGCAGTTGCAACTAATACACCATGTGCCATTAAATACTCATGACCATTTTTGGCACTAGTAATTCCTGCATCACGATTAAGTTTTGACAAAGTAATTACTGGAGGTCCCCAAAGTAATTCGTTTAATACTTCTTCAGTTCCTTTTGGACCTTTACTTACTATTTCTTGAATTCTTTCAATATTAGAAATTGCTGCTAAGTCAGGTCTTTCGTGTAAAAAGCATGGACCAAATCCTGCAGGATGAGGTGCAACTACTTCTTTTAATACTGGTACAAATCTCATGCCTTCATTTGTGCCCCAAATAATTGCGAGCAAGCGAAGTTTTTCTAACGCAACATCAATTTTGTCATTATTATTTAGTACATTCTCTAAATCTTTTTTTGTGAAAGGTTCTGCTAAAACAGATATAACTTCGGCAACTCCCACAGTCCAAGCATCTAATCGATCTAGCACTCTTGTTACAGAAGAATTTGTAGCAGCTCGAGCTGCAAGCTTTGCCATGTCGGTTGGAACTGGGTGAACTAAATCTGGGCGTTGAATCAACATCAAACGCATAGAGTGATCGTCTCGCAGGCGAAGTGCATCAACCAAAGTCCCAGGATCTAGCGCTGGGGCGGAGGAAGAATTTTTCTCAGGTTTTGCTTTGCCCGTTTTTGGCTGAGCAGCAGTTTTTGGAGACATCCGAACAAGTTTACCGAAGTTGAGCAGGTGGGCTTTTGGTCAGCCCAAGTCCAGCATTGGTGTATACGCGGGGTAGGCGGGGCAAAATAGGATTCGCTACCCTAGAGGTTACGACTAAAACAGTCGTAAAAATTACTACTTAAATAACTTATGGGGTGAGTGCTCGTGCCAACAGGAAAAGTTAAATGGTACGACGTGGAAAAGGGTTTCGGTTTTCTAGAAACTGATGAAGGCGAAGATGTTTTCGTTCACGTAACGGCGTTACCTGATGGAGTTATTCCAAAACCTGGCGCAAGAGTTGAATTTGGTGTTGCTGAAGGTCGTCGTGGCACACAAGCTTTGCAAGTAAAAATATTAGAAGCTCCTCCAAGTTTGACAAAAGCTGGTCGTAAAGATCCAGATGATATGGCTGCAACTTTGGAAGATGTCATCAAATTACTTGATGGTGTTTCAAATCAATTACGTCGTGGACGTTACCCAGATGATTCATCTGCCACAAAAATTGCTGCTGTATTAAGAGCAGTTGCTAACGACCTCGACGCTTAACAAGAAAGCCAAAAAATAAATGGCTAATGCATTAGAAACAAAACTAAGCAATGCCAAGGATGCTGCTCGCAAATTTTTAGTTGAAGAAATCACTGAACAAAGAGTTGGCGAATATTTAGGCTTTGAAGTTGAAGGCGAAAATGTTGTAACTCATAAATTTAAATGTGTTGATAAAGCTTATGTTGGTTGGAATTGGGCAGTAACACTTGCCGTGGTTGACCAATCAAGTGAAGTAACAGTTAGTGAAATTCTTTTATTGCCTGGAGATGGTGCAATTCTTGCTTCTTCTTGGATTCCTTGGGAACAAAGAGTCGAACCAGGAGACATTGGCATTGGTGATGTTTTACCAACAGCCCCTGATGACATTCGTTTAGTTCCTGGTTACACAGGCGTTGATGATTTATTTGATGAGAAATTAACTCCTGAAGGTTGGGAAGTTGGTTTAGGAAGATTTAGAGTTTTATCAGTTCCTGGAAAAGATCAAACTGCAATTCGTTGGTATGAAGGAGATCGTGGACCTCGTGCTGCAATTGCTGAAGCTGTTACAGATAAATGTGTATCTTGTGGTTTTTATGTTGCAATTTCTGGATCCCTTGGACAAAGTTTTGGAGTTTGTACAAATAAATTTGCAGCAGATGATGCCAAGGTAGTTTCAATTGATCATGGCTGTGGTGGACATAGCGAAATAGTTGTAGATCTTCACTCAATTCCAACAGGTGGCATGGTTTTTGATGATGACAATTTAGATACCGCCGAAGTCACTGACGAAGAAGTTGTGGCAGCAGAAGTTGTTGAAATTGAAGAAGACGATGACGATACTGAAGTAGAAGATTTAGATTTAGCATCAGATGTAATTGATGAATCTGAACTAGATGAAGCTGACGAAGAAAACTAAAGACCTAGCCTTTTTCTTCTTCTCTTAACAATTCGCAATCCAATAAGTCCTAATACTGTTCCCATGATTGTGACTTTTAACCACACACTTTGAGTTTGGTCATTAATCCAATTTGGTTGATAAATAATTCCAAATGTTGCTAAAGCAAATAAAAAAGTTCCGATATATAAAAGATTTATTCCATCAGTTTCAATTGGTTCTAAATCTTTAGGATCTACATTTATTTTTTTCATGCCAGACCTTTAAATGCTTTAACTATTTGTTCAGCATGATCCACAGGATGCTTGGAATAAATTCTTAACCAATCTTCTAAGGTGTATTTACCTCTTTCAGAATGAATTCCTTCTTTTGCTAAATCAGAAACCGTGATTCTATTTAACACATCTGCAGTGGATGCTCTTACTGCTTTATATACAGCTAAAGAATTTTTTATATCGGAGGTTTCATATCCAAGAGCAGGGGTAATTGCCCAATTGCCTTCGTCATAACCCATTAATGTTGGTGGAGTTTTTTCTCCCAACAAGCCTCTTAATCTTGAATAAGAACTAGTTTCAGAATCGGCTAAGTGGTGAACGACCATTCGAGCAGACCAACCTTCTGGTGCTCTTTTATCAAGGTCGCTTCCTTGGGAAAGTGCTTCTTCAACAGCGTTAGTTGCTGAAATGTAATTTGAAATTGCTGCTTTTAATTCGTTAGCGTCCATATCTGTAAGCATAACTCTGGCATAATGAAAACATAATGAGATTCCTGATAAAAATTGCTGCTGTGGCCGTTGCTGTGTGGGTGACCACGATGATTGTGCCGGGCATTCAGGTAACTGGTGGGTTAAAGAACTATTTAGTCATAGCTTTAGTACTTGCATTAATCAATGCCACATTAGGCACGTTGTTAAAAGTTCTAACTTTGCCTTTGGCTTTCTTGTCCTTAGGTTTTTCATTGCTAGTCGTAAACACAGCGATGCTACTTATTACCGATCGAATCAATGAAAATATGTCGATTACTGGTTTTTGGTCTGCTTTCTTTGGCGCAATCTTGATTTCGATTATTTCAAGCATGATCACTCAAATCACGACTAAAACTGTTTAATTTCAATCCCTTTTGATACCAGTGTGACTGGTGATTTAGTCATGAATTACAATAAGAAATGTTGAAACAAAAGTTTCATCGTTTTCCCCGCTAAAACGCTTAAAAAGCGTTTACTCGCGAGTCTTGGCAGTAAATAGATCGAATCAGGATCTTTTCGAGACGCGCTAGTCGTCTCGAAAGCAGTTAACTTAATGTCATTTTTTGATTTAGGCGTAAACCCCGCAATAGTAAAAACCCTTTCTAAATCTGGGATCAATGATCCTTTTCCAATTCAAAAAGCAACTTTGCCCGATGCCATCGGCGGTAAAGATGTTTTAGGTCGTGGACAAACAGGTTCAGGAAAAACTTTAGCTTTTGGTTTGGCAGTTTTAACTAAACTTGCTAATCGCAAAGCAAAACCACATCATCCGTTAGCAATTATTCTTTCTCCAACTCGTGAATTAGCAATGCAAATTAACGATGTAATCGCACCTTTAGCTCAATCTGTTCAATTAAATTCTCGTTTAATTGCCGGTGGAATGCCTTATGGAAATCAAATTCAAGCTTTAAGACAAGGTGTACCAATTTTGGTAGCAACACCTGGTCGCTTGATTGACTTAATGGAACAAAAACATGTTTCACTTTCTGAAACTGAAATTGTCGTTCTTGATGAAGCCGATCAAATGGCTGACATGGGATTTTTACCAGCAATGAAAGAAATTCTTAATGCTTGTAAACCAAAGGGTCAAAGATTACTTTTCTCTGCAACTCTTGATAGAGGAGTGGATGGATTAGTTAAGAAATATTTGAATAATCCGGTAACTCATTCTGTTGACTCAGATAAAGCATCAGTTTCTACAATGGAGCATCACGTATTAGTGATTCATCCCAACGACAAAGAATTAATTACAGCTCAAATTGCTGCACGAGAAGGTAAAACTATTTTGTTTGTGCGCACCCAACATGGTGCAGATAAATTAGCGCAAAAACTTGCTCATGCAGGAGTTCCAGTTGGAGCACTTCATGGTGGTAAATCACAATCTGTTCGAACCAGAACTTTGGCTGCATTTAAATCAGGTGCAACACCAGCATTAGTTGCAACAGATGTTGCAGCTCGTGGAATTCACGTTGATGATGTTTCATTAGTAGTTCATGTTGATCCACCGCAAGATCCAAAAGATTATTTGCATCGCGCTGGAAGAACAGCAAGAGCTGGTGAATCTGGTGTTGTAGTAACTCTGACAACAACTCGTCAACAAAACACTGTTCGTGGCTTAACTGATAAAGCAGGAGTTAAACCAAAAATTACTCGCGTCAAACCTTCAGGTAGAGAATTAATGGAAGTAACAGGTGCTCGTGAACCAAGCGGAGTGCCATGGATTGCTCCAGCTACCAAAGAGCGTCACGATGAACAAAAAGGTGGACCAAGAAAAAGAAGATCAAGACCACGTCCACACGAAAGACGTCGTCGTCCTCGCTAATTAAAAGTAATTAATTCCTGAACGAATTAATTCAATTCCAAGAATTAGCAATAACACTGCAGCAATTCTTACTAATAATTGATAAACCCATTTAGGCATTTTGTTTCGAGATGTTCCTAAACCCCAGGCAAGCATTGCTTTGCTGCCTACTAATAACAAATAGAAACCAAATAAGAATCCTGCTGCATCCCAAAAACCTTTATTCCAACCAGCTGTTAAAAGAGTGCCACCAGCAGTCATCCAAAATAACCAAGCTGAAGGATTAATAAAATTAGTTATTATTGCTTTGAATAAAGTTGTTTTTGTTGAGCCAAGTGAACTGTCAATATTTATATTTTTTTGCGGATCTGTTGCTCCAGCAATCCATGATTCATAAGCAAAATAAACCAAAACTAAAGCACCCACGATGCTTAAGAATCCAATTGCGGAGTCATTAACTTGTTGTAGAACAAATAATGAAATAACAATAATGGGTAAATCAGTAATTAGGGGAGAAAGAGCAACTCTTAAACCATGAGCAGTTCCACCACGAAGAGAAGCTGAAATTACTAAAGCTAATAAAGGCCCGGGAGCTAAACCGACTCCCAGGCCCAGTAATAAACCTTGAACTAAATAGGTCATTAATTAATGCGCAGCAGGTGCTGCACCTTGTCCACGTTCTTTTAGTTTGTTGTTAGGCAACATGACCGCAAAAATAATTGAAAATGCGACCACGATTGCACCAATTAGAAACACCAAAGACATGGAGTTAGCAAAACCTTCCAGAATTGGATGAATTAAAACTCGATTAGCTGAAGACAGCCAAGAAGTGTCATCAAATCCGCTAGGAGAAGTTTGCGCAGCTTGTAATAAAGCAACAGTATCTGCGTTAGCAGGATCTTGTAATGCTTTTTGGTATTCAGGTTGCGCAACTGCTGTGGCAAATGAATTTGCAGTTTCTTTACCAACTTTTCCAAACAAAATAGAAATAAATGCAGCAGTTCCCACTGTTGCTCCAATTTGTCTAAAGAGTGTTACCGAAGAAGTTGCCACTCCCAGATCTTTCATGGAAACAGCATTTTGAACTGCAATTACTAATGGTTGCAAAACTCCACCAAGTCCTAGTCCAAATGAATATGACAAGACAGCAATCCACCAATAAGAAGTATCGGCATTAAAGGTTGTCATTAACGCTAAGGAAATAGTCAAGAGGATAGTTCCTGCAACCGGTAACTTTTTGTAAGTACCAGTTTTAGAAATTAATCTGCCTGAGAAAATAGAACCAGTCATAATTCCAAAAGTCAGAGGCAATAATTCTAGACCTGCTTTTGTTGGAGAAGATCCTCCGACGATTTGTAAATAAAGTGGCAACATTGCTAATCCACCAAACATGCCCGCACCGGTAATTACACCGATTACTGCAATTAGTGAAAATGTTTTGTCTTTAAACAAACGAAGTGGTAACAATGCCTCATCTTGCATTCTGTTTTCAAAATAAACAAAAAGTAGCAAGCTGACTATTCCAATTACATAACAGATAATTGAATTAGTACTTGTCCAACCCCAAATTCTTCCCTCTTGTGCAACTAGCAAAAGTGGAACTAATCCTGTGGTTAAAGAGAGAGCACCCCACCAATCAATAGCGTGATCTACTCTTTGAAAGTTTGGAATGTGGAGAGTTCTACTAACAACAAACAATGCAACTAAACCAATTGGCACGTTAACAAAGAAAACCCAACGCCAACCAGTTAAGCCAAGAATTGATTCTTGTCCGGCAAGAAATCCACCAACGATTGGTCCAATCACACTTGAAGATCCAAAGACTGCAATGAAATAACCTTGATACTTAGATCTTTCACGTGGCGGAACAATGTCACCAATAATTGCTAAGGCAAGTGTGAACAATCCACCAGCACCTAAACCTTGGATAGCTCTAAAGACTGCCAATTGATACATAGAAGTAGCAAACGCACTCATTGCAGAACCAACGATGAAAATTGAGATTGCCCAAACGAATAATGGCTTACGACCAAATATGTCACTTAACTTTCCGTATAACGGAGTTGTAATTGTGGAAGTAATCAAATAAGCAGTAGTTGCCCAAGCTTGAATTGATAAACCTTTGAGATCATCACCAATTGTTCTAATTGCGGTGGCAACAATTGTTTGATCAAGAGCAGCTAGGAATAGTCCCAGCATCAGTCCAATCAGGATTGGAACAACTTCTTTGTGGTCTAGATATGTGTTTGATGAGTCTTTACTTGCTGAATATTGGTTCATGGTGCATATCTTGCTATATATATAGACAGTCTGCTCATTAAGGCTCAATAAGTTGGCGTTGCGCTCATCACATGACTATTTACTTACTCACGCAAACATTGGACTTGATTGAGGTGACTTACTATTGAGTTATGAGTTCAAAGAAAACTTCACTATTTCTTGCTCTCTGTTTGCTCGCAGCCTCTAGCTCAATTCCAAGTTTGGCTGTAGAAAATAATGAGTTGGCTAGCACAGTCCTTGAACCAGCAAAATACGGAGCAGGCGATAAAACCAAAATTGAAGATTTAATTACCAGCGAACTTGGAAATCCACTTTTTTCAACAGGCTATGGAATATCTGTAAGAGATATTTACGATGGATCAATAATTTTTGAAAGCAACGCCCAAAATTCAATGCTTCCTGCTTCTTTAACAAAACTTTATACAGCAGCAAGTACTGCAATCACTCTTGATCCTGATGCAAGATTTATGACAAAAGTTAAATATCTTGATAACAATGTTTATTTGGTTGGAGGTGCTGATCCACAACTTGGAACAGAAAGTAATCCCACTCAAGCAGATTTGGCAGATTTAGCAAAAGAGACCGCACAGAAATTAAAAGAATTCAATGTTTTTGAAGTAAATGTTTTTGTTGACGACTCAATCTTAGGCCCATTGCAAAGACCTGCAGATTGGGAAGAAAATTATTTCCAGAGTAGCGAAATTCATTTAATTTCTGCACTAAATTTAGATGATCCAAAAGCTCCCGGACAGGCACCAATTGATCCAAGTATTACGACGGGTCAAACTTTTGCACTCTATTTAATTAAGAACAACATCAAAGTTAATGGTTTGGTTTTTAGAAAAACTGCTCCTGAAGGTGCATTTGATTTATCTACTCAATATTCAAAATCTGTATCACAAATTATCGAAGATACTTTAATGATTTCAAATAATCAAGATGCTGAAATTATTGCTCGAGTTGCTTCTTTAGTGTCAGAAAACGATCCTTCAACAAGTGCTGCTACGGAATTAGTTTTAAAAGACGTTGAAATGCTTGGAATTTCAAGTGTCGATAACGTTATAACTGATGCAAGTGGATTGAGTAGATCCAATAAAATTTCACCTTCAGATTTTAGTGAATTGATTTACAAGAGTATTAAAAATCCTGATGTTACAAAAGAAAACAGGGGCGAAACATTAAAATTCATGGTTAAACCAGAAATTGCGATTACCCCCGATCTTTGGTCAGTATTTACAGGGCTTCCAACTGGATATGGATTGGGCACGATGAAAAAAAGATTTGACGAAGAAGGATCTCCTGGTCGTGGAGTTGTTAGAGCAAAGACTGGATCGCTGAATCGAGTGATTACTTTGGCCGGAACTGTGACAACCAAAGATCAAGTATTTCTCTCATTTGCAGTATTAGTTAATAGAGTAGAACAGCCTGAAAATGTCAGAGAAGCAATTGATAATTTACTTAACAAATTAGCTGAATGTAATTGTGCGATCACAAAATGATTAATCCACCAATTGAAATGCAAAATGCAGTACAAAATTTATTAAAGGATTTCGACGCAGGCGATTATGTTTTGGTTGGGTGTTCTGGCGGGGCTGATTCTTTAGCATTAGCGTGGACCACTTTAGTTGTTGGAAAAAGATTAGAACTAAAAACTGGGGTAATTATTGTCGATCATCAATTATTTCCTGAATCCAATAGCGTTGCCTTAAATGCAAAAAAACAGTGTGAAGATTTGGGAATCGAAGAAGTAATAATTAAAAAAGTTAATGTGGAACAAACTCATGAAGGATTAGAAGCAGCAGCACGAATTGCTCGATATGAAGCATTTGAAAACGTATTACAGGAAACTAACGCTCAAGTAATTTTGTTGGCACACACTCAAGATGATCAAGCAGAAACTGTTTTAATGAGATTAACAAGAGGAAGTGGTGCTAAATCACTTTCCGGTATGGCGCAAGTTTCAGGAAAATACTTAAGACCATTTTTGCATTTAAGAAAGAAACTCGTTCATGATTCCTTAGATCTAATCGGGTTAAAAGCTTGGCAAGATCCAGCAAATACTGATCATCAATTCTTACGGGTAAAGGTAAGACACGAATTGATGCCCAAAATTGTTGAAGTCTTAGGAGAATCTGCAATTAGTTCTCTTGATAAGACTTCACAGCTTCTAAGACTTGATAATCAAGCACTTGAGGATCTTGCACAACAATTCTTTGAATCGCAGAAAGATGTTAAAACAAATGGCTTGGAAATCTCTGAATTAGAAAAGCTACCCGAAGCAATTAGAACCAGAGTTTTAAGAATCTGCGCTATTGCCTCAGGAGTTCACCCTGGACCTTTTTCATTTGAACATATTGAGGCTATTGATGCACTTGTTAAGAATTGGCATGGACAAGGAAATGTTGATTTACCAGGTTTCATTCAAGCAACTAGAGTCAATGGCTCATTAAGATTTGTAGCATCCAAGCGTTAAAACTCCAAAGGAAATAATGAAAATCCACGATATTCAAAATGAAATAGTAAGAGAAGTTATTAGTGAAGAACAAATTGACAAAAAACTTGGTGAAATTGCAAAATTAATTGATGAAGAGTACAAAGGCAAAGATCTTCTTTTAGTGGGAGTTCTTGGAGGTGCATTTATATGCATGGCAGATTTAAGCCGACATATTTCTGTTCCATTAGAAATTGAATGGATTGCAATTTCTACTTATGGTCACGGCACAACCTCAACAGGTGTGGTGAAAATATTAAAAGATCTTTTCACAGATATAAAAGGTAGACACGTTCTTATCGTTGAAGATATTTTAGATTCTGGTTTAACACTTTCTTGGTTGAAAGATAACTTATCAACCAGAGGCGCAGCTTCAGTTGAAATTTTCACATTGCTAAGAAAACCTGACGCGATAAAAATTCCAGTAGAAGCCAAATATGTGGGATTTGATATTCCAAACGAATTTGTCATTGGCTACGGGTTGGATTACGCACAGAAGTACCGAAATTTGCGTTCAATTGCGATTTTGCACCCAGATGTCTACACCCAAAAGTCCTAACGCGTAACATCAAAGGTGAGGGCAAATTTGCCAATCACCCACGCGTTACGGAGGATGGGGTTTTCAAAACCCCTTAAATAGATGAAAGCAACTAAATTCTTTCGTGGTCCATTTTTCTGGATAACTGTTGCCATCACTCTGGTTTTGCTTGGAAGTAATGTTCTATCTTCTTCATCTGCTCCCGAAACCATCACAACTTCTCAAGCTGTTTTAGCTATCCAAAAAGATCAAGTTAAAAGTGTTAAATTAATTGATCGCGATCAAAGAATTGAAATAGTTTTTAAAGATGGTAAAAAAGCAAGAGCTGATTACATCACAGGTCAAGGCGTTCAATTACAAGAATTATTGCAAGCAAAAGTTGAACGAGGAAGTATTGCTCAAGATGGTTATGACACTGTTGTACCTAAAGATAACTTTTTAGTTAATCTTCTTTTCTCGCTATTACCAATCGCGTTAGTAATTTTCTTACTGTTTTTCTTCATGGGTCAAATGCAAGGTGGAAATCGAGTTCTAAATTTTGGTAAAGCAAAAGCACGTTCCATTAACAAAGACATGCCCAAGACCACTTTTTCTGACGTTGCAGGAGCAGATGAAGCAGTTGAAGAATTAGAAGAAATAAAAGAGTTCTTAGCTGAACCCGCAAAATTTCAAGCAGTTGGAGCAAAAATTCCTAAAGGTGTTTTACTTTATGGACCTCCAGGAACCGGTAAAACACTTTTAGCAAGAGCTGTAGCTGGTGAAGCTGGTGTTCCATTCTTTTCAATTTCAGGTTCAGACTTTGTAGAAATGTTTGTTGGTGTTGGAGCAAGCAGAGTTAGAGATTTATTTGAACAAGCAAAAGCTGCAGCGCCTGCGATTATTTTCGTTGACGAAATTGACGCAGTAGGAAGACAACGTGGCGCTGGATTAGGTGGCGGACATGATGAACGTGAACAAACTTTAAATCAATTATTAGTTGAGATGGATGGCTTTGATGTAAACGTTGGAGTTATTTTGATTGCAGCAACAAACAGACCAGATGTATTAGATCCAGCATTACTTCGTCCGGGAAGATTTGATCGACAAATTGCTGTTGAAAGACCAGACTTAAAGGGACGCGAAAAGATTTTACAAGTTCATGCCAAGGGTAAACCAATTGCAGATGATGTAAATCTGCATGACTTTGCCAAGAGAACTCCTGGTTTTACTGGTGCAGATTTAGCCAACGTTCTTAATGAAGCAGCGTTGTTAACTGCTCGTACGGGTAAGAAATTTATTGATGCATTAATAGTTGATGAAGCAATTGATCGAGTTATTGCTGGTCCACAAAAACGAACCAGATTAATGAATGACAAAGAAAGATTAATAACTGCTTATCACGAAGGCGGGCACGCTTTAGTTGCTGCTGCACTTCCAAATACTGATCCAGTTCATAAAATTACAATTTTGCCAAGAGGAAGAGCTCTTGGTTACACCATGGTTTTACCAGAACAAGACACTTACTCAACAACAAGAAATCAAATGCTTGATCAACTCGCTTACATGTTGGGTGGACGTGCTGCTGAAGAAATGGTGTTTCACGATCCAACAACTGGTGCCTCAAATGACATTGAAAAAGCAACTAGTGTTGCAAAAGCTATGGTTACTCAATATGGAATGACTGAAAGATTGGGTGCAATTAAATATGGCACCGAAGGCAGAGACGTTTTCTTAGGTAGAGATTTAAATCATCAAAGAGATTATTCAGAATCGGTTGCAGCAGCAATCGATGAAGAAGTGAGAAAACTTATTGATAATGCTCATCATGAAGCTTATGCACTTCTTGATTTAAACAGAGCAATTCTAGATAAATTAGTTGTGGAATTACTTGAAAAAGAAACTCTCGACAAAGAAGAAGTAGCAGAAATCTTTAAGAAATTAAAACGTCGCGCCAATAGACCTGCATGGACTGGTTCTAATAAACGTAAACCCTCCAAAAAAGGTCCCGTAAAAGCTCCTGTTCGCTTAGTAAAACCTGAGGACACAAAAGCTTCTTTAGAACACCCAACAGATTCAGTTAAATCTGGTGAATCAGTTGCCAACGAAGTTAAAAAACCTAAAAAGTAAAGACATTTCGTCATGAATGAAAAAACCCGCATCAGTCCCACCGCAGATCCCCTTGCAGATATAGATCCAGCGCAAAGACAAGGCTTTGATCAACAAAAAATTGAAAACGCAATAAGAGAAATCATTATTGCAATTGGCGAAGATCCAGATCGAGATGGTTTGCAAGACACTCCCGCTCGAGTGGCAAGAGCTTACAAAGAAATGTTTTCAGGGCTTTATGAAAGACCTGAAGAAGTTTTAGCAACAACTTTTGATCTAAACCATAACGAATTAGTAATCGTTAAAAACATAGATATTTTCTCAGTTTGTGAACATCATTTATTGCCATTCGTGGGTAAAGCAAGTGTGGGCTACATTCCTAATAACAATGGTCAAATAACCGGTTTATCTAAATTAGCTCGCTTAATTGATGTTTATGCCAAGAGACCGCAAGTGCAAGAGAGATTAACTTCCCAAGTAGCTGATGCTTTAATGAGAATTCTTAAACCACAAGGAGTAATTGTGGTAATTGAATGTGAACATTTCTGTATGAGTATGCGTGGAGTTAGCAAACCAGGTTCTAAAACAACTACATCTGTGGTGCGGGGAAATCTACAAGATCCTGCCTTAAGACATGAAGCTTTAACACTTATTTCTCATAACTCATGATGCAAGGCTTACGCCGCCAACCTGCAGGTCTTTCGAAAGATTTGGCTAACCAGAAAAGATGTTTAGTAGTTGGTGTTTTAAACGTAACGCCAGATTCTTTTTCTGACGGTGGACTATTTACAGATACAACAACAGCCATAAATCATGCAAAACAATTAATCGCACAAGGTGCCGATCTAATTGACGTAGGTGGCGAATCAACAAAACCGGGTGTTTCTCGAATTGAAAATATTGAAGAACAAAAAAGAGTAATTCCAGTAATTGAAGAATTAACAAATCTAGGAATTATTACAAGCATTGACACTATGAGAAGTCAAACAGCAGAACTAGCAGTAAAAGCTGGTGCCCAAATTGTTAATGATGTAAGCGGTGGTTTAGCAGATGAGAATATGCACAAAACCGTAGCTGGATTAAATGTGCCATATGTATTGATGCATTGGCGAGGACATTCCACTGTTATGGACGAATTGGCAAATTATCAAAACGTTGTTGAAGAAGTTATAAATGAATTAAAGATACAAATTGAAAAAGCAACAAAAGCAGGATTAAGCAGGAATAAAATAGTGATAGACCCAGGTTTAGGTTTTGCAAAAAAGCCAGAACATAATTGGCAAATATTGAAAGAAATAAACAAATTACATTCTCTTGAGTTACCAATTTATATAGGAGCTTCTCGAAAAAGATTTCTAGCCGATTTCGCATTTCCTAAAGGTTCAACAGATCCAAAAGATAGAGATTTAGCAACTTCAGCAATTAGTTCATATGCTTCTTTGAATGGGGCATGGGCAGTTCGAGTACATGATGTAGCCGGAAGTGTGGCTGCAGTTAAAGTTACTAATCAACTTGAGGAAATTTAATGGCAATTGACAAAGTATCAATTACTGGAATAGAAGCCTTTGGTTTTCATGGCGTCTTTGAACACGAAAGAAAAGAAGGACAAGAATTTATTGTTGATGTTGAATTTGATTACGACACAGCAAAAGCTATTCAAACAGATTTCATCGAAGATGCCATTGATTATGGTGCTGTAGCGATTTTAATCAAATCCATCGTTGAAGGCGAACCAAGGAATTTGATTGAAAAAGTTGCAGATGAAATCGCTCAACAAATCTTGAACAATTTTAAAGTTGATTCTGTAAAAATTACTTTGCATAAACCCCAGGCACCAATTGATATGGAATTTAAAGATGTAAGTGTAAGCGTGGAAAGACGCAAATGAAAGCCGTAGTCGCCCTGGGCTCTAACCTGGGTGATCGATTTGATTACTTACAAAAAGCAGTAAATGAGATCAATTCATTGAAAGAAATAGAAATTTCAGAAATTTCTAGCGTTTATGAGACTCTGCCTGTTGGTGGACCAGAGCAAGGAAATTATTTAAATGCAGTAATTAGTTTGAATACAGAACTAGAAGCTGATGAACTTTTACTTAAACTTTTACTTATTGAGTTAAATTTGGGAAGACAACGAGAAATCGCATGGGGACCTAGAACAATTGATTTAGATTTAATCTGGTTTGAAAATCAAACCATAAATTTACCAAATTTAGTCCTTCCGCATCCTCGGGCGCATGAGAGATGTTTTGTTATTAAACCTTGGTTAGAGATTGAACCCAACGCTAAGATTGAAAATACAGAAATTCAAGAGTTCTTAAAAGTTATAGATTGTTCAGGAGTTAATCTCTTTCCAACTAGATTGGTTAATGGATGAAACCGACAACGGTTAAAAACATTTTGAGTTTTATCTTCCTTGCAGCAATTGTTGGCTACTTGATTCCTAATATTTACGAAAATATAACTGCAACATATATTCCAGTGAGTTCAAATACTGTTATTGCATTATTGCTTCTAAATCTAACTCTTCTTTATTGGATAGTAATTTTCAAGAATCGGTTGAAAGACGCAAGAGAAAAGACTCAAGACATTTCAAAACGAAAAAGTCCGCCACATCCATTAGTTGCAGCAAGAACTGTGGCATTAGCTTTTGCAGGCAGTAGAGCCGCATCTTTAATTTTAGGTTTTTATCTAGGAGCAATTTTAAATTTCTTGCCCAATCTTGATCTTTCACCAATAAGGTCTCGATTTAGTGTTTCTTTGGCAATCATTGCTTTAAGTGCTGTTTTGTTAGGACTCTCACTGTGGTTAGAAAAGATTTGTAGAATAAAAGATTCAGATGATAAACCGGGCGACAACGCTTCTTTTGCTTAAAGAATAGAGTTTGGGCATGACTCAATTAGTTCATGGCAATTCTGAACTTCGTTTAGCGATGAACGGTTTAGGAAGCAACATTTGCCTTGTCCCAACTATGGGAGCCCTTCATGATGGGCACGCTGCATTAATCGCAGCTGGAAAAGAATTTGTAGGCAAAGACGGTTGTGTAGTTGTAAGTGATTTTGTTAATCCAAAACAATTTGGTCAAAATGAAGATTTTGAAAAATACCCAAGAAATATTGATCAAGATTTAAAAATTGCTCATGGCGCTGGTGCTCATATTTTGTGGGCTCCCAGCGTTGAAGATGTTTATCCAGGACAGTGGCCACTTGATATTGAAACTGATCCGCGATTTGAAATATTGGAAGGAAAAAGTAGATCTGGGCATTTTGCCGCCGTACTCGAAGTTGTAACTCGCTTATTTAATATCGTCCAACCAAATATTGCAGTCTTTGGTGAAAAAGATTTTCAACAATTAGTTTTTATATCCGAAATGGCTAAAAAAAGAGAACCCCAAATTGGAATCTTGGCAGTTCCTACAAAAAGAGATTTTGATGGATTAGCACTTTCAAGCCGGAATGTTTATCTTTCTTCAGATCAAAGAAATGTTGCTCATCTGATTCCAGATGCTCTTAAGCAAGGTGTTTTAATAGCTAGT
>Ga0209087_1000649_pt1 | contig 21381 bp, 20 predicted proteins | sample S_130805_EF_Meta_FD_187321 | JGI IMG/M metagenome (GOLD analysis project Ga0209087, IMG submission 187321) | Freshwater microbial communities from Lake Simoncouche, Canada to study carbon cycling - S_130805_EF_MetaG (SPAdes) (version 2) | ecosystem: Environmental > Aquatic > Freshwater > Lake ... | reverse complement strand
TGAAGCGCTTTGATGCCTACGGCTGGCACACCGCACGCGTCGAAGATGGCAACGACATCGAGGCAATCGATCGCGCAATCGATTGGGCGATCGCCGACGAGCGACCGAGCCTGATCGCAGTGCGAACCGTGATTGGCTTCGGTTCACCAAACAAGGCGGGGAGCCAGAAATCACACGGCGCGCCACTCGGCCCTGACGAGGTGAAACTCACCAAGGCCGCCTACGGGGTCGACCCTGACGCCACCTTCGCCGTTCCTGCAGATGTTGCCGCCCTCTATAAGGAGCGCAGCGATCACGGCGCAACGCTCGTCGCCGCACATGCAAAGCAGCTGCTCGCCTACGCCACCGCCTTCCCAGCAGAGGCCGCTGAACTTCAGCGCCGCATGGCGGGAACGCTTCCAGCCGGCTGGGAGAACGCACTACCGAAGTACGAACTCGGCGGCGATGCACCAACGCGCAACGTCAGTCAGTCAAGCATCGCAGCGCTCGGTGCCGTGCTTCCCGAGTTGATTGGCGGCAGCGCCGACCTCTCGGAGTCGAACCTCACCGACATTCATGGTGGTGGCAAGTTCACCGCCACTGAGTCGGGCCGCAACATCAGTTACGGCGTACGTGAGCATGCGATGGCTGCGATTGCGAACGGCATCTCGTATCACGGTGGGTTGATTCCATTCGTGGCGACCTTCCTCACCTTTAGCGATTATCTGCGCGGCGCACTGCGCCTCGCGGCACTCGCAAATCTCGGCAGCATCTTCGTCTTTACGCACGACTCGATCGGCCTTGGTGAAGATGGGCCAACGCATCAGCCGGTCGAGCACTACGCCGCTCTGCGCGCGATTCCGAACGTGCGCTTCTTCCGACCTGGCGACCCGAACGAGGCTGCGGCGGCGTGGGGCGTTGCCATTGAGCGACGACACGCGCCAACAGTGCTCGCCTTCACACGACAGAAGCTTCCAGTACTCGCCGGCTCCATTACTGGAGCGGCGGCAGGGGTACGACGTGGTGCCTATGTGCTTCGCGAGGCAACAGGTACGCCAAAGATGATCTTGATTTCAACCGGTTCGGAGTTGCACCTCGCCGTTGCAGCGGCGGAGCAGCTTGAGGCCGCGGGCACACCAACGCGCGTTGTCTCGATGCCGTGCCCCGAACTCTTCGGTGAGCAGGATGCGGCGTACCGTGAGTCGGTGCTCCCAGCTGCGCTTCGTGCACGCGTCGCCATTGAGGCGGGTGTGAGCCTTGGCTGGGATCGCTGGTCGGGCACCGACGGCGCCATCATTGCGATGGACCGCTTCGGCGCCTCGGCCCCAGCGCCAACCCTCTTCAAGGAGTTCGGTTTCACCCCAGAGCGAATCGTTGAGATCGCCAAGGGCGTGCTCGCGGGCAGCGTGCACGGCGTCGTTCCGACGCCACACCTGCACGACGGTCACCAGGTTCGCTGAAGTGGCCCGCCGACTCGCTATCGCCGCTGACCACGCTGGAGCCGCACTGAAAGCGGCAATCGTCGCTCGGCTTGCGGAGATCGCCCCTGACTGGAGCGTCGCCGACCTCGGTGGCGATGGGAGTGATCTAACCGACGACTACCCCGACTCCTCGCGTGCCGTCGCCGAGCGCATGATCGCTGGCCAGGCCGATCGCGGTCTGCTGATCTGTGGCTCGGGGATCGGCGTGACGATCGCCGCGAACAAGTTCCACGGCATTCGCGCCTCCATCGCGCACGACCCAGCGTCGGCGCGCCAGGGGGTGGTGCACGACGACATGAATGTGCTCGCCTTCGGCGCAAACATCATCTCTCTTGAAACGGCGCTTGAGACGCTCACCGCCTTCTTGCAGGCCGAGCCGAGCAGCGAAGAGCGATACCTCCGCCGCACAGCGAAGGTTGCCGACATCGAAGAGGAGCAGTCATGAGCGGCGAACCGCGACTCCCCTTCCGCGCGCGCATCGGTCGAGCCTCAGACCTTGCAGCCATTGAGAGCACCTTTGACCGTGCCCGCGCAGGCGAGTGGGCCGTGCGCCTCGCGGCACGCGATGCAACGCTCTGGAGCAACGATGCTGGAGTGCAGGAGAAGATCGCCAATCGTCTCGGCTGGCTTGATGCGCCGGACTTCTTTACGACAGAGATCCCATCGCTTGAGGCGTTCGGTGACGCACCAGTCACCGGTGCAACCACGCGAGTGAAGGACTTTGTTGTGGCCGGCATGGGCGGCTCATCGCTCGCCCCCGAAGTGCTCGCGCGCGCATTCGCCGACATCACCGACTGGGGGAAGGCGCGCATCTGCGACTCCACCGACCCTGAGGCGGTACGCAGTGCTGTTGCCGGACTCAGCCCCGAGAGCAGCTATTACCTGCTCGCGAGCAAGTCTGGCACCACGACCGAGACGCTCTCGTTCGCGGCGTACGCGTACGAGTTGAATAGGCAGCAACTCGCGGCAAGCGGCTCCTCGCAGGACCCAACGGCAAACTTCGCTGCAATCAGTGACCCGTCGCCATGCGTTGATGGAGTCACGAAGGTGGTCGATACGAGTCGCCTCTTCTTGAATCCCGCCGATATTGGCGGTCGCTACTCCGCCCTCAGTTTCGTTGGCCTCGTGCCCGCGGCGCTGCTCGGCATTGATCTTGATCCGCTCCTTGCATCGGGAAGCGCAGTGATCGCACAGAGCCGCGATCCCGAACCAGCGGGGAACCATGCGCTTGCACTCGGCTGCATCATGGGCGCGCTAGCACGCGAGGGTCGCGATAAGATGACGCTCATCGTTGACGAACCAATCGATGGCTTCGGCGCGTGGGCTGAGCAGCTCGTTGCCGAGAGCACAGGAAAGCATGGCGTAGGTGTGGTGCCGGTAGATGGCGAACCGCTCGGCGCCGTCGCTACATATGGCGACGACCGACTCTTCGTGCGCATCAAGTTGGATGGCGGCACAGCACCACGTTGTGCCGACGGCTCCGCTGTTGACGCACGTCTGAATGAGCTTGCCGAAGCCGGCCATCCAGTTCTGGAGTGGACGCTCAACGATCGCATCGACATTGGTGGGGAGTTCGTGCGCTGGGAGGTCGCAACGGCGTTCGCTGGCGCAGTACTCAACATCAATCCATTCGATGAGCCGAACGTCACCGAGTCGAAGACGAACACGGCGAATGTGCTCGCCGAACTTGCAGCGAACGGTGCGCTCCCTGAGCTCCCAGCCAAGTGCTCAGTCGATGGCCTACAGCTCTGGGTTGACGATGCCCTTCCAGCAGCATTCGCCGACGACGCCGAGCGGCTCATCGCTGGACAGCTCGATCGACTCGGCGCACGCGGCTATATCGGCATTCAGGCGTACATCGCCAGCACCCCAGAGCGCACCGCGGCGCTCACCAGGCTGCGCCTCGCCCTGCGTGATGCAACGTGGCGCGCCACCACCGTTGGCATCGGGCCGCGCTTCCTGCACTCCACCGGGCAGCTCCATAAGGGTGGGGCGCCGATCGGCTGGTTCCTGCAGATCGTCGCTGGCCACCCACGAGATCTCGCGATTCCAGGGCGGCCATACAGCTTCGGCCAGCTCATTGACGCTCAGGCGCTCGGGGATGTGCGCTCACTCGCCGACCACGGGCTCCCCGTGCTGCGGGTGCACCTGGGTGACGATCCAGACGCTGGGCTCACGCGCCTTACGGCGCTCATCGAACGGGTGCTCGCAGTTCGCTAGCATCGGTATGTAAGAACAGCAATCAATTGAAGGGGGAGATCATGCAGATCGGATTTATCGGCCTCGGCAAGATGGGCGCCAACATGGTGAAGCGACTGGTCCGCAACGGCCACGACGTGGTGATTTGGAACCGCTCCCGCGAGAAGACCGACGAGGTCGCCAAGGAGGGTGCCAAGCCGACCTACACCGTGAAGGAGCTGGTCGACAGCCTGACCTCCCCGAAGCGCGTCTGGGTCATGGTGCCGAGCGGTGATGCCACCGAGGCGATGATCGACGAACTGATCCCCCTCCTCACTAAGGGCGACACCATCATTGATGGCGGCAACTCCAACTTCCACGACACCATCCGCCGACACGAGAAGCTCGCCGGTCACGGCATTCACTTCATTGACGCCGGAACCTCGGGCGGCGTCTGGGGCCTGGAGAACGGCTACTGCATGATGGTCGGCGGCGACGCCGAACCAGTGAAGGCGCTCGAGCCAATCTTCATCACCCTCGCACCAAAAGATGGCTACATGCACTGCGGCGGCTCTGGTGCTGGCCACTACGTAAAGATGGTCCACAACGGCATCGAGTACGGAATGATGCAGTCGTACGCCGAAGGATTCGAAATCCTCGCGAAGTCGCGCTACAAGCTCGACCTCGCCAAGGTGAGCGACCTCTGGATGCAGGGCTCGGTCGTCCGCAGCTGGCTCCTTGAGCTTGCTGCGCGCGCCTTCCGCGCCGAGGGGAGCGAGCTGAAGGGGATCAAGGGTTGGGTCGCGGACTCCGGCGAAGGGCGTTGGACGGTACAAGAGGCGATTGACCTCGACGTGCCAGCTCCGCTCATCACCCTCTCACTCCTGACGCGCTTCCGCTCGCGCCAGGACGACTCGTACTCCGCAAAGGTGCTCGCCGCGCTGCGTAATCAGTTCGGTGGTCACTCGGTGAAGTCGGAGTGAGCCCACAATCCCCCGCTGAGGGGCACGCAACGATTCGCGATCTGCGGCTCGGCCGCAAGACGCGAAAGCCTGCAGCGAAGAAGGGCGCGAAGAATCCACTGCGCGCAGGGCTGCGCATTGAGCGCGTCCCTGATCCGAATGTCGTCGTCCTCTTCGGCGCAACGGGTGACCTTGCGCACCGCAAGGTTGTTCCCGCGCTCTTCCACCTCTGGGTTGGCAACCTGCTGCCAGAGCGATTTGCACTCGTCTGTTTCGGTCGACGCCCGTTTAGCGATCAAGAGATTCGCACCTCGCTGCGCACCTCTCTCGATAAGCATGCACGCATCACCCCGGTAGATGAGGAGCGGTGGGCGGCGTTCGCTTCGCGCATCACCTACCACCAGGGTGGCTTTGATGAGCCCGAAGCCTACGCGTCGTTGTCGACGAAGCTGACCGCCATTGATGCAGAGTCCGGCACAGATGGGAACCGCCTCTACTACCTCGCCACTCCAGCCTCTTCGTTCCCAGAGATCGTGCGCGGTCTTGGTGCTGCGGGTCTCGATCACGAGAAGGCCGATGGTGGCTGGCGTCGCATCGTTATCGAGAAGCCATTCGGCCGTGACCTTGAGACGGCGGTAAAACTCAACCGTGAGGTCGGCAAGGTGTTCCGCGAGTCGCAGGTCTATCGCATCGACCACTACCTCGGCAAAGAGACGGTGCGCAACATCTTGATCTTCCGTTTTGGCAACCTAATCTTCGAACCGATCTGGCACCGCCGCTATATCGACCATGTGCAGATCACCGTGGCAGAGTCGATCGGCGTTGAGGGGCGTGGCGCCTTCTACGAGGAGACGGGCGCACTGCGCGACATCTTGCAGAACCACCTCCTCCAGCTGCTCACGCTCGTGGCGATGGAGCCGCCGGCAAACCTCGAGGCTGACGCGCTTCGCGACGAGAAGGTGAAGGTGCTCCGCGCCATTCGGCCGATCCCTGTTGAGAAGGTTGATCAGTCGGTGGTTCGCGGCCAGTATGGCCCAGGCTGGGTTGGCGCCACCGAAACGCTCGGCTACCGCAGTGAGCCAGCGGTTGACCCCGCCAGCGAAACCGAGACGTTCGTCGCCGCACGCCTAGAGATCGACGACTGGCGTTGGGCGGGTGTCCCCTTCTACCTTCGTGCTGGAAAGCGCCTGCCGAAGCGGGCCACCGAGATCGCCATCCAGTTCAAGGATGTTCCGCAGCGCCTCTTCCCCACGGTCGGCGATGAGCCGGAGCCGAACCTCCTCGTCATCCGTATTCAGCCTGACGAGGGGATTCAGCTCCGCTTCGCAGCGAAGGTCCCTGGCCTGGGGATCGACGTTCGCCCAGTGAACATGGACTTCGCCTACGGCTCCGCCTTTACCGTCGAGAGCCCCGATGCCTACGAGACGCTGATCCTTGACGCACTGCTGGGCGATGCGTCGCTCTTCACGCGCGCCGACGAGGCAGAGGCGGCTTGGCGCATCGTCGGCCCAATCATCGATGCATGGGTAGCCGGCGCAGAGCCAGAGATGCCGAACTACACATCGGGCACCTGGGGCCCAGAGGCGGCAGACGAGCTCCTGACACGAGCGGGGCGCCGCTGGCGCCGCCTCTAAACCGGCGAAGGCGAGACACTGATGGGCCTGAATTCCATCCTCGCCTCATCACTGCGTTGGACCTCAAGCGCCACCACCGTCGCTGAGGCCGACGAACTCCTCACCAAGCTCTGGGCAAGCAGCGAGGCGCGCCGCTTCCTCGTTTCAGACTCACCTGCAGCTGCAACCACGCCCGAACCGATCGCGGTACGCACCGGCGTGATGAACCTTGCCGTGGTTGCGAATGGCGCAGAGCGCGCCACGCACGCGGCATCCATTCTGGCGACGCTGCCGCGCAACCCGTCGCGCACCCTCTTCATCGTTCCGCGTGACCCAGAGGGGCCCGCCACTTTCGCTGCGCGTCTTGAGGTCTTCTGCGCCGTCACGCCACGCGGCGACGGCACATCGGCCTGCACCGAGCTGCTCTGGATTGATGTTGGCGGCCCTGCGGCACATCATCTCGCCAGCATCGTGCCGCCACTCTCGCTGCACGATCTTCCAACGCTCCTCTGGTGGGATGCCCCAGTCAACGCGGCAGCCAGCGATGTGCGCCAACTCCTTCGCGGTGTTGACCGCGTCATCATTGATGGTGCAACGCAGCCGGGCGACGGCCTCTCAACGATTCGTACGCTCTTCACCGCGGCTGAGGGCGCTGGTGTCGCACTCACCGACTTCGCCCTTCTGCGCCAGGGGCGGTGGCGTGACTCCATCGCCACGATGTTTGACGAAGAGGCGGCAACTCCATTCCTCAGTGCCATCAACAAGATCTCCGTCGACTACTCAGGTGGAAAGGGCTCTAGCTCCTCGATCAATGTTGTGCGCCCCGCCTATCACGTGGCGTGGCTCGCCTCGCGGCTCAACGCTTCAATCCAGACGCCGCTGCACTTAGGTGATGGCGCTGGGTGGCGTGCCGAGCTGCGCGATGCAGCGCGCCACCCAATCGCGGTTGAGTTGAACCCTGTTGAGTCGGTTCTCGGCGCTGGCACAACGATCGCGGTACGCATTGCTGCTGATCGGCGAGGTGATCACTTTGATCTTGAGGTACGTGCCGATTCCACCTCAACCCGTGCAATCGCAAAGATCAACGGGGCCGTGGTGCACGAGCGAACCTTCCAGGCACCGCGATGGACTGAGGCGACACTGCTGAGTGAGTCGCTCGAGTTCGGCGAGGTTGATCCTCTTTCACCAGCGATTCTCCGCACCATGAGCGCGCTGATCGGATGAGCGACCCGACGGTTCGTATCTTGCGCGACGCCCAGGGCGTTGCAGAGGCAGCTGCGGACCGAGTGATCGAAGCGGCGACCGCTGCTGTTGCCGCACGCGGCGTCTTCCATCTCTGCACGACTGGTGGCTCAACGCCGGCGGCGCTCTATCGCGCACTGCGCGAGCCATCGCGAACCATCCGAATGCCATGGGCACAGACGCAGATCTGGTTCGGTGATGACCGCTTCGTGCCAAGGGCCGACCCACTCTCGAACGTCTCCCCGCTTGACGCCCAGCTGCTAAGCGCGAGCGCCGACGGCGCACCCTCCCCACTCTCGCCCAGCGCCGTCCACCCCTGGCCAACAACCGCCGCTGATGCGCCGACCGCTGTGAGCGCCTACCTCGCCGAGCTGCGTGACGCTGGGGTGCCGCATACGCAGAGGGGCTTCCCTATCTTCGACCTGGTGCTGATCGGCATTGGCGGAGATGGACACTGCCTGAGCGTCTTCCCTGGCTCCCCACTCGCCCTTGAGGGAGCGCCAGTCGCCGCCGGCGTTCCGGCTCCGACCCACATCGAGCCACATGTGCCGCGCCTCTCCTTCTCGGTCGGAGTGTTAGCCGCGGCACGAGAGGTCCTCGCACTCGCCCCTGGCGATGGGAAGGCCGAGGCGCTCGTACGCATCTTCAGCGGCGCCACCGCAGTAGTCGACGCGCCAGCGAAGGCGGCGCTGATTCCAACAGCAACCTGGCTCCTCGATACCGCGTCGGCAGCTAATCTGCCCGAATGACCCGTGCCTCTCGCGCTCTGCGACTAGGCGCCGTCGGGCTGATCACGGCCCTCTCGCTACTCCTCCATGCCCAGGCGGCACGCCTCCCGGTTGACTTTGATGAAGATGACTACATGCGCGCCGGACAGATCCTGGCCGATGAGATTCGCACCGGGAACCCTGCGATCCTGCTGGAGGACAACTACCGCATTGAGCATCCGCAGTTTGTGAAGATGCTGATCGCCTCGGTGATGCTCGGCATGGAGCCGATCCAGCGCATTCCAGAGCTCCGCGTTACGGCGAACCCATACGAGCTGATGCATCGCCCAACGCTCGCGGCGGTGCGACGCATGGAGGTGGCGTTCGGCGTCCTCGCCGTCACCGCCCTCGCGCTCGTCAGCCCGGTTGCTGGGATCCTCCTCGCCACAAGCACCTGGGCGATCAAGTACACGAGCCAAGTGATGCTCGAGTCGGTTCCGCTCCTCTTCTCACTCTTGGGCGTGGCGCTCTACGAGTTCGCGCGTGGCATATCTAGTGCACGTCGTCGCCGACTCGCCTACGTGGCTTCCGCCATCGGCATCGGACTTGCCGTTGGCGCAAAGTATCCATACGCGATTGCTGGGCTCGCCATCGTGATTGACCGCGTCCGTCGAACGCGACGTGGCGAGTCGCTCAGGCTCAAGGATGCGCTCGGATGGAGCGTGATCGCCGCCCTCGCCTTCTTCGCCGTGAACCCGTACCTCTGGAGCGACCCGATCGGTCGGTTGATCGCCAGTGCCGCATATCACCCCGCCTACACGACGAGTGAGCAGGTGCAGACCACCGGCTACCCAATGTGGCAGCAGCTGATCTGGCTCATGCAGTCAGTACCGTGGCACGACGACCAGAACATCTTCCTTGTGAAGTTCGACACCTGGATGCTGCCGCTGGCTCTCGTGGGTATAGTGCCGCTCGCGCGCAAGCGACCGGTCTATGCGATCTGGCTTGGGCTCGGTGCTGTGGCGCTGCTCTTCTGGCCAACGAAGTGGCCGCAGTATCTACTCACCATCGCCGTGCCGTACGCGCTTGCTGGCGCCGCAGGAGCCGCGCTCATTGCGAAGCTCGCCGTCGCACTCCCGCGTCGCATCCTCAAGGGACGCTGATCCCCCACTTCGCACCGAGCGCACGGTGTGCCGCCTGCAGCTCGCTTGACGAGAGTGACCGCCCCCAGATCACCACCTCCATGATCGTGCCAACGAAGTACTTCGGTACGCCCGCAACGAACATCCCACCGATCCAGTTCATGGACTCGGAACTCGTGAGGTTGAAGACAGTCTCCGCTCCGCCGTTGTACTGAAAGCCGTCAGCAGCTCCGGCGGCAGTGCGCACGGTTGTGATGGTGAGGCCGGTAACGGTGCGAGCCGTAGATGCACCGACCGCCTGCCCATTGCTATACACACGCAGTCGACCAAACTCCATCGCGATCCCAGAGAAGCGAGTTCTGCTTCCCATGAGCGGATGGTTCAAGCCATCGTTGCTCTGTCGAAAGACCAGCATCACCGTCATCGGCTCTAAGGGGATGTTGGTTGGCAACTGCACCGCAGCACCACTGAACTGCAGGCCAGCGACTCCCGAGGCAAGCGTTGGATACGGCTGAAAAGGCCCTGCGCTCACCGATGCATGTTGCGCCTGGCCCGACTTATCAAACCAGTAGCGAAGGCGCGGTGCGAGCGACATCGTTCCGGCCTCTGCGGTGTCGTACCAGAGGAGCAGCCCGCTGTTGACGCCACCGGGGGCGCCCCACGCGCCCGTGGTGAGCGGAAGGTCGGGGCGCGGCGACCAGGCGGCACCTGAGGTGGCGAGAGCGATGAGCGCGAGCGGTGCGGCAACACGAAGCCACGGGCGGCGCAGGCTCACTCTGGCCCCCAGCGCAGCGGCAGGGCGAGGGCACTACTTGCCGCTGCGAGGCTCCCTAGGAGAGTCACCTGTACCTGACACTCGATCGCTGCGGCGCCCGCAGTGAGTGATGCGAGCCGGCCAGTTGCAAGGCTGGCTGCACTCCACGCGGCGGTGAAGAGGTCGGCAGAGTTCGTCCAGGTTGTGGCCCCAACTGGCCGACAGGTGCTGGTGAGTCGTATTGAGCGGGCGAGTCCACCCGTTGAGAGGCTCGCGAATCGGTCTGGATCAATGCGAAGCGTATTCGTCGCACCAGCACACTCGCCCGCACCTCCAGTCGGACATGGCGTCAGGGTCAGCACCCACGTCGCCCGCCCACCGGGGAGAAGCTGGCCCTGCGCATCGGCCCCAGAGAGCACAGGAGCGCCCATCTCCACGCGAGCCCCTGACGCGGAGGTAATACTCAAGCCGACCTGCCTCCCTGCGCTGAACTGCGTCGCAACCTCCTCAAGCGGAAGTGATATGAGGAGGCCAGTAGGAATGACTGCTGCCAGCCCACCGAGCACCGCGGCGTCGGAGATGCGCTCGGCGTCTGGGCTGAGGCTGGCGTCGCCCTTGGTGCGCCGCCAGCCCTCACCCTCCTCAATCACCCGGTGCAAGAGCAGTTGACCATCACTCGACCGTTTGACCAGCACAATGTCTCCCACCGAGCCGTCCAGCCAGAGGCGCGCTGTCAGAACGAGATCACCATCGCGAATGCTTGGACTCATCGAGCTCCCTGAGACCACTAACAGCCGCAAGCCGGCGAGCTGCGTTGCACACGCGATGGCAATCACCCAAGCGGCGGCCCAACGGGTTCGGCTCATTGCGTCTTGTTGCGCGCCTCAAAGGTGAGGGTCACCGCAACGGAAGAGTCAGCCCCCGTTGTGGCACTCGCTGGCAACGTGAAGGTGAAGGTGTAGGCGGCACTCTTTGCCGTTGCACCTGTCACCGCGCCCCCATTCTGCGAGCTCCATGCTGCGCCGATCGGCGTTGCGAACGAGCCATACGCCGAGAGGCCATTCAGCGCGCCGCTGTAGAGCGTCTCTGCGCTCCCACCACCAATGCTTCGTGTGATCGTTACCTGAAGCGCAGCGCCGAGCCCAGATGGGGCGGTCGACGTGCCGGTGATATCGCTCCAGACCGCAATTTCCGTGAGGCTCGATGGCGTCGTCACCGTTGATTCGTTCAGCACCGTGACGGTCTGGGTAAAGGTTGCCCCTGGGCCAATGTTGGTGAGTGTTGCGCCACCGAAGGTGAGCTGCTGGACACCGCCCGTACTCAGAGAGACGACCCCAGAGGTGGCCCCACCAGTAACTGGTGCCGTGGCGGTAAACGCGGCGCTGGTCCGACCGACCGTCGCCCCAATCACTAGCGCGCCCGCCACAACCACCGCCCGCACGGCGTGACGCGACGTTAGAAGAACTCGTTCTGTTTGCATACCGACTCCTACGAGCGGGTTATTGGGCGGAGGCAGATCCTATGCCGCGCGGCGTACTGGCGGCGTTCCCCCGAACGCAGATCAGCCGAAACGGCCCGAAACGTAGTCAGCGGTCAGCTGCTGCTGTGGGGCAGTGAAGATCTTCCCCGTCTCACCCTGCTCCACCACATAGCCGGCGCGGTCGTCGCCCATGGTCAGAAAGACGGTGTAGTCCGACGCACGTGCCGCCTGCTGCATGTTGTGCGTCACGATCACAATCGTGTAATCGCGAATCAACTTGCGCATCAGCTCTTCAATCTGTAGCATTCACGCTCCGGTTTCGTGCTCAAAAGACCGTCCTTTGGAGCACTGGGTTTCGGTACTTCGCTCCAGCGCTTCAAAGGCCCTAGGGGATTACGAGCTCCAAGGGTACCCACGACGAGCCGTTTCGATCCACCCCGGCTGGCCAGTATTGGCTCGCCATTGTGAGGATCTCGTCGTTGACGAACGAATCTACGCTGACGGTAGTGATCAGCCCAACGGCTACGGCCGCATCGACTTCCTCTTGAAGGGTTGCGCGATCAATTTCAAAGAGGCCTTGTGGGTTTGGCCACAACGAGGCATTCAGCGCGTTAAGCCCCCAAGCGACAGCTTCAATACCTAGGTCTGTGAGACCACTGTCGGCGACCAGTGCCGCGCACGCTTCTACATCATCTCGGCACTGGGCCATGCTCTGAGAGAGTCCGACGAGCGTTGCTGCGACGGCGATCTTTGCGTCGTCGGATTCAATACTTGCGGCGCTAGCCCAGATCCCGAGGCCAGCGCCAAGGGACGCAACGGGTAGCTCGCGATAGAAGGACTCACCCACGCTCCCACCCGTATTCGGGTCAAAGGCTTGTGCCAACCGCACGTATCCATCAAATGTGTGCACGAATGCTGCAGACACTGCGCCATCAAGTAGTGATGCTGAATCGAATGGCGCGGCGGGATCCTCCGCATAGACGAACGAGACACTTGTCGACTCTACTCCGGCTTCGTTGAGCGCAATCAGGAGAGGTAGCTCATCTCCAATAAGGCCATCGACGTACACAGTAGTGCCCTGGAGTTGATCGAGGCCCTGAATTTCACCAGATGCCAGTGTGAGCAGTCGCCACGATTGTGTGCGTTGCAATGAGGCTAGCAAGACGAGATCATTACCAGCCGCGTTGGCGATGAGGGCTGCAGCTGATTCAGCAACGAACAGGTCAACCGCATCGGTGCGCCCTGCGCCAATGAAATTCTGCTCCAAGCCAGCGAACGGCTCACCACTTACCGCCACGTTGGCAGCTGCGAGGGACCCTGACGCATTAAGTGCAACGATTGATGAATAAATCGCGCCAGCTGTGCCTGGCAAGTGTATTCCTACAGACATGGCCTGCTCGGGAGCAAGGTCCCCCGCAATTGACGAAGGAGCTGGCGTTGGCGAAGCGTAAAGTGACGGGCGGCAACCCACCACAACAAGAAGACTGAATACCACCGCGAACAGATTGCGAGCGTGGCGCTGATTCGTCATCCGAACCTTCCAGCGATGTAGTCTTCGGTCATTTTGTTGGTTGGATTTGTGAAGATTTGCGCTGTTGGGCCCGATTCAACAAGGTAGCCCCCCTTGTCGTCGCCCATGTTAAAGAAGGCTGTCGTATCAGAAACTCGGGCTGCCTGCTGCATGTTGTGTGTAACGATAATGATGGTGAATCGATCTTTAAGGTCCCTGATCAACTCTTCAATTCTTAGCGTTGCAAGTGGATCTAATGCTGAACATGGTTCATCCATGAGGACAATTTCAGGTTCAACTGCGATCGCGCGAGCAATACAGAGACGTTGCTGCTGACCTCCGGAGAGGCTTAAGCCTGGCTCTTTCAATTTATCTTTGACTTCATCCCAGAGGGCGGCTCTACGCAGTGACTGCTCAACAATCTCGGCAACATCGACCTTGTTGGTTTCTCCTGCAAGTCGCAGCCCACTCGCTACGTTGCCCTCAATAGACATAGCTGGGAACGGGTTGGGTTTTTGGAACACCATTCCGATGGAGCGACGGACTCGAACCGGATCAACGTTTTCGTCATAGAGATTGATCCCGTTTATCTCGATGGTCCCCTTCACGCTTGCGCCAGGTGTGGTTTCATGCATGCGATTTAGGGTGCGTAATAGGGTGGTCTTGCCGCAACCTGAAGGACCAATAAATGCCGTGACAGATCGGGACATGACATCGAGAGAGACACGATTGACGGCGCGGAAGCTACCGTACATCGCCTCCACATCTTTCAGCTGCATCGCAACTCCATCATTGCGTTGGCCCGGTGTGGATGCTGGTGCTGATGTGGCTTTCGTGGCTCGAGCCGTCGAGTTTGACTTCAATGACATTTCATTCCTCCTTAACTATGCCGATTATTGCGTTTAAAGGACACGACTATTGATCGTCTTGAAACGTACTGAGATGTTCAGCACGAGGGCCATGGTGAAAAGGACGAGGGCGGTAGCCCACGCCTGCGTTACGAACTGAGGATCTGGTGATCCAGCCCACGTAAAGATCGTGACAGTCATTGAATTCATCCGCGACCCAAGATCGAGGACTGTGTCGTTGGAGCTTTGTGAAGTCAGGAGGAGTGGCGCAGTCTCTCCAAGACCCCGGCTGATTGCGAGTACGATACCTGTCAAGATGCCCGAGATCGCAGTTCTGCATGTGATGAAGATCGTAGTTTTCCACCTCGGAACGCCCAAGGCAAGTGAGGCTTCGCGTAGCCCAACCGGTACGAGTCTGAGCACTTCTTGTGTAGTGCGCATAACCACAGGGATCATCAAGACCGTAAGGGAGATCGCAGCGGCCCATCCTGAATGCCCAATGATCGGAACGAGCGCAAAGTAGGCAAATAGGCCAGCGAGGATGCTTGGAACGCCTAACATCACATCAATTACGAGCTCACCGACACGCATTGTGCGCTCTGAGGCGTATTCGTGCAGATAGATTCCTCCCCCAATCCCAATGGGAGCGGACGCGAGGAGTGCCACAAACGTCATGATCAGCGAGCCTTGGATGGCGTTCAGGATTCCTCGAGGCTGATCGGTTGGACTATTCGTTAGAAATTCGAGGCTGAGCCCAGGGAGTCCGTTGCTTGCAACCACCAAGACGATCCCAATGAGAGGTATCACCGCCAGAAGGGCGGAAAGCTGAATAACGCGAGTCATTATTCTGTTGACACGACGACGGTTAACGTCTCGTTCTGTAAGGTCGAGGCTGAAGGAGACGTCTGCAGACTTGAGCCCGCTCTTACTGATCATCGTCCACCTCCAAGGTTCCGTGCCGAGCGCCAGACGAGCACACGGACTAGCGCACTAATCACAAAGCTCACGAGGAAAAGCACCACGCCCAGGGCGCCAATCGCACCAAGATCAAGCGCAGTTGCCTCGGCGAAACCAACTGAAATCTGAGGGGCAAGGGCGGTACCTGATTTGAACAGCGACTTCGGCACTTCAACGTTGTCCATTCCAATAACGAGCCGGACCGCAATTGTTTCCCCAATAGCACGGCCAAAAGCGAGGAGTACAGCACCAAAGAGCCCAATTCGCGCCGTGGGCAAGATTACCAATCGAATCGTCTCCCACTTTGTGGCGCCCATACCAACCAAGCCTTCTCTGAGTGATTGTGGCACCGAACGAATCACCTCACGACTTACTGCAGCGACCATGGGGGTTACCATAATTGCGAGTACAACCCCAGCCCGGAAAATGCTGGTGGGAGAGGGTTGCTGAGGGTCCTCAGACAGAATTGGTAAGACCTGCCCAATGGTGCTTGCTACCCACCACTCTACTGAATCGCGCAGTCGCGGCGAGAGATCCCCCAGTGCCCAAAGTCCGATGACCACCGACGGGATCGCGGCAACGATTTCCACAAGGAAGGTTAGCGGCGCCGCAACCCAACGCGGTGCTAGCTCGACTAAGTACACTGCGGCAAAGATGCCGACCGGAGCAGCGATTGCGATCCCGATCAGCGAGGTGATGAGTGTCCCGAAGATCGCTGGCCAGGCACCATACGCTGCAGTCAAGACCCCAGCATCAGAAACGGTGCCAGACCACCCGCTTGATAGGAGGAACGTGAGTGGACTTTCAACGCTCCAGAGGACGAAGGTTTTCTCGAAAATGATGACGAAGAGGGCGAAGAGGAGAGCAGCGGCAAGGACAAATGCGCCGAGTGTTATGGCGCGAAACGGTAGCTCACCACTGAGCTTAGAACGCGAGTATGAATGTTTTGTCGTTGCCACTTGGACCTTCCGTTCTTGTGGTATCCGAAGGGTAATGTCGCGGGTGGCCCAACACCGCTGTTGAGCCACCCGCGACGGATCTCGCTTAGTTGCGTGTAAGGCTTGTTACCTCCAGACGGTAACTCCGTCGTACTTGACCAACTTCAACTGCGCGATCACAGCGGCCTTTACAGTCGCTGGCAATGGTGCGTATGCCTTGGTCGTGGTGCTGCCCACCGTGGCTGCCTTCCCCTTCACCAAGCTCCAGTTCAAGAAGTAGATCAAGCCTTCGACCTGCCCCTTGGTTGGCGCGTCAGTGACGGTGGAGACATAATTCTTATACACGAGGACCCACGAGTACCCAACGATTGGGTAGCTGGTTAGGCCCAACTGATTGACCGGCTGCAGGAACTGTGCGTAGCCTGGATTGATTGGTGACTCTCCTGTGCCTGTAGCGTCCGCAAGGTGACGGGCCAGAGCGGCCGTCGCACCTGCTGCTGAGGCAAGCAGGTAGTTTGGCTTGCCACTGTTTGCACCTGAAGTGTTCAAGCTCTTGGTTGCAAGCGCCACCTGTCGAATGTTTGAGCCAGAAGTGTATGACACCTCTACATAGCCAAGGCTGTATGAGGTGGACTGTACCTTTGCCTGAATTCCATCGTTACCTGTTGCGTTCTCAATTGTCTGCGTTGCACCGTTCGCAGTGCGCATGGCGGCAAAACGGGTTTTCATAATGTCTTCGGCAGGCAGGATTGTGCCCGATAGCGAGCTAAAGCTCGTTGTGCTGTGATTAGCTGGCCAGTCGCTGGTATATCCGCACTTGTTCTGGGCAGTGCTTGCGCCTGTCGCAAGGTACGTGCTGAAAATGCTCGTCGTGCCTGACTTAGCATCTCGCGCTACTGGAACGATGGTCTGGTTCATCGTCTTCAACGCCTTCACTGTTGGGTTCAAAGCGATGAGCTTCGAGTCGTTCCACACCTTAATTTCACCAGAATAGATGCCGCAGATTACTTCGGCATTCATCTTCAGGTTTGTCGTAATGCCTGGGAGGTTCACGATGATCGCAACTGGACCTGCAGTCATCGGAATCATGATGAAGTCAAGGTTGGCGGTGCCGCGGTTGGCTTCCTGAGCCGAACTGAGCTGTGAGTCAGTGCCGTTGAACATGTTCGACTCTCTGCGGGCACCAGAGCCGAAGAACGCGGTCTTGCCGGCGCTAGATCCGCCGCCGCCATAAGTGATGTTGAGCTTGGTCGTGCTGCTCGTACCAAAGCCAAGCGAAGGGCTTGCTGCATGGATCGTGTCGATCCACTTCTGGTATTGGGTTGCGGGGAAGGTTGCCCCTGAGCCCTGAATTACACCCTTTGAGCCTGTTGTAATTACCGGGGTGGTGGCCGACGCATCGCTGCGGCTGGCCATACCCGTCGACAGGACAGCAAGTGCAAGCGCACCTACCACCAGTCGTAGTGCCGTCTTCATGTTTCCTCCTGAATTCCTATTGGCGGTGCGCGGCCACCATTAGTCTTGCGCACCATTAAGATGATCTTTTGCGGTTAGCGGGTTGTTTCCACTTTGTTAACGTTTGGTAAATTCTTTGCCGATGGGTTCGGGTACTATGCTCCCTATGCCTATTCCGCGTCGACCCTGGCTTCACGTGATTGCTGGCTGCATGAGCAGCGGCAAGACGGCCGAGGTCGTCCGCCTTCTCACCCGTCGGCAGATCGCCGGCCAGAGCGTGCTCCTGATCACCCCCGCCCGCGACACCCGCCTGGCCCCGGGGGAGGTCGTGAGCCGCACCGGTACCCGCTTCCCGAGCGTGGTGGCACCCGACGCTGAGGCAATCCGCAACGAGGTGGCTCGCCTGAACCCCGATGCGGTGGCGATCGAGGAGGCCCAGTTCTTTGGACCAGACCTGCCCACCATCATTGAGCAGATCGTTGCCGCCCCCCGCACGGTCATCGTGAGCGGACTTGATCAAGACTTCGCCGGTCGACCATTCGCCACGATTCCAGAACTGATGGCTCGCGCCGATGAGGTGACGAAGCTCTCAGCGATCTGTGTGGTGTGTGGAAACGAGGCGACGCGCACCCAGCGACTGCGAGATGGCAAGCCAGCGCGCGCCGACGATGAACTGATTGTGATCGGCGGCATGGCGGGTGACGACACGTACGAGGCGCGCTGCCGCGCCTGCCACGAGGTGATTGCCTAGCGCGTTCGCTTTCGCACCGTGCTTCGGCGCGGGCTCACAGACCGAATCGCCCCCCACTCCGCAACCAAGACTGCCCCGAGGATCAGCGCCCCGCCAACCAACTGAATCGCAGTGAGGCTCTCCTTAAAGAGGTACCCAGCCGCCACGATCGTGAAGATCGGCTCCACGGTGCTGATGAGTGCGGCACGTGCGGCACCGAGGCGCTGTGCGCCGATATAGAAGGCACCAATCGGAATGATGCCGGCGATGGTGGCGACGCCAATGATCGGCAGTAGCGCGCCGTCGGGGATCGGCAGCGGCAACAGCTCGCGGCCGAGTGCGGCGCGCAGCACGAACATGCCCACCGCGGTGCCGAGCAGGCTGAGCGGGATCGCGGCGAGCGGCGAGGTGCCGCCACCACCCGAGGCGCCGGTGCCGCTCTTCGTTTCGCCCGCGAGGCGGGCGGCCAGGATGATGTAGCAGCTGTAGATGATCGGTGAGGCCACCCCGAGCACGAGCCCGATCAGCGCCGGCTCCTTTGCGTCGGGGATTCCGCCGACGCCGAGCACGACGCCGGTGGTGGCGATGGCGAGGGCGATCCAGGGACGCGGGCCCGACGGTGCGTGTGCAAAGAAGATCGAGAGCACCGCAACGATCGCTGGGAAGGCGTAGGTCATGAGGCCGGCAAGCGAGGCGTCAATCCAGGTCAGGCTGCCGAAGTAGGTGGCGGCGTTGGCGGTGAAGAAGAGCCCGATCGCAAAGGAGCGAAGCGCACGCTCGCGTGTGAGACTGCGAAGGGCCGCGCGTCCGGCGGGGAGCGCAAGCACGATCGCGCCAAGGATGAGCGCAGCGAGCAGGTGGCGCCACACGAGCAGGTCGAGCCAATCAAAGCCCGTTGGGTAGATCGCCTTTGCGAACAGCGAGCCTGACCCGTAGCCGATCGCCGAAACGACGACCAACAGAATCCACGGGAGTCGACTCGAACGCATCATGGAAGGATACGCGAGCGCGGCGGGGCAGGGCTGATCCGTCTCGGCTAGCATCAACGCTATGGCAAAAACGGTTTCACAGGCGGCCCCTCGACTTACCGCGGCCGCGCCGATTGCGATTGCCCTCGCCATGCTCGCGATCTACATCATTTGGGGCACCACGTATCTGGCCATTCGGGTGGTGGTCGACCCCGCCGAGGGCGTGGCCATCCCACCGTTTGCCATGGTGGCGATCCGATTCGCCTTTGCGGGCCTCGCCATGCTGGCGCTCGTTGCAGTTTTTGCTCGTAACGCGCTGCGCTCGCTGACCCGCGCACAGATCCGCGACCAGGCGATCGTTGGTCTTGCCCTGAACGTTGGCGGGCTCGGTGTCACCTCGTTTGGCGAGCAGACAATCCCTTCGGGCATCACCGCGCTGCTCATCGCCTTGCTGCCAATCTGGGTCGCGGTGATCGGACGCGTCATCTACAAAGACCGCATCGCCCCGCTCAGTATTCTCGGCATCGCCGTCGGGATCGTGGGTGTGATCATCCTCATCTCTCCTGATACGGGTGACGCGGGCCTCGATCCGCTCGGACTCGCCTGCATCCTCTTTAGCCCGCTCAGCTGGGGTGGTGGTTCGATCTGGAGCCAGCGCCGCGCAGCAACGCCGGCCGACTCCCGTGTTGCGGTGGCCATTCAAATGCTCGCTGGCTCTATCGGTGGCGCCATCGTCGCCACGATCCTTGGTGAGTGGGGCAGCGTGCAGTTCGGCGCACTCGGCAGCGATGTGATCTTCGCCCTCGCCTACCTCGTCGTGGTGGGAAGCCTGATTGCCTACAACATCTACACCTGGCTCCTGCGCGTTGCGCCATTCGGTCTCGTCTCTACCTACGCCTACGTGAATCCAGTCGTTGCGGTGCTTGCGGGCAGCTTCATCTTGAGCGAGCCGATCTCAGCACAGCTCATCGCCGGTGGTGCCGTGGTTGTGGCCGGTGTCGCCATCATGGTCACAGCACGCAATCGCGCCATCGCCCGTGGGGGCGCGTCACACTGAAATGAGCGCGGGCGACGCGCCACTGCGCGTCTCGAAGGCGGCGGCTCGCCGCTTCCTCGCCGAGCGCCACATGCTCCTCCCGCCGCGACAGCTCCCCGCCAGTAAGGGCTCGGTCCTCGCCCTCGTTGAGCGACTCGGCTCACTGCAGTTCGACCCGGTAGACCTTGCCGGGCGCAGCCACGAGATCGTTTGTCATGCACGGATTGACGGGTTTGAACCACGCTGGGTCGACGAGCTCCTCTACGCGAAGGTGCCCGCCCACCGTGCCCTCGTGGAGCAGTACAACGGCGTGCTGGTGATCGTGCCTACGAGTGAGCTCCCCTACTACCGTCGCCCCGCCGACAAGCGCCGCGAGCGCTACTGGCGCGACGGCACCTACAAGCGACTGAAGCCGTGGGCTGACACGATCATGGCGCGCATTAGTGCCGAGGGGCCACTCAGCGCCGCCGACTTTGGCCCGTCAAAGTCCGTTGCCTGGTCGTGGGGGCAAACCCCCGCCTATCGCGCCGCCCTCGAGATGCTGCAGCTTGCAGGCCTGCTGCACCTCGCGCGCCGTGACGGCTCGCGGCGCTGGTTTGACCTCGCCGAGCGGCTGATCCCCCGCAACGTGTTGGAGCGCCGCGTCAGCGAAGAGGAGCAGATCGAACACACCTTCTTAGCGCGACACCGCGACCTTGGCCTCGCCTCTGCCAACGGAGTCTGGGTGCAGACCGACTGGCCGCTCAAGCGCAAGGAGCTGGTGCGCCGCCTAACGGAGCGCGGTGCCCTGTTGAACATCGAGATCGACGGGCTCCCAGGGCCATGGCGCATTCCTGGTGGCGAACGCTTCGCCCTTGAGGCGGCGATGCGCGCAACGGCTGGCACACGACCGGTAGCCGCCGATCCGAACGCCGTCACGCTCCTCTCGCCCCTTGATCCGCTCATCCACGATCGGAAGCGCCTGGAGACGCTCTACAACTTCCACTACCGCTGGGAGATCTACACCCCTGAAAAGCGTCGCGTGTACGGGCCGTACGTGATGCCGATCCATGCGGGTGACGCCATCGTCGGACGCATTCAACTACGGCGCGTCAAAGAGACGGGGGCTATGACCATCGACGGGCTCTGGTGGGAGCGTGGCGCAAAGCCAACGCGCCACATCGCTGGGTTGGCGAGCGCCATTGCCGCGCACCAGCGGCTGCTTGGAGTAACAGCTGGGCAGATGCCAAGAGAGATTGCAGATCGAAGTGACGGGCGGCGCCTCTTTAGGGCGCTGCGCAAGATCGCCGGCTAGACGCCGAGGTAGGCCTCGCGCACCTTCGGGTTCTTCGCCAACTTCGCGCAGCTGTCTTCGAGGGTAACCTCGCCGATCTGCAAGATGTAGCCGCGCTTGGCAATGCC
>Ga0209087_1000648_pt1 | contig 21391 bp, 33 predicted proteins | sample S_130805_EF_Meta_FD_187321 | JGI IMG/M metagenome (GOLD analysis project Ga0209087, IMG submission 187321) | Freshwater microbial communities from Lake Simoncouche, Canada to study carbon cycling - S_130805_EF_MetaG (SPAdes) (version 2) | ecosystem: Environmental > Aquatic > Freshwater > Lake ... | reverse complement strand
GCTGGACGCCATCGGCGGCTGCGCACGCTGGGGCAACGGCAAGATGGAACCCTGGCCATCGGTTACATCAGGGTTTACCTCCAAATACGGCCAGTTGGTCGTATTGGCTGTTTTCCACTGGTTTTCGTAGCCCTCAAACTGGCCGCCGTAGCCAATAAACGGTGCTTTGGGCGCCAAAGCCAGCATTTCTGCCTCTTGAGACACCCAATAGTTGTACATCCGCTGGGCATCCTTGGCGTTACGCACTAGGCCAGAGACATACAAGCGACCGTCAACCTCAAATTCGTTGCCAACAATGCGAATTACGGGTATCCACTTGCCCGCCCACTCGCGTTCCTCAAGGATTTCGTACCCGTTGATCTTGCAATACTTGATTCGCGGCCGGTCAGACTGGCGCGACTTTTTTGGCTTGCCGTAAATGGCCCGTAATTGCTTGTCTTCGGGTGTGCCCTCAAACGCCGTAGCGTTTCCAGGGTACAAATTGAGCGTGCCCTTGTCGTAATCGACGTAATAGTAGTCGGCGATGCGGATCGTGTCCTCATTGAGCCACTGTGACAGGTTTTGGTCGCCTACACCCAAAGATTGCAGCGTTGTAATGGGGGCCGAATCGGGGTACATCCGCACATAATCGTCTTTGGTGATGTCCTCGGTGATAAAACACCACTTGGCGTCCGATCCGCACGGGTCTTGGATAGTTGGGTCCATGTAGACCGAAAAACTGTTGCGAATCCGGCCAATTTTGATGTCTTGGTCAAAAGTATTGTCGTTGCAATACTCGGTCAGGAGGCGGATGTAGCCTTCGCCGTAAGAGACTTGGTTTTCGCAGGCGGTGTCGTAAGCAACATCTGCGTCCGAGATGTACTCAATATGCCTGACCATGCCGTTAAATACTTCGGCGACGTCGATGTCGGCGTGGTCATCGGCTGGAATAACTTTGCCAGTTGGCCTGTTTTGACGTTGGTCATTGGTCACTTGCCGGACGTGCTGCGGCAGTTTGTTGATAGTCAGGCATGGGCGGGCGTTGATCGTTTGACCCTGCACCGCCCCGCGAGTGGCCAGCACATCAGCAGGCCATTGCCACTGGTTATCTGGGCTACCGGCGTAAAACCGCAGGTCATCAATCTCATCTTCACGGCTTTCGGACAATGCCGAGATCGCCATATCCAGTCGACTGCGGGCGGTGGCCAAGATGTTGGAGGTGCTGTCCTTTTGACCGCCCCCGTTGGCTACCGCTCCGGCGGCTGCTATGCCTGTGTAATCAGCCATGTCATTTCTTTTTAGTTGGGGCTGGGGCGCTGCGCTTGACCGCGTACGCTATGGCGACGGCCTGTTTGACCGGCTTACCGGCTTTGACTTCAGCCTTCACGTTTTCACGAAAGGCTTTGGGTGATGTTGATTTAACAAGTGGCATAGTTAAGACCCCATCCATGAATTATGTACCGCGCTGCCTTGGGAGTTGACGCGGCGTGTCGGCTCAGTATACTCGCGGTGGGCCACGGGAAAAGCAAACGTCACGCAAATTGCGTCCGCTGCGTCTGGTGATGCAAGCCCCCGCGCTTTCATATCTTTCTTGCTCTCCAAGAAAATTGTTCCACGTGAATCAGGCTTCATCTTAGGCGAAATCAAGTCCGTCTTCAAGAACCTGTCGGTCGGAATACTAGCAGATTTCAGCCACTCCCGCATCTCACCCCACATCTGGGCGCGCATATTTCCGTACATTATCGGGTTTTTCGCCTTGTTTCCAAAGTTTATACCCTTGATTTTGTACCGCTGCTCCTTGAGCCTGTCCACGATCCCAGCGCCCAAGCCGCCCTCGTCGATCACCACCAGCGTCGGCTTGTACTCCTCTATGGCCTCAATGACGTGCCCGACTACCGTCATAGTGTCGTCGCCCCGATGCCGCGCTATATGCACGATGTCCCGCCCTTGGCGCACGGCGATGACCGTGGCGTCGGCGCCGTAGCGCGCCGGATCGACCCCGATGATGATGGGCGCCGACAGGTCTTTGTACCGCTCCCGCTTCATGGCCTCGTCCACCACGTCCGCTGGAATGAACTGGTCGTCCCCGGCGCTGGGGAACATACCGTAGACCTCAACGTGCGCCTGACTGCTGTCGCTGCCGTACTCCTGGATGATCCGCTCGTAGACCTGCTTGTCGGTGCCCTCGACCGTGCGGGCGTCCACCACCTTGGTTTTCCAGAACTCCCGCTTGGAGTTAAACGCCTCGTAGAAGTACCCCGTGTTGCGGCGCGGATTGGAGAACGCCAGCCAGAACCTGTTGGGCGTGTTTTCCGTGAAGAACCCGCTGGTTACCGCCCAGATCGCGTCGGCGATGCCCGACGCCTCGTCGAAGATCACCAGCACCCCGTCGTAGTTATGCACCCCGGCGTAGGCGTCTGGGTTCTCTTCCGACCACAGCCGACCCTCGACGCCCCAGTAGCGCGTGCCCTTCTTGAGATCACGCTCGACCAGTTCAGTCAGCCATTTAGCGGGCATCAGCCTAGTGGCGCTGACCTCGAACCAGTGCGAGTTGAGCGACATCGCCAGCCACTTGGTGATCTCGGCCCAGGTAATTGATCTTAGCTGGCTTTCCGAGTTGGCCGAGATGATGGTCGATGACCCGATGCGGGTGGACAGCATCCAGATCGTGACCCAACTGACCAAGGCCGACTTACCAATACCGCGCCCCGACGAGATCGCCTCTTGCAGCACGTTGAAGTCCAGCAGCCCCTTGTTTTCTTGGATGTGGTCGGCGAGGTCTTGCAGCACCTCGCGCTGCCACTTGCGCGGTCCCTTAAAGTGTTCCAGCGGCGTGCCCTTGACGCCCCACGGGAACACCAGCATCACAAAATTCAGTGGGCTGTCCTTGATGCGCGGCGTCCACAGACGCGCCATCAGTTCCTGTTCGTCTTCAGCGCTGTATCTGGTGGACTGCATCGACAACCTCAATTACGCGCAACTCGGCTTCTTGAAGCGCCTGGGTGATAGAAATGCGCTGGTCGATGTCCACCGAGATGGACTGCTTGGCCACCCAGCCGTGTTGGTGCTTGAGGACTTCAAGCGCCGCCTTGGCGTCGCCTTCTAGCGCTGCCTTGCGCAGTATCTGGGCCATCTCGCGTTCGCCGTCTGCTTTGCCCTTGTCTGCGGCCATTTTGGCCAGTGGGTCAAATTGGCACAAATGGTGGTACTCATCAGGTCGCATCCCAGAAGCAAGCGCCAGTGTGTCGCCCTTGAGCCCCAGCTTACCGGCGTCGTAAATTGCTTGCAGGCGCGATTCAGTGGCCTTGACATGGCGAACTGTAAGCGGCAGTGATTTGAACATCTGTTCTCCTTCGCCTGGTGGCGTGTCCTGTGAGTTTATACCAAAAAAAATTTTGTTTGTGATCCCTCCGTCAACGCTGGCCCTTCCGCTCGGCCCTACCCCCTCCCCCCTCAGCCAAAATCCTAAGCAAAATGGCAATGGATTACCTGGGCGGTAGGTGTTGGCTATGTTGGCAGTGCCAACACCATTGGGTTACGGGCTTGGGGCTGGCAGGTCAAGGCTGGCAGGTGTTGGCAGTGTTGGCCATGCAAACCAAATAGCCAACATGGCCAACACCATGCGCCAGCGTGGCGCGCAGCGTTTTGCGTGGATCATGGGGCTGGCGGCGATGTAGGCTATGTTGGCGGTTTAGACAGCCAATTTAAATCGCTACGCTACTCAGCATACATTTCACATTATGAAATATACTATTTGTGATTGTTTATTCAAATCAAACAGCCAATATAGCCAATAAGCCCCATTTCCCCAATGATGCGCATCAAAACCACCATAGCCAACTTGCTACCAACCAAACCGCCAACCACTACCCACAAAATATCCAATGCATACAATTCTATAAATTGACACCATTGAAAATGCAAGAAAATCCCTTACACTACCACGCATGGCAACATCGCCATGCAATAAACTGGAGTACCACCATGACTAGACATTACGACATCATCCACACTCAGGACACGCAAGGTTTCCATATTGTGTGCAGCACTACTTGGGAGGATACGCCGCCTCAAGATATGTTTGACGCCAGCGTTGAAGACATTGGCGAAATCCGCCGCAAGATTGACAATGGAACCTATGAGTGGTTTGCGGTACGGGTCGAGGCGTATCAGCAGGGCATTTTGCTAGGCACTGACTTTTTGGGTTGTTGCCTATACGAAAACCGCGCCGATTTTTTAGCGGACGCCTACTATGAGGATATGGTTTACAACGCCATCCAAGAGGCTAAGCGAAACCTCGCCGCACTCCTCGCTGATTCTCAAGCAAACCTCAACGCCATTTTTGAAGGAGCGCAAGCATGAAACTTACAATCGAAAACGCCAGCCAATTCCGCGATGAGTTCCGCCAATGCGGGCGCGCTGACCAGTTCAGTTACGAGGCGTTGGGCCTACTGTTTGACTACTTGGAAGACGCAGACCCTGATTACGACCTTGATGTAATCGCGCTATGTTGCGAATACAGTGAGGACGACGCGGGCGAGATAGCGCGCCTCTATGGTATTGACGTCAGCGACGTTGACCCAGAGGACGACGATTACGCTGAAAAGTGCACAGAAATTGTGCTTAACTACTTATTTCAAAACACCTCAGTCGCGGGCGTCACGCCGCGCGGCACCATTGTTTACGCTCAATTTTGAAAGCCTACACCATGAAACATTACTATATTCAAGTGCCGGGATGGATTTACGCCATGTCCGCCTATGGAAATAACAAACGTGACGCTATAGCCCAATTTCGTAAAGCGCAGGGTTTTGGTCGTATGCCTAAGGGCTTTGGCATTTGGGAAGCTAACTAATGAAACAACTACTTATTGAACTGGCGCAAGCCGCCGCCCTCGCCGCGATGATGTTCGCGGCCTTTATCATCTACTTTTGGAGAATGTAATGCTTACAATGAAATTTAACACTACTACGCTGACAGTTCAGGAAGACAACGCCGCCAAGTATCGCAAGATCATCGACTCCGGCAAAATTCCAAAGATTAAGCGCCCATTGGACAATAAGCATAGCGCGACACGGCGCGACTATCCGGCGTTTCACTCCGGCATGAGTACCAAAGACTATTTGGATCAATATGCCGCGTTAAATCAGCGCTTGCACTTGGCTGACTTTGATTTTGCGCACGCCGACCGCGCGGCGCCGGAATTGGACTACACCCAACCAGAAGCAATTGAGGAGGCGTTAGCATGAAATGGGCACATTACCACGCATACGATCAATATTACGATTTTGAGCGAGTGCTATACACAATGCCGGACGCGCAAGCTACGGACGTTTTAATGGTGCTGACGTTTAACGCTGAGAAACGAACGGCGTATTACGTTTTAAGACTGACCAACGACAATGGTAATTCCGTTGATTGGGAAAAAGACCATGCGTTGACTTGGGAGGACGCGCTCAAAATGGTGCTAAGCGAGGGGGTGCCTGAAAACTTTCCTGACGAACTCTTAACTATCGGAGCGCTAGCATGAGCGACGATGAGAAACTGGCGTTAGACGCCTTGGCAACCGCCACGCGCTACTACGCGGCGCGCATTGACCATTTATCGGACGTACTGCGCGCCTTGTTGGACGACGACAATGAGGAGACGCGCGCCGCCGCAAGGCGCGCGCTAGAGTGCTGATAGTCCTAGCGGCGCTGGTCGCCGCTATTCTTGCGATCCTGCTAGACCTTGATTAAGCCCCTTCGGGGGCTTTTTCTATGGCCCTGCGCAGTTCTGAGCGGGTGCTATGCGCCAGTTCAGGCGCGCAGAATATATGCTTTTTGGTCTGGTACTCGCGGGACGCTAGGCGGCCCATATCATGCCATCCGGCCTCTTTGAGCGCGTGCAGCAGCGCGGCAGGCACAATGCGCACGCCTTGGGGGGCGTATAACTGCAATTCATCGCACAGCGCGTAGAAGGGCGCGCCGACCACGCCAGCGCTGAACGCCCGCGACCTGGAGCGGATCAGGTTAACTAGGAAGCTCTCTGCTCCGCTCATCCCATGTTCGACCATGATCGCTTTGGCCTCTGTGAATGGGGGCGTAGCGTTAGGGTTGAAGGCCGAAACGTCTCTGGTGTGCAGGTAATGCGCGACCGCCTCGAACCCGCTACGCATCGTGTACCAGTTCCACATCCGCAGCGCGTCTGCTTCGGGCATCTTGGTCGCATCTGACCATAAGACAAACCAGCGGCGATCCTCTGAGGGCAAACTAATCGCCACGCGCTCATTGGAGAACGCGACCACGAACACGCGGTTCAGCGCCTGGTAGGGGTGCAGGCCCTTGCGATTGACTGTCAGCAACTCCGGGGGCGCGGCGATGATGGGCTTTAGGATGTTCTCCAAGGCGCGGCGGTCTTTGGCCTCTGACTGGCGCAGTTCTTGAATTTCCATCACCTCGCATTCAAGCGCATAGCCCCACTGACTGGTCAGGTCTTCATTCTTGACCAGCGAACAATTGAGTTTAGCCTTGCCGCCTATGGCCCAAAAGAACGGCGCAAAGAGGGTGTCTTTGCCCGAGCCGTGGTTGCCGCCCATTAAGACGGCATGGTTGATCTTGTGGCTGGGGAACTGCACTTTATGGGCCAAGACGTTTAGCAGGTGTTCGCGCTCGAAGTCAATCGGCACCATGCGCTCGACATGGCGCAGCCACGGCGTCGCGTCACCGGCCACGGGCGCCGGGCGGGCATCGCGCCAGCGGTTGCCGTACACCAACCCCTCACGCGACACAAGCACAGTCTCGCCCGCCGCGTAAGTGATGCCGACCAGCGCCCTGGCGCCCTTGTCCTGGCGGTGTTCGTCAAAAGCAAAAGACGCCTCGATCTTGGGGTGTTTGCCGTGGCGGGACACGCAACTGATATGCCTGAACATGGCGTTGAAGGTCTTGCGCATCAGTTCGCGTCGGTCTTGCATATCAAAATAGGAGTCGTCGTCTTGGATATACGCAAACCGCTCAAACCAGCCGCTCATCTCCACACGGCCCAACTCGCGCCGCTCCACCTCGGCAATGACCGCAGCGGCCTCGTCGGGGTACTCAACTGTCGGGGTTAGCTTGCCAAGGGTGTTTTCCATCACGGCGGCCAGCAACTCGTCGCGCAGGCCGTGGGCGCGCTTTGGCCCGCCCTGCTCCTCAACCCACGCAAGGTAGGCCACGCTGTCCAACTCGGAGCAATGCTCGTGCAGGCAGCAGTAGGCGCGGCTCACGGGGTTGTATCGGCCCATCGGGTTGCCGTCTGAATGCTCACCATGATTGGGGCAGACCACGCCCCACCAGCCGCTTGAATTGCCCTTCTCCAGCAGGTCGCCACGCGCAGCAGCCCACGCCAGCACATCGTCGCCGCCGTCGTCTGTGAGGCGTATGGGGCGCACTGTGGCGGTGTCGGCAGGGTTGGGCGTCACGCCCAGCGCCTTGCATATCTGAGGCAGGGAGAACTCGCGCTCGGGATGGAACTGAACAAGGCGGGAAGCAAAGTCCTCGCGGCCTGGTTTGAGGTTGACCGAGCCGGGCAGTCGGAAGTTGCGCACGGGGTTGATGGCCCCGCCGTCGGTGTAGCCGGCCTCGGCGATGGCCACGATGGCGGCGCTGAAGTCGGCCTTCATCGGTTGGTCGTCCAGCGCGAAAGTGTAGCCGTACTGGTAGTTATTGGGGCTGGTCTCCATGATCCACGTCGGGGCGATCGGTGGCTCTTTGGCCTTGGTGCCCACGTCGTCCAGCACCAAAAAGGCGACTCGCTCGCAGTTGTCAGCGCGGGCAGAGGCGCGGCCTTGGTCGAATCGGTCGATAATGAAGCAGCCGGTATTGGCGTACCACGCCTGGTCGGGCTTCCATCTCTTGGGCAGGTAGGCGGGCCAAGTGCATTTGATGGCGCCATCGGCATGGTATTGCAACTCGCCATCGGCCAGTATGGGCTTTTGGCGCACGAACAAAATGACCTCGCCCTCGGGCGCCACGTCTTCGAGATATTTTAAAAAACTCATTTTCCATACCTTTCCATGATTGATACTTCGGCATCTAGGGGTAAACCCTTGGCCCAGTCGGGCGGGGTACACATGACCGAGCGCAAGGCGTCGGGGTTGGGCGTACTGGTTTCGATCACGATCTCGTCGTGGACGTGCAGCACCACGTCGTCAAGCTGGCGCAGCGAATGGCGCAGCAGGTCATTGGCCACGGCCTGGGTGATGTTCTCGCAGGCCAGCCCCTTCCACAGGCGGGCGCGTGGCCACTCCTTGGCGTCAGCGGCGGGTTTCCAAGCGGCTTTGGCGTAGGTCACACCTTCGGTTTCCAGTCGTGCGTAGGGATAGCAAAGGACGCGACCCGATGGCAGGATGTACCACAGGTGCAGGCCGTCAAACATATAGGTCACCCGACCGGCGCTGAACTCTTTGCCCTTGTTACGCATCGCTCGGGTGTAGGCAGATTCTAGGTCTTGCCAGTAGGGCACCGACCAAGGGTTTGCCCTACGCCATGCGTCTACCATCCGGCGGGCGTCCGACTCCGGCAGCAGGATGCCGTAGGCGCGGCCCATCGCAGCGAAGGCGCCCACGCCGCCCGCGAAGCCGCAGGCCAACTCCTGCACCTTGCCGATCTGGCGCTGGTCTTTGGTGACACGCGCTACAGACACACCAAACGTCGCAGCAGCGTTGACTTTGTACACGTCCTCGCCGGACGCAAACAAGGCCAGCTTCTCGTCGCCCCTGCCGGACAACCAAGGGTTTACCCTAGCCTCAATCGCCGACCAATCGGCCACGACTAAGTATTTACCCTTGGCTGGTATCAGTGCAGGACGGAGCATCCCTTTGAGGACGTCGGTGACGCGCTTTCCGTACCTGGGGACGATTGCGTGGCCGCGTACCATCGCCAAGCGCACATCTTCAGGAGATTGAGCACATTTTCGGGTGAAGTTGTGGACTTGAGCGCCATAACTTGATGCACGGCCTGTGGCGGAACCCCCCGCAAACACAAAAGCGCCGCGAACTCGTCGATCTTCTTCATCTGCCAGACCCGCAAGGCGGCTGAACTTCGCAACCGAGGACGCCCATAGGTCGTCGGCGCATTGGATGACTTCTTGAACGTCATGGGGAACCTCATCAGGGTTGTCCATCAGCAGCAGGTTTGCCCTGACGGTTTTGTCAATGGAATACTTGCCGTCCTTCTCCATCAGCTTCTTGGCCTCGGGGCCAACGCGCTCCAACACCCACTCGCGCATCTTGGGGGAGCGCACGCTAGCGATGGCGCCGCCGGTCACCTCGGCGACGATCTCTTGAATTTCAGCCAACTCAGCGCTGGCGTACTTGACGGCGGCTTGGCACAGGGCCACATCCACCAGCACGCCTCGGTCGTTGATGCGCTCGTTGACATGGTAGTCCTGCAACTCTTGGATAGACAAGGGCCGCATAGCCTCGCTGATCGCCCGCATGGCGCGCACGTCCTGCTCGCAGTAGGCCACCATCTCGGCGGTCAACTCGGGCGACTCCTCGTAGGGCGGGATCGACATCTTGCGGATCAGTTGGGCGCCCCGGTGGTCTTTCTTCATGGACGCGCCAGCAAAGCGGCCAACGTCCTCCAGCGAACCAGGCGCACAGTTGGCGCGGGCCTGCGCTGCGGTGCAGACGAACTGCTCCAGATCAAAGTCGATCTGCAAGACGTACCAAAAAATTAAGCGCTCAAACGCGGCGTTGTGGGCGTAGATGTCATCTTTGTGCGTAGCGACCTGCTCGGGGAACGGCTGGCCAGGCAGCCATGTCTCAACCTCATCGTCGTCAAAAGCATACGACATACACAGCACTTCGGTAGCCGGGTGCTGAGCGTAGTTGTAAACGCCCGCGACCTTCAGGTCGCAGGCGCTACGGGTCTCAAAGTCAACCCAGAGAGTCATCAGGCCGCACTGCGACGACGACGACCCGCTGCGGGGGCTTCTTCAACCTTTTTCGGCTCGGCATCGCCGTCCAACGAAAGCCACTGCACTACCTCAAAGACCGGCGTGAAAATCCGGCCATACGATTTGTGCTGATAGTGTTCCTTCTTGAGGGACACCACTGGCACGGGCTTGCTTTGGTCTTTCTCGACCTGATCTGCCAAGGCAACGGCCAAGGCTTGTACCGCTTTCTTCCCGCCCACCGAAGTGGTCGTAAAGCGCGCTTCCATGCCCTTGTCTTCGCCGGTCAAGCATTTCAGGCTCATGCCTACCTGTGTTTCCCAACCCTTCTTGGCGGCTGGGGGCGCCCCGTCCAACTCCGGCAGGGGTTGGGACACGGGCACCATCTTCTCGCCCAACACCTCGCCGTCGCCCCAAGCGATAAAGCCGTGGACAAACGAGAAGGGATTGACCGCCCAAGTGCTGTCGTCTTCGACTTCGGTTTGGTCTGCACCAAACACCCAGTGGCCGGTCTTGTCCATTTTCAGGATGACCGTACCGCTGCCGCCGACATCGGATTGAATTGCACGCAGGGAAGTTGCGAGGGTGGAAACTGCGGGCAAGCCCGCTTGGGAGAACGCCACTATATTTGACATGATAGTCCTTAGTTGAGTTTAGAAAGGGCAGCGGTTAATTGCTTACCCAAGAGCATCACCTCGGGGCGTGGATCATCCACGCTGGCCAAGGTGTTACCTGAACTGATGGCGACGACCAGATCGTCCGGCAGGGCTTGCTTGCGCTTTTTGAGCGCCTTCTCAGCCTTGGCCGGAGAGATCACGGACGTCTCCAACACTTCAGATTCGGTGAGACCAAACGCAAACAAGGCGACCTTGGCCTTGTCCTCGCTAGTCCATGAACGGATCGCTCGCTTGGCGACCAGTTTGTAGTCAGGTAGTTTGGCGCCAGACTCCAGCAATTGGAGCGCCAAGGCGCGCAGGTCAGTGATCCACTGCTCCAGCATATCAGCATTCTTGAGGTAGGTGGCAATGGTCGGTGGGTCGAGGTTGTCGATGATTGTCTTCAATGCGCGGTCAACTGCGCCAGTCATCTGTGGGCACACCGGCTTGGCTGCGCACCAGCGGCAGTGTTCGCCAGAGCGCAAAGCCGCGTCGGGTTTCTCAGACGCCTTGACGGCCTGCACCAACTGCAACTCAAACTCCGCAATGCGTTTAGGCGTAGTCACCCAGCGCTTCACGGCGGGCGGCTGCACGATCACCATCTCAATCTCGGTGGCGCCCTCAAAGGCCCATGCAGACGCGGGGGTGCGCATAGCAGCCGCAGCGTAGAACATCAGTTGCGGGTTCTCCTCGACATCCACAGCAACACCGTCGCCAAACTTCCAATCGAGAACAACAGCGCGATTGCCCATGCGACCAATAAGGTCAGTCGAGCCAAATACGCCAGGAAGCAGGTTACCAAAGTTAACGCTTGTTTCAGCTTCAATTTCCATCTCCTTGTTGGGGTCGATCTCATCAAGCGCGGCCAGTGCTGGCTTGAGTTTGTAGTCGATCAATTCTTGGGTCAGCACCTGCGCTTCGTACTTGTGGCCAAGGTAATGCTCGGGCGGGTTGTCCGACATGATGATCTCAGCGATGACGTTGTGCAGCAGCGTGCCCTCGTCTGCGAATTTGCTGGAGGGCTTGGGCGGCATCTTGGCCACCAAGGCCACCGAGCCAGGGCAGTTGATTACGCGCTTGGCGGTCGAGCCGCCGACGATGTTACTGTGCTGCATTAAGAACCTCTATACGTTTTTTTAGTAAATCTTCATAGGCGGCTTTAGCAAGAGCAGCTTTTTTAATTGCATCTCGGTGATCTGCTTTAGCCCATTTAATTGCATCTTTGGTTGTGGTAACCCAAAGATTGGCCGTCACAAGGTCGTCGATAATTTTATATTCGTCTTCGTCCACTGAACTCTCCTTTAGTTGATGAGGCGTTCAGTGTAGCACAGAAAATAAAAGTGTGCTAAACTTCTTGACATGAAAGAAAAAGACATCGAAAATTATTTCGTCTGGACGGTAGCCCGTGTAGGCGGGCGGTCGTGGAAGTTCACCTCGCCAGGGCGCAAAGGCGTAGCCGACAGGATAGCGTGCTTTCCTGACGGCAGCACTTGGTTCGTGGAATTAAAGACCGATAAAGGCAGGCTATCAGAACTTCAAAAGCAATTTGCTTTGGATATGATCCGGCTGAATCAGAAGTATTTGTGTTTGTGGAATAAGGAACAGATAGATGAATTTGCGGCCATACCAAGAACAGGCGGCTGACTTCCTGTTCGAGCGCGACAGGGCGATGATTCTTGCCCCCGTCGGCGCGGGCAAGACGGCCATCACGTTGACAGCCATGCAGGATATGCTGCTGGCTGGCCACGCCAAGCGCTTCCTCGTGCTGGCGCCCAAGCGCGTGGCCGCCAGCGTCTGGCCGACCGAGCAGCCCAAGTGGGCGCCCAACATCACGCTGGCCGCTGCCGTGGGCACGGCCAAGCAGCGGGCCGTTGCCTTTGCGTCTGACGCCCAGGTGGTGGTGACCAACTACGAGAACTTGCCGCAAGGGCGCTTTGACGCGGTGGTGTTCGACGAACTGACGCGCTTGAAGAACCCCAGCGGCAAGCGGTTCAAAGACCTGCTCAAATTCCTGACGCCCATTGGCATCCGCTGGGGGCTGACCGGCTCGTTCACCAGCAACGGCTTGGAGGATGTGTTTGGCCAGTGCAAGATCGTTGACCAGGCGCTGCTGGGGCGCTCTAAGGGGGCGTTCATGCAACAGTATTTCGTGCTAATCAACCCCGACTTTGGTGAGTGGTCGCCGCGCAAAGGCAGCCTGGAAAAAGTCATGGCGGTCATCAAGCCCGCGACGTTTGTCTTGGACGCGGGCGAGTACAGCGACAAGCTGCCCCCGCTGCACACAGTGGAGGTGCGCTGCGACTTAAACAATCGCAAGCCTTACGACACCATGAAAAAAGATTTTAAGCTGGAGGACATCACCGCCGTCAACGCTGCCGTGGTCACCGGCAAGTTGCAGCAGCTTGCCAGCGGGTTTGTGTACGACACCGTACAGACGCCCTCAGACGTGCCCAGCAAGTGGATCACGGTGCAGACGCCAGTGTGGTACGACACGGCCAAGTTTGACCGGCTGCACGAGTTGCTGGAGGAGAACCAACGTGCCAACACACTTATTGTCTACAACTACCAAGAGGAACTGGCCGAACTCAAGCGGCGCTACCCGCACGCCCAGACGCTGGACGACGACCGTGCTATTGAACGATGGAACGCTGGCACCATCGAACTACTGCTGGTGCATCCCAAGTCGGCTGGCCACGGGCTCAACTTGCAGCATGGCGGCTGCCGGATTGTCTTTCTGTCCTTGCCTTGGTCGCTCGAACTGTATGAGCAGACCGTAGGGCGGCTGCACCGCAGCGGTCAGCGCCACGACGTGTGGTGCTACGTCATGCTGACCAACAAGACCGTGGACGAACGCATCTGGGCGGCGCTACACAACAAGCGCGCTATTTCTGATATTGCAATGGAGGAACTATGCTACTAAAAGCACAACTTAAAGCGGCCAAGGCCGAACTCAAACTACGGTCACGCCAACTGACCATCGCCTACCGAGCGTATGACCGCTGCGTCAACCTGATAGCTAAACTGGAGACACGAATTGAAAAACACTTGGCGAGGTCTAAATGACCGTCTGCCCACGCTGTCTGAAGAAGAAGTGCTGGGCCTACTAAACAACGAACGCAAGACGTTTCAAAGAGTATCAGTGCTGGAGCGTTTGCACCAGCGGTACAACACCCTGCGCGTTGCGCGGGAGAGAATGGAAATACTAAAGGAAGCTAAATTACCATGAAATTCTTAAAATTTTTTAGAGACTACTGGCGTGACTTGACCCCCTTGGAAGTCATTACGCATTCTTTGGCCCAAGCGCATCTCGAAAGGCTTGAGTCAGAGAACGCCACCGAGTACGCAGAGGCTTGCCTCAAACTCAGCCTAGCTCGCATTGAACGTCTTAACGAACGCATGAAGGAGTACAAGCAATGAAAGACAACGTAGAGATAGCACAAGACTACACCGACTGGATGGTCAAGACAGGCGGCTACGCAAAGGACATGACGCTGCGCGACCACTTTGCTGAATTGGCTATGCAGGGGCTGCTTGCTACTGGAGTTGATTACGAAGACGATATCCACGGTTCTGGCTGGAATTGGGTTGCCGCAGCCTCATACAAGATGGCAGACGCAATGCTCAAGGAGCGCAGCAAATGAACGAAGCAGACAAAGCATACATGGAGCGCAAGCAAAAGGACTGGGAGTACGACGAGCCCGAGCCTAGCGATTACGCGCAGTTTGTGAAGCAAATCAAAGGATTGATCGTGTGGGTGATCTTTGTCGTGGGTGCGTCCATGCTTGTAGCAACGGTGTTCAAATGACGGGCTACAAATCAAAGAAAGCAGCAGCGCGGGACAAGTTGGAAGATGACGATACGCAGGTATATCAGCGCCCTTGGGTGGGGCTGACGGATGAGGATTGGAAAGAGATTGAAGATATGCCTGACACCTTTGACCAAGGCGTGGCATGGTGCTTAGCTAAATTGAAGGGGAAGAACAATGGATGAACACAATACTTATTTAGGTGATGGCGTGTACGCCAACTTTGACGGCTATCAGATATGGCTTGCCGTCAATCACCACGAAAACAAAGTGGTGGCGCTAGAGCCACATGTCTTTCAAAACCTTTGTGCCTACGTCAAGATGTTGGAGGAGAAGAACAATGCCATGCTATGACCACAGAAACAGTCCCGACTATGTTCGCCAAGAAGTGCAGGCCGATATGCAGGGGCGAGTTGACCAACTTACAAACTGGTTGTGTCTAACGCTTGGTGTATTGGAGCAGCTTGGGTTCCACGCAAAAGACCCTGAGTTGCATAGGTGGTGGGAAGAACATAAGGCGTGGGACGCCGCACGAAAGGAGAAAAACACGTGAACACACCACCCCAACACCGCATACGAATGTTGTTGCACAAGTACGCCGACGGCTTGACGCTGTTGGACATATCCAACTACCTCAACATGAACTACACCAACGCCGGGCGCAGTTTGCAGAAGATGCCCGACGCCTACATCGACCGCTGGATTGCCAAGGAAGGCCGTGGCCCAGGTAAATGGAGCGCCATCTGGTGCGTTGTTGTCCCACCTGAAAACTGCCCAATGCCATGAACGACCTACCAAACTTTGCAGCCTGGACAAACGAGAACTTGGCCAAGTTTGCTACCGAAGCCTACTTGCGCTTGCAAGCTCAGCAAGACGCCCTCGAACAGTTGCGTGGCGACTTGAGGGACGCTATGAAGGAAATAAGGCGCATTCGGCGGTCCGACGTTTGACCAGACCAGGCAGCACACGCCCGTTGCCCTTATTCCATAGTTTTAATTGTTCCTTGGCACCGTCCCAGTCCTGCGCGTTGATCTTGCGTTTGAGCGTGCTGGTCTGGAGACGGCCAATTCCTAAGTTGTAGGTGAAGTCCACAATGGCGTTGCACTTGCGCTCATCCGTCAGCAGGATGGGGCAGTGGCGCAGTACGCCAGGTAAAAAGGTGTGGTGCAACTCGTGCAGCAGCAGCGCTTCTGCTTCTTGGGTAGAAATGGGCGGGTCTTGCAGCGTGACTTTACGCCCATCAGAGTAATAGGTCGAGCCAAAGCCTGTCGTTGGGATACCGGCTGGGCATAGGTAAGGCTTGGACGAAAAGCCCTCGAACTGTTTGCACAGCGCGGCGGCGATCTCCAGCTTCATATCCCGCGCTTGGCCAAGGTGCGGTCAAGGAACCAGTAGTTAAGGGTGCCGCTGACCAGCGCGGCAAAGTCTCCAGACATCATCAGTTTGAACACGGCGTCAGGGTGTGCGCCCATTGCCCAAGCGTTCCATGCAAACCAGATGTGAACAAACGACCAAAGAAGCAGAATCCAGTACGTCACCACAGGGCGCACGCTGGCCGACAGACTGGCCACCCAGCCCCCGGCAGCCTTAACCATCTCTGTTTGTTGCTCAATGGCGCTGTTGAATGCGTCCATCACGCCAGCGTCCACCGCAGCCTCGCGTTGGGCGCCAATCTCGGCCAGTTTCTGTTGACCGCGCAGCGTCTCTAACTGGCACTGCTGCTGGAACATGGCCAACTCATGGGTACGCTCGTTCTTCTTGTCCATCCACTTCAGCACCTCCGGCGCAAGCCGGAACACGCCGCCAAGCAAAGAGCCAATGACACCGCCGCCTAGTAGTTCAAACATATCAATCCTTTTTCTTGCAGGGAGGAACAGCGTCCTCATCGTGGGACAGCTTTACGCCAGCCAGCAGGCCGATAAAGCCGCCGATAATGGTCTGGAATGCGGGGCTTAGCAGCTTGAATATTTCGCTGTTGTCCACTTCCTTTGACCACAGTCCGATCAAAAAAGCACCCACCATACCCAGCACCGAGATACACAAGGTTGCGCTAACCATCAAGGTCACTGCAAATGTCAGCCGCGCTTTAATGTTGTCGTTCATTTTGCTTTCTCCATGATTTTGGCCCGCAGGGCGGGGCTGTCTGATGTGCCAGCCCATTCGGGCAAAGCGTTCCAAATATTCACGTAGTCGTCCGAACTGCATGATGTCTTATCCAGCCACGCCAGCATGGCCTTGTGGCGTTCTGCTGGGTCGTGTACCGACCATCCGATGACGTACAACTCCTGCACCGCGCATATCCGCACGGGCTTGGGCGGCTTCTTGATCGGGGGAGGCTCCGCGTTCAAGATTAGCCTGTCCTGGGCGGCTGATACCGTACTCAGCGCCAAAAAGAGTATGACGCTGCGCATTAATCATTTGTCAGCTTTGTTTTCCAGCCGGTCAAAAATCTTACCCAGCATTTCCTTGACCTCGCGCATATCGTCTTTGTAGTCCACGCGGGTGACGTACGTCAACGGCAATTTGCCCAATTCGTTTTTCAACTCCTGCACGGCTGTCCACAGTTCGCGGGCAAACCAACCGGCCACGGTCAAGCACGCGCCGATGATGATGTTGATAGTCTGCTGATCCATTATTGTCCACTTAAAAAATTAAACAACGCGTTGCCTGTAGTGTCTTGAGGTGATGGGGAGCTTAAATTGTTCACAATACTACGCGATGCAAAAGTAGGCACGTTAGCTCCCACACCTTCAAGAACTTCTGGTGTCCGCCCAAGGCGCATTTGGCTAGAAAGTGCGTTTACCTGTTGCATCCGGCGCGCTGTGGAAAGTTCTTTTGCCGCCATACCCGCAGCAGCCGTATAGGCTCCATATGGATTGACTGCCGTAAAAATAGCCGCCGCCGGAGTCATGGGAGAAAACTTACCGACAGTGCGTAGCAACGATTGCAAGTTTCCACCTTTAGCAGCTTCGCGGATAGCTTCTTGTTCGTCAGCCGTAAAAAATCGCATTTTTTTATCATTTTTTGCTAGCGCTGACAAACCTTGCGCTATTGATGGTTCTTTGCCTGACTGCGAAACCTCGGCGCGATTAACAATGTCTTCAATTAACTCTGACTTTTTAACTTTGGCGTAATCGGCGCGTGCGGCTTTCCATGCGTCCATCGCGCTTTTGTCCCCGCTAACAATGGCGCTTGGCGGCGCGTTCAATATGTAATTGTCAAACTCATCAAGCAGTTTCATGGCCGCCATGCGTTCAGACCTATCTGCGCTTCCAGCCGCACCACCAATAATTTTTCGCAACGCCGTAATTTCAGCAACATCTTTAGGCGCGTCTGACAAAAGTTCTTTAAACGCGCCCGCCACTTTTGGATTTACAGATTCGACATAGCCAACTTCAGACCGAAGTTTGGCGGGGAGCGACGCCATGTGCTGTTTAAATAGCGTGTTGTCAAGCTGAAAACCTGACTTATCCAAAATATCATAATTGGCTTTAGATTGGGCTAACAATTCTTCTGCTGTTGGCACCGCGCCGCGTTTAGTTGGGCGTACACCGGCTGCCGACCCTGTAGCTACGCCAGCCGCAAGACCCGCCAACGGGTTCCCAGTTGCTTCAGTTACGGTCTGCCCGGCTGCGGCGGCTACGGGCGCGGTCATTAGCTGGCCCACTGGGCGGCGCGCCGCCTCTTGGCCTATTGCTAAAGTACCTTGAGCAATTGACGATGGCATCCCTGCGGTTGTTTTTGCCGCGTCAATAATTGCGCGCCCCCCGCCAACAGACCCAAATGTGCCGCCTAACGCGCCAGTGCTACCTTGAACAACTCGCTCAACGGGTGTCTCTGCCCGAGGGCCAGGAAGCATCTCTGATATGGCTTGCGAAGGCGTGCGTAAATTACCACCAAATAATTTGTTATATCCTGCGGTAAGTAAATCGCTAGTAGGGGCCGCTAACCCGCCCGCTAAAGCACCTACGCCAGCGCCAACTGGGCCGCCGATTAAAAATCCTGTGCCTGCGCCCGCTGCGACAGGCGCAAGCGCTTCGCTGGCACCGCGAATTCCCACGCCAATTTTGCGGACGGCTTCTTCGCCAGTGGATAAAACTGGCGCAAGGTATTCAAGAATTTCGTTTGGCCGGTATCCTTGGTTTAGTGCTTCTGTAACGCGCGAGTCTTTACCTTTTAAATAGCCAATAAGTTCATCATCGCTGTACCCTGCGCGGCGGGCGGTATTGATTTGGTCGCGAAATTGGTCAGCCATAGTTACCGCCTTTTGCCAAAAATTTTGTCTAACCCTTCGGTTCTATTTTTAGGAATTTCTTTTGGCGTAATTCCAGCAGCGTATTGCTTAAGTTCTGGGCGGTCAAACAACGAACGACCCCCCTCGCTTGCGTACCAAGCATTTTCAGCGCCATCGTAAGTATCGTTCTTTTTCCACCAGTTGTCGTAGAAATTGCGTTGTTCAACATCACGTTTAAGCTGCGCCTTAGCAATAGACAATACAAATTGATTAGCGTCTTTAGTTTTGCCCAATTCAGCGCCTATTTGGTTAATACGCTGCGCATCAGATTCTGTTTGCGGGCCTTTTTGCTCTAATTGTTTTTGCAGCACTGCTTGAGTAGCGTTGGAAAGAAACACTTGCGAATCCGTAGCAAATTTTTCTGCGTCTTTTACACCAAGCGCACCTAACACTTTAGCTGCTGCGCCGATCGTTTCCGTGCCAAAACCTGTGTCAAATCCCTTGTTAAGAATGTTCAAATTAGCTTCAATAGAAGGTAAAGTTTTTGCCGCAAGTTTTGCAGTTTTTGATATGTCATCGTATTGGTTAACTAATAGCTTACCGCGCTCACCTTTTTCTGCTTTTTCTTGCACGTTAGAAAGATTGACTATTGTCCCTGGCGGGCGTTTAGCCGCCGCGAGTTGCATTTGTTGCGCTAATTCTTCTTGCGTTAAAAGGCTGCTTTTCTTGGGCGCTTTAAATATTTCATTACCTGCACCACTTACAAGAAAATCTCCAACAACGTGAGGTTTAACTAACTCATCGCGTTGCTTCTGCAATCTTGCCACTTCAGCTTGCGCTCTAGGGTCTGCAAAGTTTTGAATTTCTGCAATTCTTGCGTCAATAGCCGCCACAGGGTCTGCGGCTGCAGGGGCAGCTTGCGGTGCCAAAGCATTAGCTTGTCTCATAACCGGTGCAATGGTGCCAGGCGTCTGATCTAAGCCAAATGTTCCCGTACCTAACGCACCGCCCATTTGCATTGGTGGTCGGCCTGCGGGGATTGTTTGCTTGCTCTTTAAATACGCATCGTACTTCTCTGTCTCACCCAGCTTCATCAAGCCTTCAATACCGGCTTGTTGACGCTGCGGGTCTTTAGAGCTTTGCAAAGCCTCAAAGAACTGGCGCGGCGTTAAACCTTGTTGCGACAGCTTCTGCTGTAGTCCAACCATATTGGCGTGATCTTCTTGCAGCTTTTGCAATTGAAATTCAGCAGCCTTTTGCTGTAAAGCGCCGGTTTGCATTTGCTGAGCGTTAAGTTGCTGCTGCTGCATACCCTGCTGAATCTGCTGCATCTTGGCAAACTGACCCAACTGATTCGGCATATTAAATTGCGCGCCCTCGGCAATTAGAGAATTAATATCAGCCATATTTATTACCCGTAAATTGATGGATTGAGCCTACGCAACTGGTCAATTAGCGCGTTATCTTGGTACGCACTTACGCCCGCCCCAATCATATTGTTTATGGTCTTGCCTACTCCTATATCACCCGCCGCGTATGCTGTCCCTTGCTGGGTCAGCAAATTGCCAGCATTAACGCCGTAATTGCCCAGCGCCCCCGATTGCTGGTTGGCTGCTGATTGGCCTACGTTCTGCAAACTACCCAATGGTTGCAACTGGTTAGCGCGGTTTGTTTGATAGCGGTTGAAGGCGCTTTGGTATTCTTGCGAGCCCATGTCTTGGCCATAACGTGCGGCTGCTTTAAGTGCGCTGCCAGAAATTAAACCGCCTCGGGCCGCTGCCTGACGATCCAACGCTTTTTGTCCTTCAGCCAATCGAAAAGCGTAGCCTGGGTCAGCTTGGAAATCAGACATACTGAAATCCTTGGCGTATTTGCCAAAGTCAGCGCCAGTAGTATTAGAACCAAGCCCAAGCAAATCCATTAAACGGTTTTGGCCTGTAACGCCAGCTTGGTAAAAAGGCTGGTTTAACGCTGATTGCTGTTCGTAAATGCTTTTTTGCAGATCAAGCGCACGCTGCGCTGCGTCAGACTGCGCTGCTGCTGCTTGACGTTGCGACGCTGCTTGTGTCAAGCCGCCGACCAAACCAGCGGCTGATTGTATAGCTGCCGGTGTTTGATACCAAGGCGTAGCTCCTGCGGCTGCCGTTCCAGCGGCGCCCAAAGTATTTGCGCCTAGCGTTGTAGTTAAGCCCGTACCCCCGCCCATTCCAGCGGCAGTAGTACCAGCAGCGGTTAAAGCTCCACCAGCTTCAGCCCCAGTACCTAACGCAGCGGTTAACCCTGTTCCACCCATTCCAGCGGCGGTAGTTCCGGCCGTTGTTAACCCAGCTCCAGTGCCTGCTCCAGCACCGGCAGCGCCAGCCCCAGCAGTTTCAGCGCCGCCAAATAAACCAGGCAAATAGTTAGCGCCTGCCATTGCCAACGCAATTGGAGCCGCTGTTTTAATTGCTTCTCCAAGATTCCCACGATTAACTAGATCAGACGGTTGACCATTTAAGTCAAGGTACTGGTACTGGCTGTTTCCATTGTCATAACGGTAGCCGACAGGCGCTTTGGTTGTATCTGGCTCTTGATTACCACCATGCACCATTTTCATTGGGTAGACCGGCTCTACGTCTGTGCCAAGTGTTTGCCTTGCATTTGCAACCCAAGAAGGCGCCTTGAAACTTGACGCATCTGTATTTGCGTATTTAGCTACATCGTCCCAAAAACTCATACATTTCCCCTTATGTAACGCTATTAGCGTTGACTGGAATTAAAACAGTTATAGCACAGCAATCACAAAAGCCAGCAATTCCTCGT
>Ga0209087_1000646_pt1 | contig 21411 bp, 24 predicted proteins | sample S_130805_EF_Meta_FD_187321 | JGI IMG/M metagenome (GOLD analysis project Ga0209087, IMG submission 187321) | Freshwater microbial communities from Lake Simoncouche, Canada to study carbon cycling - S_130805_EF_MetaG (SPAdes) (version 2) | ecosystem: Environmental > Aquatic > Freshwater > Lake ... | reverse complement strand
CAACACGCTACACTCAAGAAATCAGGTCACAACAAGTTTGCAGGGTATTCATACTTTGAACTAGGTGACTTTCTGCCAACAATCAATTCAATCTTCTATAAGACTGGTTTGTGCGGTGTAGTGTCGTTTGGCAAAGAGTTAGCTAGTCTGACCATCACAGACTCAGAAGATGGTTCAGAGATCGTTCTGACAAGCCCTATGGCAGAAGCCAACCTAAAGGGATGCCATCCTATCCAAAACCTTGGTGCGGTGGAGACATATACAAGGCGGTATCTGTGGGTTTCAGCAATGGAGATCGTAGAACATGATGCTCTAGACTCCTCTGCTCCTTTGAAGGAAGATAAGGTCATCATTAGCCCAACTCAGGGCGCAATGGATAATATTCCTCAAGAGGAATTACAGTACTTGCAAGAGATGGCAGTTGAATTGATTGCTACCTGTGAGCAAGGTGACCCCAAGGCAGCTTGGGATAAGTTGGAAGGAGAGAACCTTGATGCAGAACAAAAGATTGCATTGTGGACACTCCTACCCAGTAAAGTAAGAAGTGCGTTAAAGAAAGCAAAGGAAATGTGATGGAAAAGAAGGACAACAGTGGCGTTTTATTTAAGAACGACAAAAAAGAGTCAGAAAAACACCCTGATTACAAAGGAAATATCACAGTTGGAGGTCAGGATTACTGGCTATCTGCATGGATTAAAGAAGGTAAGGGCGGTAAGTTCATGGGACTAGCCCTCTCACCTAAAGAAGACAGTCAGCCAAAACAAGCCCCTAAGAAGGCAAGTTTTGATGATGAAGACATGCCTTTTTGAGTTAATATAAACCCGAGGGGAGAGCTGTGCAAAGGATTTTCCTAGCTTGCAGACGAGCAGTTTTCCCCTCACCTAATAGGAGTTAATGATGAGTTTACTAACGAGCGTGTATTTTAAGGATACCTTTAACAGACTCTTTGGTTCAGAGCCAAAGATGATGGTCAGGACCACAGATCCAGACACAAGCATGGATGCTGCTGAGAGGGTTGACTCAACAACACTTGAGCAACAGGTCTATGAAGTTATTGCCAAGCATCCTGGCGGGTGTATTGCAGAGGAAGTTATGTCTTACTTCCCCAATCATGGCGTACAAACAATTAGTCCACGATTTGCGCCACTACTTCGCAAAGGTCTTATACAAGACACTGGCGAAAGACGCAAGGCTTCTACAGGCCATTCTCAACGAGTTTTGAAAGCAATTAAATGATAGAAAAACCCCCGTATTCAAAGATTAGTTACCCGTCCAAGCCAAACAAAGATTTCAAATGGGAATCAGGCTCTGATGTCCAAGCCATCTGGAGAAAACATGGATGGACTCCACCCTCGGAGAAAATGTTGCCACCACCACCTGAGAAATATCAAGAGCCTTTAAGGAGAGTGAGATGAATAAAAATACTGTATTGCGATCTGCCTTGAAAGAGCTTGAATGGCTATCAAAAATGGATGATCCATCTGAATCATTAGTGCAAACAGTCAAAGACATAAAGTCTGTATTAAAAGCGCCTAAACATAGATGGCAAGGTCTTACAGCAGATGAGTTCGTTTATTTTTGCTCTTATGTTGACCATGAGACTCTTGACCAAATTGAAATTACTTTAAGGAAAAGAAATGAGCTATGCAGCAATTGAAATAAAGATTTTGCAATGGTCTGAAGCCCGTAAGATCATTCCGAACAGCAACCCAGAGTCTCAGCTACTCAAGGCCGTCTCTGAAATAGGAGAACTAGCAGATGCCACGATTAAAAAAGACAGAGAAGCTATTGTGGATTCTGTTGGTGATGTCATGGTCTGTCTTATTAATTACTGCGCTCTTCAAGACATCAATCTGGTAGACTGTATGGAAATAGCATACGATCAGATCAAGAATCGTAGGGGTACTCTTTTGCCCAACGGAGTCTTCCAGAAGGATTCTACTTAGCAAGTAAGTAAAGCCCCACATTGCTAAAGGCGTACCCTGCGTACACAATAGCCATGTGTGGGTTATCTTTCCATAGCTGTTCACCAGCGATATAGGCATAGATTGCCCCTGTGAGGATGATTAACCAGGCGCTCAAAATGCACCTACATCAACTACCTCACCCCTGAACTGGATTTGGTCTTCATCAAACTTGTGGACTAACTCAGGCCATAAGAGTTGTCCATTAAAGAAGTTCAGCACCGCAAAGCCCGATCTGTGGTTATTGGGGTTTATCTCAGCATAGGTGAATTGTGGGCCATCAGTCTCAGCCAATGTTCCTGTGTCTATGCCATAGCGAACTCCGTTATAGTCACTAAACGGGGTCACTTTCAAGGAATGCAGGTGTCCAGTAACGATTGACACACCCGCATTAACAGTATTGTTGTGAGTGGCATGGATTCCACCCTTGTAGCGGTGCTTAACAATGACATTCTCAGTAGGCCATACTGCCCAACAGAAGTCCCAATCTGGGATATGGTCTGTCAGCTTAAAGCCTTGAACTTCTTTAAATTGCGGTGCGTGTTGCGCTAATCTGTTGCCAAACCGAATATCGTGGTTTCCCCATGTAAACAGTAACTTTACATTGTGTCTCGCTGCTTTGGCTACTTCCTCTATCTCACCCAACGCACCTTGCGTAGCTTTTAACTCCTGAATGACAGAAGTTTGGGGTTGGTCAGTTACGTCATGGCGGCTTATGGTAGACCCATCAAACGCATCCCCGTTACATATTACCGCCTTGGGTTTAAACTCTTGGATGGCCCATAGAAGCCCTTTAAAGGCTGTTGTTCGTTGACCAGGTATGAAGTGCGCATCAGAGAAAATAATTACACAGCCGTCTTCTATGCCTAGCTCTATCTGTTTTAAGGGGGAAAAGGATTTGGGTTTGTTTTTGTCGTACTTGACACCTCTGTGGTCACTAGCAACAAGCGACATATTGTAGAATTTTTCCATGTTTCTTCTACGCAAATGCACAGCACGAATGTTAATACCAAGATGTTCAGCTACTCTTTGTGCAGACTGAAGTTGACCCCATAATTGGATGAACTCAGTATCTGTACAACTCTCATTATTTGAACTCATTGGAATCCCTTGTTAACAAGTTTTCTAGGAGATTGACAACTCTATGCTCTTGCATATCAACCTCATCTTGAGATGACTTTGGGTCTTGGGCTACAGTTATAAGATCGTGCAAAAACACATGAAGTAACTCATGCAAAGCAGTCTTATCAAGTGAATCTTGGGTGATCTTCTCAGCACCAAAATCACCTAATCTGTAGGTAGCAAGCCTAGCTATATCGTTAAATTCCACAGAAGCCATAGCAGCCTTCGCTGGCTTCATTCCCTTCTCAATTCTCCAGTCTCCAAGACTTAGTACTTGTTGCCACTTTTTGACACTTTGTGCAAACAGTTCAGCGTGTTCTGGCGTAGGAATGTTAGACATTTCAACACCTTATACAGTATTTATGACAATTATATTTAAGATGCCAACACAAGTAATGCGTGATCTATGTGTTTTATGCGGTCTTCTAGCCCTATAAAACCACCATTTATCTTCTTTGTTAAAGTTTTGTAATCTTTGGTGTCAGCGTATTGATTGAGCTTATGGGTGTCCCAAAACCATCCCGCAGTCAAAGCCGCATACATTGGAGTCGCCACCAACTCAGGTTGCATTACAAAATCCACCCCTAGAGCCTGACCTGCGTGAAAATAGTTTGCATGGCCTGTCAATTGGATACATCCTCTGCCTCGGAAACGATAGCCATCACCAGAAGCCTCATCCCTGTTGCCCATGCGATTCGAGTAAACAGTATTGGCAATCAACTTAGGATTACGAGCGCAAGCCTGTGCCTTGGCAACATCAAACCTTTTAGGCCATAGCTTCTGCAAAGCCTCTGCACGATAGTTCAAATTCTCTTCAAGGATTCTAAAGTTCCCACATTCATGCCCACATTGGCCAATGAAAGCCGCTTGTCTAACGGGATTAGAGATGTCAAAGCGTTCAAAAGTGGCATTTAGGGCATCTACCCACTCCGCACCAATGTGAAGTTGTTTAAGTTGTTCAGCGTTTATCATTCAACAGGTCTCTCATCTGGTTATACGAGTCTACGCAAGCATTTAAAGCGACAGTATTCTTATCCCCTTGGGCGACTATTTCTGCGATGGCATCGATGGTTGCTCTTTCGGCATCAGAAGGTTCATTAGTCTGTCTGTCAGATTCACTGGTTGCTTTTGAATTTGCGCTGGTAGAGGAGGAACTTGTGGAGGCTTGTACGTTACTTGGGGGGCAGAGGCGCAACTTGCCAGCACGATTGGCAACAGCAAGAGCAGTAGTTTTTTTGTTGATAGCATCATTGGCTTCCTGTAGTTTGGCAGATTGTTGATTAAGTTTTTCACTCATGTTTTGCTCGATCTGACGAGCTTCTTGATTCTTTTCAGCAATGGCAATCTTCATGTCTTCATCACGCTCTAGCCATCCATAGTGGTGTCCAACTTGATATGTACCAAATAGAGATACCAAAACACCCACAATAAGCCACGGGAGAGGTATTGGGAACATTATTCAGCCTCTTTTCTTGCGTTAGCTAATTCTTCACGCTCATAGTCATCTTCTAAATGATCTGGAGGCGTAGTCGGAGGAGGACCAGGAGTCCAAGATTCATCCAACTCTGGGTTCTTCCAAACAGGCATAGCACCAAATGGTTGACTAGGCAAACCATACGCAGATTGCGGATGGGCATAGGAAGCGTTAAAACCGCCCTGAGAGCCTCCATAACCCATTGGGTGACACATTGGTTGCGTTGGAGGACTAAACGCTCTGGCGGCACTAGACATAGCCCGTTTGCCAATAACTCCACCAATACCGCCAACGATCAGCAGAACAATGTCGTTCAGCATTTTGGTATAGGCTTGGTCAATTGGAGCCATACTTTTGATTGGCTGAGTAACAAAAGTGACCGAGTAAAGTAAAGCGGCAACAATAAACATGAGAATAAGTGTGACGCAAATCACAACAAATCCCCAAATCCTTACCTCAATTTCTTCAGTTGTTAACTTTTGTTTCTGGTTGAGTATCATTGATTTTTTTCTCCAAGATTGGGGCAACCAAGTACTCAGGGCAAGTCTGAGTGAATTGGCATCTAGGTTTTTGACATGGTTCAGCATGGAAATTATCTGGGTTTTGGCAAAAATAGCGATATTTCTCTTCGCATCCAACTAAAAATACAAGTAATACAAGTAATACATATTTCATTTACCTAAACCAATCCTTCCAAGTAGGAGATTGACAATTCTGTCAGACAGATCATCAGGTAAGAACTTTAGAAAACCTAAGAAGTACAAAGCCACACATCCGTAAACGAATATTTTTAGGCATAAGTCAAAGGTCTTCTGGTACTCATTCATCTGCCACATCTATGAGTAGTTGCACAGAAATCCATCAACTCATAAATGCCAACAAACACTAAAAACAACACAAAGAAGATTCCACCTATTGCCAAACCAATTTCTAGCTGTTCTTGCTCTTTTTGTTTAGCTTCTTTTTCTGCTCTTTTTAGCGCACTTATCTCTTTGGCATCTGCTAAATCCATCTCTGCTTGACGAGCCTTTATCTTCTGCCAAACATCAATTTTTCCAGTTTGCATAAAAAGCAGTTTTAACTCCTCCTCAAACGCTCTAGCCTGTTCTAAAGCCATCTCAATCTGGAGGGCAGTACCCATGTTTGAGCCTTTGCCAGACTGCTTGGCTTGAAGCATTGCCTTTGTAGCTACAGACTTTGCGTCAAATAACTTGCCAATCATGGGCGCAAGTGAGCCTAAGTCATTGGCAACCTTTGCTGCCTTTTTGACCATGCTAATTGCTGACTGTATGCCAGCTAAAGCCGTTATAGGATCAATCACTTCTTTTCTACCTTTTTCCATTCAATACAGTAGACTTTTCGGTTGTAAACATCCCCAACCCAAACCCACTTAACGCACCTGTACTCAATAGATACAGCCAGTAAAAAACTAATTAATTCCATACCCAAATCATTACTGATATAAACCAGATGATGAGGCAAACCATACCGACTGCCGCAATAGTTGCAAGCAGCCAGTCTTTCATTTTATCTAAACAAGTCTAAAAGACCTGTTGCCGATGGGAAAAAGTTTTCTGGGTTTGTGGTTGCAGCGTTTATTCCCTGACCCATTGCTGTACCCATACCACCAGTACCTTGAAGTTGCTCACCAAGCAAATATCGTGTACCACTTGGGCTGCTTAAAACATTAGACAGTCTATTAGCCATTGGTGGAACTAATGTGACACCCGCCATAGCACCCAAAGTTGGATCAAATCCAAGTGATGTAGCAGCACCAGCTCCTGCACCTGCACCCATTCCTGTTGTCATCAAAGGAACATTTAATGCGCCTGTTTGAGGTGCTACTTTAGGAGTTACAGCACCACGAGTTGCATCAACAATATTGCGTAATAAGCCAACTTCACTCATAACTTCTGGCGTCTGACCCATAACCATTCTTTGAGCAGAAGGAAGTTCAGACCTACCTAGATTTAGTGTTCTGGTAAAAGCAGGAGATGACAACATAGCCGCTGCATCTGAATTTATTGCAGCATTACGGGCTTGATTAAGTATTGAGTATTGAGCCGCTTGTCTACCAGTATCAGACATCAAATTAACAGCTAATTCAGCAGTAGCAGGATTGCCCGTCAAACTAAAGCTTTGAGCAATTTTATCAATTTCATTTGGAGCTGTTTTGCTAGAAACAATTTTATAAATATCTGGATCTTGTCTAAAAGGAACAACAGTATTTCTAAACTGCTCCATTGCACGAGCGTGTTCTGCACCAGCAGGAGTATAGACAGGCTTGTTATTTAAAGTTCTAGGAGCCGCCCAAGCATCTACATCATTTGCAAGACCTCCATATAACTTAGATAAAGCCGCTATTTGTTCTTCACCATAGGTAGCGGGTGCTTTTTGTACTCTGTTTAGTTCAGATCCAACTGATTTTTGTAAGGTTCTCAGTTCTTTATAAGTTCCACCACCAGCTTGATTTAAATTATTTGCACGTTCTACAAGTTTGGTAATAAAGGCATTATCTGCAACAGCAGGGAACTTATCTAAAACCTCAAGAGTTGCAGTATTTGTATTTGATAAAGGAATTTGAGTATTCCCTGCCAACTTTTCAGCACGATCAAATATTGGAGAAACAGCATCTTTAGCATTACGATATTGAGTTCTTAAATCATTAGCAATAACTAACTTTTCTCCACCTTCTTTTGTAATGGAAGCTGGTTTAACTTGTTCAGTAACTTTTTCAATTAAATCACGAACTTGTGCAGATTTTGCTTGATTTGCATCTTGTGTTGTATCGCCAAATTGACGAGTTTTACGCAACAACGCAGAGCCTGGTCCACCAACATCACCAACATCAATATTTACACCACGTTGTGCAGCAGACTCAATCAATTGGCCAGTTACAGGATCACGATAACGTGTACCAGAAGGTATATTACCTGCACGAGCCGCAACAGCACTAGCAGGTAAACCTGCAGCTAAGTTAATGCCTAATAAAGCTAAAGGATTTTGGACATCATAAACACTACGTGCAATTTCAGCCGCTCCAGTACCAGCGGTAGCACCTGCCACTTGAGCAATCGGTTGAGCCGCCAATCCACGACCAACCACTTGTGCTGTTAAATTAGGAGCTTGTTGCAATAGTCCACCAACACCACCCATTACAGGAATCCCTGCTACTGCACGAGTAACATTGGCAATCCCTTTTTGGAATTCAGTTTCTGGTTGTGGCAAACCAAGCATATTTGCAAAATTGGACATTGCTTGGCTAGGGTTTTGAAGCTGACTACCAGTAGCCCTGTTAATCAACATATTTAATGGTGATCCAACTATGTCAGCAATTCCTCCCGCACCTTCCAATCCATACCTAATTGTCCGACCAACTTCATTGACGGCTTGATTGCCTAAACGATTAAAAGTAGTACCTTGCGGTGCAGGAGCTTGTTGAACAACAGCTTCGCCAAGCATTGATGGATCAATGGTCCGATATCTAGTGTTTTGCTGCCTATCTGGAGTAGCCATACCTGTCAAATCAATCTTTGGAGATTGTTGATCTGTTGATTGCTCAAGAAAAGAAGGATCAACTTTACGATAAGTAGCCATTTTTGCACCTACAACTTTCTCAACATAATTTTGAGTTTCTTTAAATGGAGGAACTCCACCATACTTTTCAACTGTACCTGGACCAGCGTTATAAGCAGCCGCCACCAAAGTGGGATCTTGGAATCGTTCAGTCAACTGGCCTAGATATTTAACACCACCACGGATGTTATCTTTCCAGTCCATACGATTGACACCAAGATCTTTGGCAGTAGCACTCATCAACTGCATAGGACCATAGGCACGATCATTAAACCTTGTCTTTGGTCCTATTGCGTTAAATGAACCGCCAGATTCTGTTTCAACAATCTTTTGAACCAAAGAAAAAGGAACGCCTTGCCTTTCGGCTTCTTGCCTAGCAAATTCGTAAACTTGATCTTTGGTTGCCATTAGTCAAACACCGCTGCATCGCCATTTGGCAAAATGTAAGCAGTCTTTCCATTATCAGGACCGCCAACAACTTTTTTAGTTGGAAGATATTTTCGTAATGAAGGAGCCTCAAACATTCCCTTTTGGCCTTGTGGTGATGCTGTCCATTTGTTAAGAACATCAGGGCCAGCATTTTTAGGATCAGCAACAAAGTTATAGAAATCTTCTTTACGTTTATTTGCTTCACGCAAAACTGCTAAGTTAAAGTTGGTTGATTCTTTAGGGTCTGTGATTTGAGCATTACGCTGACCATAGTAGCCAATCTCAAAGTTAGAGATCGCTCCAACTGCTTCAGACAAACTTTCTCCTGTCAAAGCATTAATACCTTGACGGGCTGAAATAGCATTTGTTAAGAATTGTTTATTTCGTTCTCCAGAAACACCCAAACTGTTAAACACATTTCCTAGTTGAGTTCTGACATTTGTAAATGAACCAGTATCAAATCCTGGTTGATTGTAAGCATTTTGTAATTGGTCAATTACTGGAGCAGTCTTTTTAGCTGTTTGATAGCCCTTGTAAGCATCAGCAAGAATTGGTTTAAATGCCTCATTTAATACAGTTTGAGCTGTACTAGGACCAGTTATTGGTTGTGCAGTAGTCGGTTGAACAACACCTGCTGGTTGTGTAACGCCACCCGTAAGACCTGGAGGTGTTGCATAAGTAAATGTTGGCGCACCAGTTGAAGTTGTTGATGGACGAGGAATATTAGCTTCACGTGCAGCAGTTTCTGTTCTTGTTCTTGCCGCCAAAGCATCCAAAGTACCATTTGCATTAACAATGCCAATAATATTTTGGTTATTATCAAAAGCGTATTGCTCACCTTTTTGAAGCTCTGGCAATGTATTAAGCGCAGTAGCTTTAGCAAAGCCAGGCGCAGCAGAAATATTAAAGTCTACATTTCCACCTTGAACTGTTGGCCTTGAAACTAAACCAGATCTTGCATCAAAAGATGGAAGACCACCAATGGGTTGCATATTAGCATTTGTTAAGATTCCACTTGGTTGCATTTTAGGTTGCAAAGAAGTAATAGCTCCAAGCATTGAGCTTTGAGAAGCAGTAGGCAAGTTAATCACATCTTGCAAAGCATTCTGGATATTGAAAGGCAAACCTTGCGCTCTGGCAGTTTTCAATTCATTTTGTTGTTGAGCAACATCTGGAGTTACAGGACCCATGTACTGAGGACTGGCTTCATTAAATTGCGTAGGCATATATTTGCCTTGGAAATTAGCAACAGCCGCACGATCAGCCGCCTTTTGTTGCATCTCAGTAATAGCTCTTTGGCCACTTAAATACTGATCTGGTACAGATAGAGCAGACTTCAGCCCCATAGAAGGGTCATTGCTTAACAGAGAGCCAAGCAAGAATTGTTGTGTAGCTTGTTTTTGAAGACTACTCTTCTCTTCATCACTAAGACCAGTAAGCGCTGCATCAGACAGCAAACCAAGATTAAAAGGCATAAAGACTCCTTAGAAACCAAGAGCGCCAAGAATTCCTTGGCTTGAACTTGAAGATGATTGACCACCAGCACCACCACCAGGGTTGAGTCCCAATGCTTGGTTGATGATTTGTTGTTGCTCCAGTGGCAAATTGCGGATTGCATCCAACTGTTGCTGAGTGAACTGTTGTTGTTGTAAACCACTTGTCTGCAAAGCTTGCGCACCAGTAAGTCCCATTTGTTGAGTGTTTTGAGCAATACCAGCCATTTGACCAGCAGCACCCAAGCGTTGTTGATTGGCAGATAAGCCAGCTTGTTGATTGGCTAAATTAGCTTGCAAGAAGTTTTGAGCATTTGTCAAGCCAGCTTGTTGAGTCAATCCCGCTTGTTGAGAGGCAGCAGCATTTATAGCCGCTTGGTTGGCCAATCCTGCTTGGTTAAATGCAGAAGCACCAAACTGACCTGCTTGGTTTTGAGCCGCTTGGTTAGCTAATGATGTTGCTTGCTGATTGGCGGCATTGTATTGAGCCATTTGATCGGCAGCAGCAGCATTCTGCAAAGCCGCAGTATTAGCAGCCGTAGAGCCAAACTGTGCAGCTTGATTTTGAGCGGCAACATTTGTAAGACCTGCTTGTTGCAAATTACCAACATTAAATTGGTTCATCTGATTCATTGCAGCTTGGTTAGCTAAATTAGCTTGTTGAGCGTTTTGAGTATTTAACTGACCAGTGCTTAAATCAATACCTTGATTGGCAAGTGAGGCTCTTAATGCAGCATCTTGATTAGCTTGTGCGGCTTGCAGTGCAGTAGCTTGGTTTAGTTGTTGTGATTGCAAACCAGTAGATTGATTTGCAAGAGAAGCACGTAAGTTTACATCTTGATTAGCCAAATTAGCTTGTTGTTGCAGTTGAGCATTGCTCAAGCCATACTGAGTATCAACACCTTGGTTGGCCAAAGCCGCACGTAAGTTTGCATCTTGATTGGCCAAACCAAACTGACCAGAAAGTTGCAGTGCTTGCTGAGTAGTAGCGGCATCTTGGGCTTGATTAAGTTGCTGTGCTTGCATCTGTCTACCAATATCAGCCTCAGAAGCTTGTTGGGCAGCTTGGTAAGCGGCAGCATTTTGTTGAGCAACCAATCGAGCCGCATTCTCTCCAAAGGCACGATTAGTCTCAGCCTCTGCAACGCCTTGACGAGATCCACCAAATGCACCAGCAGCAGTAGCTTGAGCAGAAGTTTGTTGTTGTTGCAACTGGCGTGAACGCTCTAAATCTTTTAAACTTTGCTCAGTAACAGCTTGTGTATATGGATTCATATACTGCTGAATATTCTGGTTTAAAAATGATCCAGCTTGAATATCACGAACATTCTGACGGGCTTGAGGAGCAATTTGACCTAAAGCCTCAGAAGTAACCTGTGCACCAGACACACCAGTAGCAGATACATCTCTTGCACCACCTCTTGCTGCTTGTGCGGCAGCGGCTTGTTGTGCGGCAATTCTTTCAGCATCAACATTTTGTACTCCAATTTGTTGAGCAGTAGCATTTTGAATAGCACTACGATTCAAAGAAGCGCCTTGCGCTAAAGAAGCAGGAGCAGCTTGTGCACCACCAAATTGTGATGCGGTATAGCCTTGTGAAGCCGCTCTTTGAGCCGCACCCGCACTAGCAGCAGTGCCAGTTTGTGCCGTATAACCTTGTTGAGCCGCTAAAGCTGCAGGAGCAACAGTAGCACCACCATAAGCATTGTAAGTAACATTTTGTGGATTGTAATTTCCAGCAGCACTGGCAACATTAAATGCTGAAGCCATATTCCTAAATTGTTGGCTGTTAGGATCAGCAAGGCTACGTGTAGTCTGTTGAGCAGTTAATTGATCTGGAGTAAAACCTGCAAATTGTTGTGCTCCCAAATTACCTGCTACACCTTGTGCTCTAGTAAGATTTCCTAAATAAGCATCACGAATTAGCGGATCAAGTTGAGCCACAGTTGTAGAAGAACCACCAGACATAATTACACCTCCGTAGATAGCCAATAATGTGTTGGCTTCATGTTAAATTTAGATACAAAAGTTCTTGACCATCCTCTACGTCCTGTTAAGGTGATCTTGTGGCATCCCATGTCTTCAGCGAACTTCTGAATATGGGGGGTGAATGTTTCTAGCTCTGCTAAGTCACCACTTGCCAAAAATATGTGCAAAACCTTCATTCTTGGAAAGTTTTGTACCTGAGTAACAACTGCGCTGTTAACTCCAGGCCATAATTGCATCGTACAACTGCTTATACAGTCGGCTACGTCCTGCATATTATGAGTGTTATCGTATTCTAAAGCAGGTTGAAGTATTTTTTCTACTTTTTGAAAAGATACAGCCCATAATGGTAATTTACCATCGGTTTTGTACTTTTCATAGTCAATCATCTTAAACTGCCAGGTTTCCCATCAAATCTAATAATCCCAACACGCCAATCAGTTAAATCAACACCTTCAATTCTTGCTGAAATTTGTCTACCAGTTAAACGAACTGAAGTAGGGTTATTCATTGAATATGGGCCATAGTTGTATTCAGTAGAATTAGGATAAAACCTAGTGCTAAATTTAACTTGCACATCACCAGAAGTCTTTTCATCAGGTACTAATCCTGTAAGACTCATGGTTCTATCGCCATTTCCTAGTTCTATTGGTCCTGATTCAGCGAATAAAGTCTGTGAATCATAGTTAAATCCAACTTCATGCTCATAGACGTAACTATCTGAAGCAACCATAATTGGATTTGAAAAAATACCACGATCTGTACCGCAAGTACGACCAAAAGTACCGATTGCCCAATGATTCTCATGGTAATTGTAAGAAACGTAAGAATCTACCTCTGTAGATGAAACGCTTGGGTAAAACCACCAAATCTCACCAAAAGTAGAATTATGTACACAATAAATCTTAGATGCTTGAGCAGTATTTAAATTAGTAAATACATAATCAGAAACATCTGAATTTAAAGGCTTAACAAAACCATCGTATATCCAGAATCCTGATCCAGACATCCAAATACAAGCATTATCAATACTTGCTACCGATTGTTTAGAAATAACACCACAACCAGAGGCTATACGCTCAAAACTATAAATAAATGGTGGGCCAATGTATGTTGCGGTATGCACATCAACATCAGTGAACAGGATAGTAGCGCCACGAATGCGTTTAGCACATTGCAAAGAGCCAATTGTAGTTAGCTCAAAGTCACCAGCTTGATTTGTTGCGGCAGGTGTCCATACAGTATTGTTTTCTTGGTCACACCATTGAACTTTACGGGGATTACCACCAGCACCCAATGCAAACAAGAATCGTTCTTGAGTGGTAATTAAACCTGTGCAACTTGTTGGAGCATTTGTAATGGCAACAGCATCATTGGCAGTATTTAATTGCCATTCAAGCAATTTACCATCTTTTGACGAGCAAGCTACTAAATACTCACCCCAAGTATCCAAACTCCATGTGGTAGCAGGAGTAGATTGAGATGTGTCAGGACGAGCAATGCCATAGGCAGAACTACCATAAGTTCCATATCCATAACCAATTTTTAAGATTGCATCTGCATCGCCAACAGTAAAACTTGTAGGCGTAATATCAGTCAAAGTACCACTCTCATTCATTGAATAAAGGTTTGAATGTGTACCAATTCCGATACGTCTGTTGTTTGTGTTATCACGCCATGTAATCAAGCCACGGGCCATGCCTGTCAATTGAGAATTAGAGCGTTTTCTCCACCCACCAACAGGGCGAATTGTTCCTTCGTACCAACGTACCAAATTTGATCCGTTCCAACGCCCTTTAGACTGATATTCAGTCCCATTTTTATAAACACCAGGAGGAATTTGTAGTGGAATGTAAGCCATATCTTTATTCTATTACCTAGGTAGGTTAGACACAAAACTCATTGTAGCAATTGCTGATGGAATTGCTGGTCTAGTTGGACTTGTTCCTGCAGCATATTGCTCAATAGATACCCCTGTATCTGTAGTTCTCCACATAATTTCAATATAGTCAGTTGCATTTAAACTAGCAAAATAGTTTAAAGCCATGATGATATGAAATGGATCTCCTACACCTTTTCTTGGAGCTAATCCATATCTACTGTTAGAGTTGGCAATATTAGTTCCATTTACTCTAAACCAAACATCCACATCTTGTGAAGCATTTGTTGTGTTTGTAAATTGAAGCGAAAACTGCAAGTTCCAAATTCCCGCCTCTGTAACAGTAATCCTAGAATTACTAACTATAGTTACGCCATTAGAAAAATCTGTAGTATTGAATGTTACTGGATAAGCTACAGTAGTACTGGCAACAGTTTGGTCTGTAGAATCTTGAAAAGATCCATAAGGATTATTCAAATATTTGCCACCTTTTGGTCCAGTAACAGACTGAATTACATTTAGTAATTTTGTAAAAAACAACCTCAAAATTCCATTATTTTGATTCTGGAGACTTTGAGAATAGACAATTCCTGACGCACCTAAACCAGGTACAGCAGGAACATCTAATTGTTGTTTTACATCAGCCATTACTTTTTAATCCAAGTCTGCCAAACTGCACCAGCAGCAATCACTAACCCGCCAATCCACAAAACTGGTTGAGCAATAGATGCTATCCAGTTAAGAACCTTAACAGCACCCTTGGCAGCGTCAATAGCAGTTACAAGGTCTTTAGTGTTCTTATCTATCTCATCTACCTTTGCTTCAACAGCTAATAGACGCTCATAGATTTGCTCATGGCTTACATCACTCATGGTGCATCAGGCCAAGTAATAGTCCAAGGGAACCCAGTTTGTGCAGTTACATCACGCAAGGCTTGACGATATAAAGCCCATTCTGCTTTCTTTATGTTTGTCAAAGGTGAGTCATCTACTTGCGTCCAATCAGTGCTTTTTAGAAGTTCGTTTCTTTGTTTTCTAACTGTTGAGATTTGACCTGCTAGTTTTTGTTCAATCTCTTCAGCGCTTAAACTTACAACTGACCATTGCTGTTCCCATCGATTTCGCTCTAAACTGTAAACAGGAGTACCTTGCACAACAGTCTCAGTCATTGCATCATAAGTAGGCTGACCAGTAACAATAACTTGAACCATATTAAATTCAGCTAATAGATCATTAGAAATCTCAAGTGGAAAGCTAATATTTTTATTACTGGAGCGTAATTGTGCCGTAGTGTATGGGTATCTGACAATTGTGCCATTTTCAATTTTTGCGTACATATTTGTTCCTTTATAAAGCGTCAACTGTAACCAAGATTGCTCGATACCTATTAGTGCCAGCAGCAGCGCTTGCCGTTGCAGTCTTGGAGCCTGTTAATCCCGCTGACAAGCCTTCTTGGTAAGCAGCCTCAATTGTCAGATCAGCATTAACAGCGTTATTAGAGCCTTCAATTGCCTCAGTCATTCCAGAGGGCGCAGTAAATGTGACTGGAGCACTACTATTACCTTGCGCTCCAAAGTATAGCAATATGCCGTTGGTTGTTGCTGAAACTTCGGTAGCTGTAATGCTAGTAGTAGACGCTCCAGTGCTTGTTGTACCAGCGATTAAAGTTGAAGGGTCAACACCAACTAGCGTCAACATTACGCCAACTAAAGAAGACGTAGTTGAACTTGCTGTTGCAATATATGATGCAGCCTCCGATCCATCTGCTATTCGATAGAAGATGTACATACTTGGTTGAAAAGCTGTTGTTGAGTTGCTATTCCCAGATAACAAAGTCCATCCACTAGGTGTTGAAAAAGATACGTCGGTAGCACCATTTCCTACAGTTGAAGTCACAAACAAAAGCACGTTACCAGGTGAGCAAGCGGGAGTATTGACTGTTAAGTCTGGCCCAGTAGTTGTGTTGCCGCTTGTGCTGGCTCGATACTGAGCGTAAGGTGTATATGAAGCTGCTGGCTTAACTGAAATCAATGCCCCTGCTACGCTTGAAGTTGAACCAACAACAAAACTGCGTGTTCCAGAACCACCAGCATAAGACGCAGCGCTATCTTGTTCTAATAAATTGGATGGGGAATTAATGTCAGCATCAATAGAAATTGTCTGCATATTAGCAGGACCTGTAATTGTGATACTACCGGCTGATCTAGCAACCCACGCTAAAATACGAGCGTAATCAACAGACGCAGTAACTTCCGAAACAACTAAAGGAGAAGCTGATGTAGTAATTGTTCCAATTGCGTCATACGAAGCGTTTCGGTAAGTTGCTATTGCCCCAGAAAGAATATTAGCTGCTGAACTTGCAGTAAATGTATACGTAGACGCTTCTCCTGCTCCTGCTATTTTATATGCTACACGAAGACTTGGGGTAGCACCTTGATCTGCAACTTCTGTCCAACCTGTTGCGCCTGTCCAAGTGCGACTACCATCTACACTCATAACACCAACCATTAAATCACCTTCTAGGGTTCCTGTAGGCTTGTTAATAATAAGTGAAGCAGAAGTAGTAGAATTTATTGTTGACGCTGAACTTATAAGAATAGGGCCAGGCTGATTTTGATTGGGGCGCAAAGCTAGTGTTGCTGAACACCAAGCATAGGTTGCTGCATCCGTACCACCGCCTGTCCAAGCAGCAGGATCATACGCACCAGAAACCCAAGCAACAGACGCAATGGAAGTTTTGCATGAAGTAGCGCTTCCAGCAGCATTTACGTTAATGCCATTTCCCATGCCAGATGGTGTTGTTAAAACAGTGGTGTTAGTATTAGCTGAAGATCCAAGACCGCAAGCTACAATAATAGCTCCTACTGTAATTGGGGTAATGCTAGGAGCGTTTGGAATAACACTGTTTTGTCCAGTTGCTGAAGTTGATAACACGTCAAGCGGAAGAACTGTATCTACTCCTCGCCATACTTGAACAACACTAGCTGCGCCACGAGAAGATGCTCCAGAACCAAGGACTGCAACAGTTGTTTCTGTTCCGTCTGATACTTTATAAGCAACAGCCATTGTTGCTTCATAAGTATCGTCTGAAAAAACATCAACTACTTCAGTATAGCCAGATGTAGTTACTCCAACATCTGCACGAGCTAATACTGTTGTTGCTGTTCCTGTCACAACAACAATTAAATCACCAGATTGAGGTGAAGAACCACTACCACCTGTTAAACTGCTTAAAGTAACGCTGTAAGCAGCACCAGCAGTATTTGTTGCAGAAGCACCACCAACGTACTGAATACCAGCAGCGCTAGATACAGTTCTTAATTTATCCGCTAACATTTAAGCCACCGAACCTGTCAAAGCGCCATAAATTGTTGTTCCAACTTTCCAAAGTTGAATAACTGTAAATCCTGTAGTTGCCAATGTAGGAGCAGTTCCACCAACCCAAGTAACTGCAAGGGTAGTCCATGTAACTGCATAAGCAGTACCATCGTTAATCATTAATGTCATACTTTGACCAGCAGCCCATGTACCCGCAGTAGGAGTACGACTCGCACCTAAAGTCCATGTTTGAATAGACCCGTTAGTTGGAGATATTGCTACACCAGCCGCATCAACGACTGCATAAACTTCTTCTGTGTAGCCATCATTTAATGTTACACCACTCATTGTTGGAGATGTTGCAAATACTAAAGCACCACTACCTGTTTCATCTGTAACAGCAGCGGCAAGGTTAGCGGATGTAGGTGTTCCAAGAAATGTAGCAACACCAGTCCCTAAAGAAGTTATGCCTGTACCACCATTAGCAACAGGAAGAGTACCGCTAACCTGAGTTGTCAAGCTAACACCTGACAATGTACCACCTAGTGTCAAATTACCAGAAGAAGTAACAGTTCCTGTTAATGTAATACCATTGACAGTTCCTGTACCTCCTACGCTGGTTACAGTTCCAGATCCACCAGCAGAAATAAATTCAACATCTGTTGCACCAGAATTAACTGCTAAAACTTTACCCGCATTTGAAGTAAAGCTAGGCAATAGATTTGTTCTTGCACCAGCAGCAGTAGTTGCCGCAGTTCCACCATTCGCCACAGGAAGAGAACCCGTGACACCAGTGGATAAAGGAAGACCTGTAGCGTTAGTTAACGTAGCAGATGTTGGTGTTCCCAATATTGGAGTTACAAGCGTTGGGCTTGTTGCAAATACTAGAGAACCACTGCCAGTTTCGTCAGTAACAGCCGTAGCCAAATTAGCACTAGAAGGCGTGCCTAAAAATGTAGCAATGCCTGTACCTAAAGATGTGATTCCTGTACCACCATTGGCGACAGGCAAAGTGCCAGTAACACCAGTAGACAATGGTAGTCCAGTGGCGTTTGTCAATGTGCCAGACGTTGGCGTTCCAAGAATAGGAGTTACAAGTGTTGGCGTATTAGCAAACACTAACGCACCAGTACCAGTTTCATCTGTAACTGCGGAAGCAAGATTGGCACTTGAAGGCGTGCCAAGGAAAGTAGCAACACCAGTTCCCAATCCACTGACACCCGTACTAATTGGTAAACCAGTAGCATTTGTTAAAGTGCCAGATGTTGGTGTTCCTAGTATCGGTGTAACCAATGTTGGTGTGTTAGCAAACACCAAAGCACCAGTGCCAGTTTCATCAGTTACAGATGCGGCAAGGTTTGCACTCGATGGCGTTCCTAAGAACGTAGCTACACCAGTTCCAAAAGACGTAATTCCTGTACCACCATTAGCTACTGGAAGTGTTCCAGTAACGCCTGTTGTCAAGGGAAGACCTGTTAAGTTTGTGGCTGTGCCACCAGATGGCGTACCTAAAGCACCGCCATTTACAACGGGAGCGCCAGCACTACCTACGTTAACTGCTAAAGCCGTAGCGACACCAGTTCCAAGCCCAGACACGCCAGTGCTAATTGGAAGCCCTGTAGCATTGGTTAAAGTGGCAGATGTCGGTGTGCCAAGAACTGGAGTAACTAAAGTAGGGCTTGTAGATAAAACATTGTTACCAGTGCCCGTGCTAGTTCCAACACCAGTACCACCTTTTGTTACTTTAAGTAATGGTCCAGCATCAAACAACGCATCAATTGAGTCCAGATCAGTATTGATCTTAGTACCCCATGTGTCTGTTGAAGCGCCAACTTCTGGCTTTGTTAAGCCTAGATTTGTGGTGGTTGTATCAGCCATTTTTTACCTCATGTGGCAATTTGCCAAAATTGACTATTGTTAACAGATGACATTTTTATCCTAAAGATCTTGCACGAACAATAGGAGTAGAAGCAATAGAAGCTCTTTGATCTGCAACTTCAATGTCGCCAATAGAGTTGGCGTATAACTGACCCCATGTGGCAAGACGCTCATCGTCTTTCAGATATGGAGATGCTTCTAACAGCGCACCATATAGATACAAGTCTGGCGCATACGTCAAGAGCCAGTTACTTGTGTTTGAATCGCTTAATGCAGGAATCTTAGCATAATATGTAAGTTCCGAGCTATATGTAGTATCTGGAGAGGGAACGAACTCAAACTGAGTCCCAACAATTGTGTAATAAGCTGGTTTTCCAACAGTAATATAATTATTGGATTTCAATTCATCAGCTTGAGTATCAGTAACAGACTGAAGAATTTGAATAGGGCTTGTATTTAGTTGAAACGCTTTAGCCTGTAGCCAATCAGAAGGGCATGAAAGAAATGCGTTTTGAATCGACAGAGTGGTACGAGTAACCATTTGGCGAGTACGCAACTTGCGGTTGAACTTGGCTTCTGCAATGGTAATAAAGCTTGGGATAATAGAAGTCAGATCATCCCGATTGAGATAATCTGCTATTGCCGATTTAAGCCCTGCAAAAGTATCAAGTGCCATTTTCTACATCCCTACACGCTAGTGTATGCTCATGTTTGAACTCAAATGTTCCAATATGGAAGATCTCCTTTGAAAGATCTTGATCCACATAAGTTTTATGCCCATTCTGGGCGGCTCTACGGCAAAACCAAACATCTTCACCAATGTAGTCTTCCGCAGCGGGAACCCAAGGGATAGCAAACCAAGGATATTCCATAGATTTATAGACTTCGGATTTGACAAGCATTACGCCCATCCCGCAGTAGTCTACTTCAACAAGTCCTGTTGATTCGTCCTCAGTATATACCCGATTGATAAATGTTGCATCCATATCTGGGGTATTTTTTTTCACCGCTATTGGCTCTGTAGGGAATCTACGCTTGGCATAGTTTCCACAGACAATACCCGTATCATGTTTTAACAAGCGAATGATGGAATCTTTTGGAAACCGCATATCGCTATCTAGCCACAGGGTATGGGTACACTCAGCCGCAATAGCATCCCTAGCCAAATCCTGACGTTGGGCTGACAACAAAGTGCCAGAGCTAGTGTAGATCACTACTTTGTGATTTGTTGTCCCTACAGTAAATCCGACTAATCTAGCCAAATCAAAGGCAAATCCAGAATTAACAAAGTCCCGTGTTGGGACTAATATCCCAATGGTCTTACTATCCATTAAACTTCTCCAGGTCTTGTGCGAAATGCACGATTATCAGGGTCATTCAACCAACGCTTCATGTAGGCTTGGTCATCAAGCTTGCCTTCGGCTTTCATTTGATAAAACAATGCCATTGGAATGGATGCAACATGGTGCATATCGCCCTTCCAATTAGCTTTTTCATCAAAAGAATTAAATCTATCTTTGTTGTCTGAAACTATCTGAGTCGCATCAATAATTGTCTCAATGGTGGCTTCGTCTTTTTCGGCATCGTAATGCCACATCTTACGAGTACCAGTTTCAGTATTAATGTCAAAAAGTTTTGTGTGCATATAAAAAAAGGGTGGGTTATTAGCCCACCCTTTATATTTCAGATTAGGTCTGAATTGTTGAGTTCAAGTCATAGACAGCGCCATGAGCTTTCTCATTCTTGATCTTCAAGCCCCACTCACACAAGAGCATACGCTTCTCGGCATCGCCTGTCTTAGCCAGTTCAACTGTCTGGAAGGGACGCAGATAAGCAACTGATGCGTACTCAGGATCAAGCACGAAAACATCACGCTCACGTTGGAAGCGGTTAGGAACAATACTCACGTTGCCGAAATCGGAAACATAAATATCTGCAGCGCCAATCAAAGTAGCGGGTTTAGCACCACCATTGATGTTGAAACGGCTAGAAGCAATACCAGCCATCTTAGACAAGTTCTGCTTGTTAACAGGACCAGCCATAACGATAGTTGGTGAGCCGCCTTCTGTCCACACCTTCTGAATTACATCTTTCAGCAATGCTTCGCTGAATGAACGCAAGTTAGTTGTTGTGGCATCTGTACGAGCCGCATCAGGGATAGTAGTGTATGAAGGATCACCACCACCAGTACCTTCGTTTGTATTGGTCTTCAAGAAGGCCAACAATGCGCCTGTCTTACGGGCAGCAGATGTAGAACCAGCAGTGGCGGCTTGGTTAGCCAACATTGTGGAGC
>Ga0209087_1000645_pt1 | contig 21431 bp, 19 predicted proteins | sample S_130805_EF_Meta_FD_187321 | JGI IMG/M metagenome (GOLD analysis project Ga0209087, IMG submission 187321) | Freshwater microbial communities from Lake Simoncouche, Canada to study carbon cycling - S_130805_EF_MetaG (SPAdes) (version 2) | ecosystem: Environmental > Aquatic > Freshwater > Lake ... | reverse complement strand
GCACCGTCCGCATCGTAGCAGGCTTCCCGCCGGGCGGGCAGATCGACGCGGTGGCGCGGCTGCTCGCCGAGGCGCTGCGCGGCCATTATGCGGCCAGCATCGTGGTCGAGAACCGGCCCGGCGCGGCCGGGCGCCTGGCGCTCGAGACGGTCAAGGCCGCTGAGCCGGACGGCACCACGATCGGCCTTACGCCCTCCGACCACCTGGTCTATTTCGACCACCTCTACGGCGATCGGCTGCGCTATGCGCCCTTTACAGATTTCGCGCCGGTCGCGCAGGTCTGCGAGTTCTACAACGGTTTCGCCACCGGCCCCGCGACGCCGGCCAATACGCTTGCCGAATTCATTGCCTGGGCGAGGGGCAAGCCCGCGGTGCCCTTCGGTATCCCGGGGCCGGGCACGCTGCCGCACTTCATGGGCATCCAGTTCGGCAAGGCGACGGGGCTGCCAATGCAGGCGGTCGCCTATCGCGGCGACGGGCCCTCGGTGCAGGACCTGATCGCAGGGCAGATCCCGCTGAGCATCGCCTCGCTCGGCAGCCTGGCGCCGCTTGCCACGGGGACCACGATGCGCGTGCTGGCGGTTGGCATGCCCGAGCGTGCGCCGCTGCTGCCGACCGTGCCGACGGTGGGCGAGGCAGGCTTCCCGGCTATCGCCGTCGGCGGTTTCCAGGTGCTGGTGGTGCCGGCGCGCACGCCGGCATTGCTCGTTGCCGCGCTTGATCAGGCGGTCGGGCAGGCGATGGCGCAGCCTGCGCTGCGGGAAGCGATCGCGCGGATTGGGCTGGTGCCGACATACGCCGATGGCGCCGGGGTCGCGGCCCGTATGCGCGCGGAGAATGTGCGCTGGAAGCCGATCGTCGCCGAGTCTGGCTTCCGGCCGGAGGATTAGCCTTGCTAAGCAAGCGCCCCCTCGATCCGCATTGCGGGGAGCTTGCGAGCGACCCTTAAGCGCCGTAGTTCGCGGCGTGCCATCCTGCGCCGGGGTCGGCGTAGGCCTCCTCGGCCTGCAGGTGCGCGCTGTCTCGCGGCACGATCCAGCAGAAGCGATCGCAAATAACTGCCTCGATCAGCAACTGCGCCGCGAGCACGTCGCGCACGCCGCAGGCCTGGCTCAAGGCTTGCGGAGCGGTACCGCAGAACCCTGGGTCAAAACGGAGACGGCATCCGGTCGCAGGCACGTAGGGTCAGTCGGCGGCTCGACGCGGACGATCGAGGGGCCGTGTTTGCTGTCGGCTCGGGAGGTCGCCGGACTCGTGCTGGTGTCCTCCCAGACCCGGCGGATGTTGGTGCTGCGCGGCAGCGGGTTTCCGACGTACAGCCGGGTCTCCGGGTTCAGCCGCTGCACGCGGTCGGTGCGCATAGATCCCGAACAGACCTCGCCGTTGCGGTCAGCCGGCGCGTCATAGGGGAAGGTCTAGGGGTTGCGAGGCGGGAATTCGCGGAAGGTCTCGGTCCGGGTATCGAACATGCCGTCGCCGGCGAACTCGCCGAACCAGAAGCGGCCGGTCTTCAAGTCGAGCGTGCCGCGGCACGGCGCCGGAATCTTCATGGGCGTCGGCCAGATCCTGATATCGCCCGTCCTTGCATAGACTCGCGCGATGTCGCCCTGGCCGAAGACGGTGAAGTAGACGTTGTCCTGCGCGTCGGTGGTGATGTCGTCGACGTTCGGGGTGAGGACCGGAAGGGCCGGAACACCTCGATCGCGCCGGTGGCGACGTCCATGCGGTAGATGCTGTATGCGCCCCTGTCCTCGATCCAGAGCTTGCCGTCGCCATGCATGCCAGGCGAGGCGGCGAATCCCGGGGCGGCCATTCTGCGGATGAAGCGGGCCTATTGCCCGGCACGGATGCCGGTCGCCGCCGCGACGGCAGCCCAGATCGCGTCCTCCTCGCGCAGCCGGGCCTGGAATTCCGCGGGCAGGCTGCCGACCGGCTCGAAGCCCCAATCGCGGATCTTCTGCGCGACCTCCGGCCGGCGCAGCCCGTCGTGGATGGCGCGGCCGAGCTTCTCGACGATCTCGGGCGGCGTGCCGAGTGGCACGAAGAAGCCCTGCCAGATCAGCGGCTCGAAATTGCGGTAGCCGAGCTCCGCGAAGCTCGGTACCGCCGGCAATGCGGTGAGCCGTCCCGGCCCGGTGGTCGCCAGGATCCGCAGCGCCTCGCCGCGCAACTGGGACGAGGCGCTCGAGGTGTCGATCATCACGCAGCAGAGATGCCCTCCGAGGATGGCGGTCAGCAGCCCCGAGCGGATCGGCACATGCGTGACCTCGATGCCCGCCTGCTGCGCGAAGAGCGCGGTGAAGAGATGCGAGGAGGAGCCATGGCCGTAATTGCCGATCTCGACGCCGCCGGGTTTCGCCTTGGCCCAGGCGACGAACTCGGCGAGCGTCTTCGCTGGCACCAATGCGGGACTGACCATCAGGATATTCCCGCCGGCATTGAGCTGGCTGAGGCCGATCAGGTCGCGCGTCGCGCGATAGGGCGTTGCCGGCTCGATGTTCGGCAGCGTCATGATGGCCGAGGTCGCCGAGAGGATGGTCGCGCCGTCCGGCTTGGCGCGCGCCACCGTCGTCACCGCGACTACGCCGCCGCCTGAGGGCATCGGCTCGACCACCACGGTGCGCCCGACCGCCTCGCTGATGATCTGCGCGACCAGGCGCGAGGGCGCATCCGTGCCGCCGCCCGCCGAGCCGGTCATCACCATGCGAACCGGCCGGTCCGGCAACTCCGCTGGTTGCGCCTGCGCGCCGGTCACGCCTGCGAGCAGCAGCAGCAGGGCAGGCAGAAGCCTGCCGGCACGATGATGCATCCCAGTCTCCCCCCGATGTCATTCCCGTGCGATCCTAGCGACGATGCTCCGATGGACCAGCCCATGATCCCGCGCCGCCCGCTGCTGCTTGCGGCCCTGGCCGCCCCCGCGCTCGCGCGCGCCCAGACCGCGGCGCGCCTGCTGCGCTTCGTGCCGCAGGGCAACCTCGCCAATATCGACCCGATCTGGTCGACCACCGTCATCGCCCGCAACCACGGACTGATGATCTACGACACGCTGTTCGGGCTGGGCCGCGACTTCCAGCCCCGGCCGCAGATGGCCGAGGGGCACGAGGTCTCAGCCGATGGCCTGACCTGGCGGATCCGGCTGCGCGAGGGCCTTCGCTTCCATGACGGGTCGCCGGTGCGCAGCGCCGATTGCATCGCCTCGATCCTGCGCTGGTCGAAGCGCGACGTGCTCGGCCTCAGGCTGAACATGCTGCTCGAGGAAGCGAAGGCCGAGGACGAGCGCAGCATCACCCTGCACCTGAAGCGAGCCTGGCCCGGCCTTGCCTGGGCGCTGGGCAAGCCGGGCGCCAACATCTGCGCCATCATGCCGGAGGCGGTGGCGCGCACCGATCCCTTCAAGCAGATCGAGACCCATATCGGCTCCGGCCCCCTGGTCTTCCGCCCGCAGCAATGGGTGCCCGGCAGCCTCGCGGTCTATGAGCGGTTCGAGGGCTACGTGCCGCGGCAGGACCCGACCGACTTCCTCGCCGGCGGCAAGCCCGTGCACTTCGACCGCGTGGAGTGGCGGGTGATGCCGGACCCCGCGACCGCCGCCGGCGCGCTGCTGAACAACGAGGCGGATTGGTGGGAGACGCCGCTGCCCGACCTGCTGCCCCGCCTCAGGCGCAACCCGCAGATCGCGATCGAGGTGATCAACACCGCGGGCAACCTCGGCGTCCTGCGCTTCAACCACCTGCAGCCGCCCTTCGACGATCCGGCGATCCGGCGCGCGCTGCTGCCGGCGATCGACCAGCGCGCCTTCATGCAGGCGGCCTATGGCGACGACCCCGCGCTCTGGCGCGTACCGGCCGGCGCCTTCACGCCCGGCACGCTGCTGGCCAATGATACGGGCCTTTCGGTGCTGACCGGCCCGCGCAGCGTCGAGGCCGCGCAGAAGGCGCTGAAGGAGACTGGCTATAAGGGCGAGAAGGTAGCGATGATGTCGCCGACCGACCTTGCCAACATCAACGCGCTGACCGAGGTCGCGGCCGATCTGATGCGGCGCGTCGGCTTCACCGTCGACCTGCAGGCGACCGACTGGGGCACCGCCATCCAGCGCCGCGCCAATCGCGGCCCGGTCGAGCAGGGCGGCTGGAGCGCCTTCTGCACGACCTGGGAAGGGCTCGACACCTCGGTCCCCGGCAGCCACCAGCCGATGCGCGGGAACGGCGCCGAGGGTTGGGCCGGCTGGTCCACGAGCCCGAAGCGCGAGGCACTGCGCGAGGCGTGGTTCGCCGCCGGCGACCTCGCCGAGCAGCGCCGCATCGCAGAGCAATTGCAGGTGCTGGTCTGGGAGGAGGCGCCCTTCATCCCGCTCGGGCAGGGGCTGCCGCCGCAGGCCTGGCGGCGCAGCCTCACGGGCTTGGTCAAGGGCGGCCCGGCGCTGTTCTGGGGCCTGCGCAAGGACGCATAGGGGAGAGGGACACGATGGCTGTCGTCAAGACGGAGCGGCACGGGCTGGTACTGGTGGTGCGGATGAACCGGCCGGAGCGGCTGAACGCGCTGAACCACGAGATGCGCGTCGAGCTTGCGAAGACCTGGGAGGCGTTCCGCCGCGACGAGGGGCTGGAGGTGGCGATCCTCACCGGCACCGGCCGCGGCTTCTGCGCCGGCGAAGACATGAAGGAATCGCTCGCCGAGGCGAACCCGGGCGGCCGCCTGGCCGACATGGAGGATCCCTTCAACGCCGGCACCCTCGAGAAGCCGGTCATCGCCGCGGTGAACGGCTTCGCCATGGGCGGCGGCTTCATGATGGTGGAGCGCACCGATCTTCGCGTCGCCGCGCGCACCGCGATCTTCGAGGTGTCCGAGGCCAAGCGCTGGCTGCTCGGCGGCTACAACCACGGCCACATGGCGAATCTCGCCTATCCGGTCGCGCTCGAGATGGCGCTTGGCTTCCGCTTCACCGCGGAGCGCTTCCACCAGCTCGGCTTCCTCAACCGCATCGTCGAGCCCGGGGCGGAGGTGGCCGAGGCGCTCACCATGGCGCAGCACCTGCTGACCCTGCCGCCGGCTGCGCGGGTCAATACCGTGCATATGATGCGCCGGATGCGGCCGGCGCCGAGCCCGGCGCAGCAGCGCCTGGCGGCGAGGCTGCACGAGCACGGGGCCAAGGGCGACCTGCTGGAAAGCCGCGCCGCCTTCGCCGAGAAGCGCGCGCCGGACTTCAAGGGCTGGGACGACCCGGCGGACCGCTACCGGCTGCCGCAGCTGGAGGAATGAGGCCTCACGCCGCCAAGGAGTGCGCGTCCTGCTCGGCCCAGACCAGCGTCGCGGCATCGCCGGGCTGCACCGGTCCGGCATAGAAGGTGTCGTCGGGGACGACCACCGCGGCATCCTCTTCGGCGCCGATCGAGACCGCCACACGCACACTGGTGCCCTGGTACTCCACCGCTGCGACGCGGCCGGTCACGTGAGGGCCCTCGCCCGGCATGCCGAGCCGGCAGCGATCGGCGCGCACTGCGACCGCGCCGCCCGGGCCGGGCAGGACGTTATGGCCGCCGATGAAGCGGGCGACGAAGGCCGAAGATGGCCGCTCGAACACCTCGCGCGGCGCACCGGCCTGCCGGATATGGCCGTCCTCCATCACCACCATCAGGTCGGCGAGCGCCATCGCCTCGTCCTGGCTGTGGGTGACGTGGATGAAGGTGATACCGAGCTCGCGCTGGAAGCGCTTCAGCTCCTCCCGCACCTTGCCGCGCAGGAAGGGGTCGAGCGCCGAGAGCGGCTCGTCCAGCAGCAGCACCCGCGGCTCGGTGATCAGCGATCGCGCGAGCGCGACGCGTTGCTGCTGGCCGCCCGAGAGCTGGGAGGGCAGCCGCTCGGCAAATTTATCGAGGTGCACCAGCGCCAGGTATTCCCGCGCCTTGGCGTGCCGCTTTTCCTTCGGCATGCCGCGCGCCTTCAGGCTGAAGGCGACGTTGTCGAGGCAGTTCAGGTGCGGGAACAGTGCGTAGCTCTGGAACATCATGGCCGTGCCGCGCTCGCGCGGCGGCAGGTCGGTGACGTTCTGGTCGTGGATGAGCACGTCGCCATCCGAGATCACCTCGTGCCCTGCGATCATGCGCAAGGTGCTGGTCTTGCCGCAGCCGGAGGGGCCGAGCAGGCAGCAATAGCTTGCCGGCGGGATGCGCAGCGAGATGCCGTCGACCGCGACCGTCGCGCCATAGCGCTTGGTCACCTTCACGAGCTCGACGTCGTAGCGGCGGGGCAGGCGGGGCTGGTCCATGGCGGCCTCCTCAGGCGTGCCCGGTGCGGCGACGCTGCACGCGCAGGATGAAGAACAGGGTCAGGCCGATGACGCAGAAGGAGACTGCCGTCGTCAGCGTGCCGATGGCGAAGAGGGTGGGGGAAGTGGAAGAGGAGAGTAGGGCATAAATCTCGAGCGGGAGGGTATTGCGGCTGCCGGCGACCAGCGTGGTGCGCGCGTATTCGTCGTAGCTGAGCGTGAAGGCGCCCATCGCGACGCCGAGGATGCCCGGCATCAGGATCGGCAGCGTGATCCAGCGCAGCCGCTGCCAGGCGGTGGCGCCGAGATCGGTCGCAGCTTCCTCGTACGAGCGCGGAAAGCGGTTGAACACCGCGAACATGGCAAATAGGCCGAAAGGCAGCGTCCAGGTGAGCTGGGCGGCAAGCGCCGAGGTGAAGAGGTCAGTCTTCCAGCCGAAGAGCTGGAAGGCGAGGCCGATGCCGAAGCCGACCAGCAGGCTCGGCATCACGAGGCTGGCGACCGCCAGGTAGAACAGCACGCCCGAGCCCGTGAAGCGCCGCCGGAAACCGAGGCCGGCGGCGACTGCGACCACCGTCGTGATGATGCAGACGACGGAGGCTAGCGCGATCGAGCGGTTGAAGGAGACGGGGATATTGGCCATCTGCCCCGGCTTCCAGATCTCCGCGAACCACCAGGTGCTGACGCCGACCATCGGGAAGGTGACGCCGCCATCCGGCCCCTGGAAGGATAGCAGGTAGATGACGAACATCGGCCCGTAGAGGAACATCAGGAAGACGCCCATCAGCGTCACCAGCGCGTAGAAGGTCCACGGGCGCTTCTCGCGCGGATCGCGGCTGCGGCTCACCGCACCAACTCCTTGCGGACATCGACCACCCGCATCATCCCGGCGACCATGAAGGCCACGAAGGTGACGAGGATGACGGCGCTCGCCGCCGCCGGCGGGTACTGCATGGCCTGAATCTCGGTCGCCAGCGCCGAGACGATTGAGGCGCTCTGCCCGCCGCTCATCGCCTTCACCACGAAGAAGTCGCCCATCACCTGGGTGAAGACCAGGATCGAGCCAAGCGCGATGCCGGTCTTCGACAGCGGGATGACCACGTCGACCATGGTCTGCCAGCGGCTGGCGCCGGCATCGCGCGCCGCTTCCAGCAGCGCCGGGTCGATCTTCGCCATGGAATTGGCGATCGGCCCGATCATCAGTAGCGTGAAGAGGTGGATGTAGGTGATGCAGACGGCGAAGGGCGAGAACAAAAGGAAGTCGAGCGGCGTCTGGGTCAGCCCGGTTGCCATCAGGCCCTGGTTGAAGGCACCGTTGCGGCCGAGGAAGGGGATCCAGGCGATGGTGCGGATGATGCCCGAGGTCCAGAACGGGATGGCGCAGGCCAGGAACAGGATCGTCCGCATTGTCCGCGTGCGGACGTGGAAGATGAGGAAATAGGCGATGAAGAAGCCGAGGACGAGGGTAATGCCCCAGGTGATGAAGGCGAACTGCAGGGAGGATAGGTAGACACGCAACGTCATCGACGAGGAGAGCACCTCCTCATAGTTCGTCAGCAGGAAGTCGGGGTATATGCCGATCCGGTCGTAATCGTAGAAGCTGACGACCAGGAAAGTGAAGGTGGGCAGCGCGAAGAAGGCGATCAGGATTATCGCCAGCGGGCTGACCTGCAGCCATGAGACAGCCCGCGACGAGAGCCGCCAGCGCCGCTTCGGCCTGGCCGGGACCGCAGCCTCGATCGCCGCCGCCTCGGTGACAGCGCTCATTCGGCCGCCTGCAACGCGGGCTGCCGGCACTTCATCAGCGGCATGATGCGGGTGCCGAACTGCTCCATGCCGATGACGAAGTCGTCGAAGGTCATCATCACGCCGGCGACGCCCGGCACGGTGGCCATCTCGTCCAGCATCGCCGCGACCTTGGCGTAGGAGCCGCAGAGTACGCCCTGGTTGGTCGGCAGCTTGTGCTCGGTCAGGTAGCGCCGCCGTACCGGGCCCGAGAAGGGGTCCTTGTTCGGATCGTCGTTGGACTGGCTGTCGCGCCAGGCGATCGCCTCGTGGTCGGTCCCGTCGACATAATGCTGCCACTTCGCCTCGGCGGCGGCATCGGTCTCGTCGGCGATGATCATGGTCAGCACCAGCGCGCCGCAATTCTTGCCCGCCGCCTTATTCGCATCGACCAGGCGGGCGACCGAGGGCGCGACCGCCTTCGGATCGTTGAAACCATAGGCCGCGCAGAAATTGTAGTCGCAATGCTCGACGGCGTAGTTCGTGCCGGCGCCGCTCTGCGCCGCGCAGATCAGCGGAATGGGCTTTTCCGGCATCGGCAACAGGCGGCAATCCTCCATCTGGAAGAACTCGCCCTTGAAATCTGACACGCCGGTCGACCAGAGGTCCTTCAGCACGGTGACGTACTCCGCGCAGTAGTCGTAGCGCCGCTCGTAATGCGACGCGCCGGGCCAGAGCCCCATCTGGGTGTATTCGCTGCGCTGCCAGCCGGTGATCAGGTTCAGCCCGAAGCGGCCATGGCTGATGCTGTCGATCGTCACCGCCATGCGCGCGGCGACCGCGGGCGGGATGGTGAGCACGGCGCAAGTGGCGAACAGCTTGATGCGCTTCGTCACTGCGGCGAGCCCCGCCATCAGGGTGAAGCTCTCGAGGTTGTAGTCCCAGAAGCCGCTCGCCCCGCCGAAGCCGCGCAGCTTGATCATCGAGAGGGCGAAGTCGAAGCCGAAGCGCTCCGCCTTCTCGACAATGGTGCGGTTGAGATCGAAACTCGGCTTGTATTGCGGCGAGGTGGTCGAGATAAGCCAGCCATTGTTCCCGATCGGGATGAAGACACCGAGCTGCATCGTGGGCCTCCTCGCGTCAGGACGCGATGAACTCGTTCCATTTCCTGGTAAGGTAGCGGTCCTCGTCCATCACCGAGTTCCAGACCGCGATATTGCCCATGCGCGCCTCGTAGGAGCCGCCGTCGCGCACCTCGCCGGCCTTGATCTGCGGCTTGCCGAAGGGATCGGTCAGCGGCTCGGCGGCCGCCTTGCCGCCATACCAGTAGTCCCATTCGGCGGCGCTCAGGAACTTCCTGGCGTTCTCCGGCTGCGCCGAGTAGTAGCCCTGGCGCGCGATGAAGCCGCCGGGGAAGCCGGCGCCGTACCAGTTCATGAACTCGATGGCACAGTCGCGCTTCAGCCCGTTCACGTGCTTCATCATGCCGAGCACGTAGCCCCAGCCGCGGAAGCCCTCCTTCAGTGGCTGATAGGTGCAGGGGATGCCACGAGCGCGCACCGCCGAGACCGCCGGCGACCACATCGACTGCACCACGGTCTCGCCCGAGGCCATCAGGTTCACGGACTGGTCGAACGTGGTCCAGAAGCTGCGGAACTGCCCGCTGCGCTTGATCTCTTGCATCAGCGTCATGGTGCGGTCGATCTCGGCGCGGGTCATGTTGCCCTTGTCGCCGTACTTCAGGACACCACGCGCCTCGACGGCGAGTGCCACGTCGATGGTGCCGACGCTCGGCTGGTCCTGAAGCGCGGTTTTGCCGCGGAAGGCGGGATCGAGCAGGTCGGCCCAGCTTGTTATCGGTCGCGGGACCAAGTCGGGGCGGACACCGAGCGTGTCGGCGTTTGTGACCGAGGGCATTCCGTTCAAGAACTCCGTCTCGCCCTTGGCGATCGCCTTCCCCTCGGCATCTGTCGCGTAGATCATGGTGTAGGGCGAGCAGCCCTGGTGCTCCGCCTGCCGCCCGTCCGCGTACTTGCCCTTGGTGAAGAGCGGATTGGTCTGGTCCATCCACTTCATCTTCGACCGCGGGATGGTCTGCAGCACGTTGCGGCCGACCAGGTACTTCATGAAGGGCAACGTCACATCGGCAGTGTCGATGTTCGCGTTCTGCGTGAGGAAGCGGTTCAGCAGGTCGGCATTCTCGACCGCCTGCATCCTCACGGTGAAGCCGAGATCCTTGGTCGCCTGCTCGGCCAACGGGTTGAAGGCGGTGACCGGCGGGCCGCAGTGCAGGATGGTGATGTCCTTGATGTTCTGCGCCCAGATGGTCGGGAAGCCGGTCAGTGCCCCGGAGCCCGCGGCGGCACCCAGGGCGGCCTTGGCAAGGGTACGGCGGGGCAGGCCCGCGCGCTCGGTCGGCTTCGGCATGGTGCCTCCTGCTGTCTGATCCCGGCGGCGGGCTTCCCCGCCTTGTGGCCGAAGCATCCTTCGTTCTGGCGGCCGGCTTCAACGGTGTTTCTGCGACAAATTTGCGCAATGTGACCTGTTTGCCGAGGATTCGGCCGCTTGGTGTGGCGCATTGCTCGATTTCTGCTCAACGATACGCGTCAAGCCAGTCTCACCTGCGGCACGGAGCTTGCTGCGCCGGGACCAGCCCGCAGGAGTCACCGCCATGGACATCGGCATCTTCATCCCGATCGGCAATAATGGCTGGCTGATCTCGACCACCTCGCCGCAATACTCGCCGAGCTTCGACCTGAACCGCGAGGTGGTGCAGAAGGCCGAGCGCTTCGGCCTCGACTTCGCGCTCTCGATGATCAAGTTCCGCGGCTTCGGCGGACCGTCACGCCACTGGGACGAGAATCTCGAGAGCCTCACGCTGATGGCGGCGTTGGCGGCGGTGACGTCGCGCATCGAGCTCTATGCCACGGTCGCCACGCTGGCGATCCCGCCCGCCGTCGCCGCGCGCATGGCGATGACCATCGACAATGTCTCGAAGGGCCGCTTCGGGCTGAACCTGATCACCGGCTGGCAGCGCGCCGAGTATTCCCAGATGGGGCTCTGGCCGGGTGATGCGCATTACGCCCAGCGCTACGACATGCTGACTGAATACGTGACCATCATGAAGGAGCTCTGGGCGACTGGCCGCAGCGACCTGAAGGGCCAGTTCTTCCAGATGGACGACTGCCGGATGGGCCCGCTGCCGTCACGGATGATCCCGACCATCGCGGCGGCAACCAGCGAGCCTGGCCTCGAATTCTCGGCGCGCTACTGCAAGTACAATTTCTGCAACGGCGAGGGCGCGATCAACGACCCGCGCGCCTGCGTCCCCAATGTCTCGCGCCTCTATGCCGAGACCCAGCGCCAGGGCACCGCGACGCGGGCGCTTGCGACCACCATGATCATCGCCGACGAGACCGATGAGGCGGCGATGCGGAAGTGGGAACACTACAAGGCGGGCGTCGACCTCGAGGCGATCTCGTGGCGCTCGGAGCAGGCCTCGGGCGACAAGACGCCGACCAAGCACTCGCATTCGCTGCATCTGCGCAAGAGCGAGCCGCTGCCGAACAACGGCTCGAAATTCATCGGCTCCTATGCCACCGTCGCGCGGCTGCTGGACGAGATGGCCGAGATCGACGGCCTCGCCGGCGTCATGCTGATGTTCGACGACTTCCTGATCGGAATGGAGCAGTTCGGCACCCGCATCCAGCCGCTCATGAAGTCGCGCACCGGCCGCCTGGCGTTGGCGGCCGAGTAGACATCACGCCACCTGCTCGGCGAGCCGGTCGAGATGGGCGGCGGTGTCGCCGAAGAGGTGCTCGATCACCATGACGCGGCGGAAGAAATGCCCGACTGCGTATTCCTCGGTCATGCCGATGCCGCCATGCAGCTGCACCGCCTGCTGCGAGACGAAGCGTCCGGCCTGGCCGACGCCGACCTTCGCCATGGAGATCGCCCGCGCCCGTTCGGCCGCGTCCTCTTCTTCCAGCGACATCGTGGCGAGCATCGCCATGGAGCGGCCCTGCTCCATCGCCACCAGCATCTCGGCGGCGCGGTGCTGCAGCGCTTGGTTCTCGCCGATCGGCTTGCCGAACTGCACGCGGGTCTTGAGATAGTCGAGCGTCATCGCCTGCATGGCCTCGCAGGCGCCGATTACCTCGGCCGCGGTAGCGGCGATGCCTGCCTCCATCACCCGGGTGATCACCGGGAGGGCGTTGTCCTGCTCGCCGAGCAGCGCATCGCCTGACAGTCGCACGCCGCTGAACGACATCTCGGCCGCCCGCGTGCCGTCGCGCAGCATGTGGCCGCGGCGTGCCACGCCATCCAGCCCGGCATCGACGAGGAAGAGCGAGATGCCCTCGGCATCGTCGCGGCCGCCCGCGGTGCGCGCGCTGACGATCAGCTTGTCCGCACTGTCGCCATGCAGCACCACGCTTTTGGTACCCTCGAGCACCCAGTCGTCGCCCTGGCGCTTCGCGGTGGTCAGCACATCCGTCACGTCATAGCGCGCCTGCCGCTCGCCATGCGCGAAGGCGAGCTTCACGCCGCCAGCCGCGATCTCCGGCAGGATCTCGCCCTGCAGCGCCTCGTCGCCGGCGAGCCGGATGGCGGTGCCGCCCAGCACCACGGTCGAGAGATAGGGCTCGAGCACCAGGTGTCGCCCGAAGGCCTGCATCAGCAGCATCACATCGACCGGCCCGCCGCCGAAGCCGCCGTAATCCTCTGGGATCGGCAGGCCGAGCAGGCCGAGCTCGGCATACTGCGCCCAGAGCGTCTCACTCCAGCCGGTCGGGGTCTTCAGCAGCTGCTTGCGCTGCTCGAAGGAATAGGTGTCCGCCAGCAGCTTCGCCACGCTGTCGCCGAGCAGGCGCTGGTCGTCGGTGAGATCGAAATCCATCGGTCAGAGCCCCAGCACGGCCTTGTTGAGGATGTTCTTCTGGATCTCGTTGGTGCCGCCATAGATCGAGGCAGCGCGCAGCATCAGGTAGGCCGGCGCCATCTGCGGCGCCCAGTCCGGCCCGATCGCGGGTTCGTTCGCCATCGCCTGCAGCTCGGCCTGCCAGACCGGCATCGCCTGCGGCCCACCGACATCCATCACCAGCTCGGAGCTCGCCTGCAGCAGCTCCGTCCCCTTGATCTTCAGCACGGAGGAGATCGGATCGGGCCGGTTGCCGCCCGCCTTGGCATAGGCCGAGACGACGCGGAGCTGGGTGATCTCCAGCGCCTTCATGTCGACCTCGAGCTGCGCGACGCGCTGGCGGAAGGCCTTGTCCTCGATCAGCGGCTTGCCGTTCATGCGCACCTCGCGCGCGACCTCCTTGGCGAAGCGCACGCGCTCCTTCGACTTGCCGAGCCGGGCGATGCCCGTGCGCTCATTGCCGAGCAGGTACTTGGCGACGGTCCAGCCCTTGTTCTCCTCGCCGACGAGGTTCGCGACCGGCACCTTCACATCGGTGAAGAAGACCTCGTTCAGGTGGTGGCTGCCATCGATGGAGATGATCGGCCGCACCTCGACGCCAGGCGTCTTCATGTCGACCAGGAGGAAGGAGATGCCCTCCTGCCTTTTCGCGGCCTGCGGGTTTGTACGCACCAGGACGAAGCACCAATCGGCATTGTGCGCCGTCGAGGTCCAGATCTTCTGGCCGTTGACGACGTAGTGGTCGCCTTCGCGTACCGCCCGCGTCTTCAAGCTGGCGAGGTCCGAGCCGGCGCCGGGCTCGGAGAAGCCCTGGCACCACCAATCGTCGAGGTTGCGGGCACGCGGCAGGAAATGTGCCTTCTGCTCAGGCGTGCCGAACTGGATCAGTACCGGCCCGATCATGGTGATGTTGAACGACAGCAGCTCGGGCGCCGGCGCGGCCAGGTTCTCCTCGTTGAAGATCATCCGCTGGATCGCGCTCCAGCCCGGCCCGCCGTATTCCTTCGGCCAGGAATAGGCCGCCCAGCCCTTGGCGTTCAGGATGCGCATCCAGGCGATGGTGTCCTGCTTGCGCGGCGGATAGCCGAGCCGCATGCGCTCGCGGATCTCGCGCGGCAGGTTGTCCTGGATGAAGGTGCGGACTTCCTCGCGGAAGGCGACCTCCTCGGGCGTGAAGCGCAGGTCCATCTGGTTCCCTCCGTTATTGCAGTTGCGGCGCGCGCAGCTCGCGCAGGAGGCCACCTTTCTCCGCGGCCTCGCGCAGCAGCGGCGCCGGCGCCCAGCGCGCGCCGTAGCGCTGATGCCAGGCGGCGATCTGGTTGTAGATCTCGCGCGCGCCGATGCCGTCCGCCCAGAACATCAGCCCGCCGCGATAGCGCGGGAAGCCGAAGCCGTTCAGCCACATGACGTCGAGGTCGCTGGCGCGCAGGCACTTGCCCTCGGCGATCATCTTGCAGGCCTCGTTGATCGAGCCGAAGAGCAGCCGCTGCAGCACCTCCTCATCCGAGAATGCGCGCTGCGCGATGCCGTTCTCGGCCGCGACCTCCTGGATGATGCGCGCCACCTCAGGGTCCGGATGCGGCATGCGGTCGCCGGGCTCGTAGCGATACCAGCCAGCGCCGGTCTTCTGCCCCTTGCGCCCCATCTCCACCAGCTGGTCCGGCACCGGCAGCATGCGGTAGTCCGGGTCCTCCGCCTTGCGCCGCCGCCGTGTCTGGTAGCTGACATCGAGGCCCGAGAGGTCGTTCACCGCGAAGGGGCCCATCGGATAGCCGAACTCGACCATCACCCGGTCGATCTGCTCCGGCAGGGCGCCTTCCTCCACCATCAGGTTCTGTTCCATGGTGAAGGGGATGCGGCTGCGATTGGCGACGAAGCCGTCGCAGTTGCCGGCATAGGCGCTGACCTTGCCGATGGCCCGGCCGAGCTTCATCGCCGCCAGCATCGTCGCCGGCGCGGTCGCGCTGCCCTCCACCACCTCGAACAGCTTCATGACGTTGGCTGGCGCGAAGAAATGCGTCCCCGCCACGTCCTGTGGCCGCTTCGTCGCCGCCGCGATCTTGTCGATGTCGATCGCCGAGGTGTTGCTGAACAGCAGCGCACCCGGCTTCATCGCGTGGTCGAGCTCGGCGAAGACCTGCTCCTTCACCGCAATCTGCTCGAACACCGCCTCGATCACCGCGTCGCAATCCGCGATATCAGCGTAGCTCTCGACCGGCTCGATCAGCGTCAGGCGCTGGTCCATCTCCGCCTGCGTGAGGCTGCCGCGCTTCACGCTGACCGCATAATTGTCCCGGATGCGTCTGAGGCCGCGCTCCAGCGTCTCGGCCGAGGCGTCCAGCAGCTTCACCGGCAGCCCGGCATCGGCGCAGCTCATCGCAATGCCGCCGCCCATGGTGCCGGCGCCGACCACCGCCATGGTCCGAATTTCGGGTGTTGGCGCGTCCTTCGGCAGATGCGGCAGGCGCGCTACCTCGCGCTCGGCGAAGAAGGCGTAGCGCAGGGCGCGGGCCTCATCCGAGTTCTCGAGCTCACCGAACAGCCGCTTCTCTTCGGCGATCCCCTCGGTGAAGGGCAGGCGCGTCGCCGCCTCTACCGCGGCGATGCAGTGGTAGGGCGCCTTCTGGTTGCGGGCCTTGCGCGCGATGGCCTTGCGCGCCATCTCGAACATGCCGGGCTCGGCCGCCGGCGGCGGCATCTCGCCGATCCGCCGCAGGGGCTTGCCCGCGACATCGCGCGCGAAGGCGATCGCCGCGCTGCGCAGATCGCCGTCGACCAGCGCATCGATGATGCCAAGCGCCTTGGCCTCCGGCGCTGGCACGTGCCGACCCGTGCTGATCATCTCGAGCGCCGCCTTCGCCCCGATCAGTCGCGGCAGCCGCTGCGTGCCGCCACCGCCCGGGAGGATGCCGATCAGCACCTCCGGCAGCCCGACCTTCGCCGAGGGCACCGCGATCCGCCAAGTGCAGCAGAGCGCGTTCTCCAGCCCGCCGCCCAGCGCATAGCCATGGATCGCCGCGACCACCGGCTTGCCGCCGCCCTCCAGCGCATCGTAGCTGCGCCGCGCCGGCGTCTCGCGCTTGGTCCCGAAGCGGCGGATATCGGCGCCCGCGATGAAGCTGCGCCCGGCGCCGATCAGCACGATGGCCTTGACCGCGGGATCGGCATTGGCGCGATCGACCCCCGCCACGATCCCATCCGAGACGCCCGCGCCCAGGGCATTCACCGGCGGATTGTCGATGGTGATGACGGCGATGCCGTCCTCGACCGCATACTGCACCACCGGGCGCTCGCCCATGCTCCTGGCTCCGTTCCTCTCCCGAGGCGCAGTGAACCATCCTGGCGCGCGCCGCGCCAGCCTGCCTAGAATGCGGCAACGACCAGGGGGAATGTCCGAGGGATGATCGACAAGCGCGTCGCCTCCATGGCCGAGGCCATGGCCGGCATAAGCGACGGCTCGACCGTGCTCATGGCCGGCTTCGGCGAGGTCGGCGCGCCGCAGGCGCTCCTCGACGGGCTGATCGAGCAGGGCGCGAAGGACCTAACGCTGGTGGTGAATTCCACCGGCCGGGTCCACAAGCCGGGCGAGCCGACCTCCGGCATCGTTCGCCTGATCGAGCTCGGCCGGGTGCGCAAGGTCATCACCAGCTTCCTGCGCGAGCACAGCCTGGCCGGCCGCCTGGTGCGCGAGGGTCGGATGGAGGCTGAGGTGGTGCCGCAGGGCACGCTCGCCGAGCGCATGCGCGCCGCCGGCGCCGGCATCCCCGCCTTCTTCACGCCCACGGGTGCCGGCACCCTCGTCGCCGAGGGCAAGGAGGTCCGCGACTACGACGGCAAGCCCTGCGTGCTCGAGCGCGCGCTGCCCGGTGACGTCGCGCTGATCGAGGCCTGGGAGGCCGATCGCTGGGGCAACCTGACCTTTCGCGAGGCCGGGCGGAACTTCAATCCGATCATGGCCATGGCGGCGAAGCTGACCATCGTGCAGGCGCACCACCTCCGCGAGCTCGGCACGCTCGAGCCCAACCACATCGTCACGCCCGGGATCTTCGTGCACCGCGTGCTGCACGCGCCCGTCGGCGACCCGCAGCTGCCGCGCTGAGGAGGCAACCATGAGCTTCACGCCGCTCTCCCGCACCGGCATGGCCGAGCGCGTCGCCCGCGACATCCCGGAAGGCTGGTACGTCAACCTCGGCATCGGCATCCCGACGCTGGCCGCAGACTATATCCCGGCCGAGCGCGAGGTGATCGTGCATTCCGAGAACGGCATCCTCGGCATGGGCGGCGCGCCGGCGACGCCTGACGCGATGAACCCCTGGCTGGTCAATGCCAGCACCCAGCGTGTGACGCTGCGCGCCGGTGGCAGCTACGTGCACCACGCCGACAGCTTCGCGATGGTGCGCGGTGGGCACCTCGACCTTTGCGTGCTCGGTGGCTTCCAGGTGGCCGAGAACGGCGACCTCGCCAATTGGTCGCAATCGGCGACCGAGACCGGGCGCCAGATCGGCGGCGCCATGGACCTGGCGGTCGGCGCCAAGCGCGTCTGGGTGGTGATGGAGCACCAGACCAAGGATGGCGGCGCGCGGCTGTTGCGCCGCTGCAGCTACCCGCTGACCGCGGCGCGCTGCGTCTCCCGCGTCTACACCAACCTCGCCGTACTCGATGTCACGCCGGCGGGCTACCGGATGATCGACATGATCCCCGGCCTGTCCTTCGAGGAATTGCAGGCCCGAACCGAGGCGCGGCTGCTCAGCTGAAGGCGCGGATCACGCGCTCGCCGAAGGCGGGCAGCGTCTCCTCGAGGTTCGGCAGGAAGGGCGCGAGTGGCAGCACCACGCGGCCGACGCCGCGCTTGATCCGCTCCTCCACCGCCGCGCGCGGGTCCTGGCCGGAGTTCGGCAGCGCGCCCGGGCAGCCGGTGATCAGCTCGATCCTTGCCGGATCGCGCCCGGCCTTCGCGGCGCTGGCGCGGACGATCTCGACCAGCGGGAAGGTATCGACCTGTGCGCCGATCGAGGGGAAGAACCCATCGCCCAGCCGCCCCGCGCGCCGTGCCGCCGCCTCGGTATGGCCGCCCACGATAATCGGCACGGCGCCATGCGGTGGCTTGGGGTAGCTGTTCACGCGATCGAAGTTCACGAAGGGGCCGTGATGCGTCGTGCTGCCCTCGGCCCAGAGCGCGCGCATGGCGGCGACGTAGTCATCCGCCCGCTTGCCACGCTGCTCGAAGGGCACACCGAGCGCCGCGAACTCCTCCTTCAGCCAGCCAACGCCGATGCCGAGTTCGACCCGCCCGCCGCTCATCGCGTCCAGCGTCGCCACCTGCTTCGCCAGCACCAGCGGCTCGCGCTGCGGCAGGATGATGACGCCGGTGGCGAGCTTCAGCCGCGTGGTCGCGGCCGCGACGAAGCTCAGCCAGATCAGCGGGTCGGGATAGGCCGCATTGCGCGCCGCCGGCATCCGGCCATCGGCGGAATAAGGGTAGGTGCTGGCATAGTCGTCGGGCAGCACAACGTGATCGATGGCGAAGACCGTATCGAAGCCGGCCGCCTCCGCGATCCGGCCGAGCCGCGCGGCGCCGGCGGCGTCGGGGAAGGTGATGTTGCCGAAGTGCAGCGCGAATCTCATGCCGCGACCGCCACGCCGGCGCGTACCCGCGGCATCACCTCCTCGGCGAACAACCGGATCGTCTCGTGCCGCACCTTCAGCGGCACGCCATAGGTCGCATTGCTAACCAGGAAGGTGTCGAAGCCGAGATCGGCAAATTGCTGCAGCCGCCGCGCGCAGGTCTCGGGCGAGCCGACCAGGTTCTGCCCGAGATAGGGCCCGAGATTGGCGGGGTCGCTCAGCAGCCGCAGGTTGGCGAACATCCTGTTGAACTGCTGGTAGCCCTCGATGTTGCCCCAGGGCGCGTTGTCCGACTGGTAGTGCTGCACCTGCAGCGCGAAGAACTCCGGCAGGTGCCTGAGCGCCTGCTCGCGTGCTTCCTCGTCGGTGCGCGCGACGAACGCCTTGATCGAGATCGGCATGCGCCGGTGCGTCGGATGCCCCGCCGCCTCGCTGCGGCTGCGCCAGGTCTCGAGGATCCGCTTCAGCACATGGTCCGGGAAGCTGGACAGGCACAGCGGCGGCAGGCCGAGATCGGCCATGATGCCCGCGCTCTCGACGCTGCCGATGGCGCCGTAGAAGTGCGGGCGGCGATCGCCGAAATCGGGCCGGATGCGCGTGGGCGTCGGGAAACTCGCGTAGCGCCCCTCGAAGGTGAAGGGCTCGCCGGTCATCGCCGCCTGCAGGAAGCGCCAGCTCTCGCGGAACCGGTCGCGCGCGGTCTCCATGCCGATGCCGAAGGCGTCGTATTCGCTCTTCGCCGTGCCGCGGCCCATGCCGACGTGCAACTCGCCCTCGCAGAGATTGGCGAGCATCGACAGGTCTTCCGCGAAGCGCACGGGATCGTACCAGGGCAGAACCATCACCGCGGTGCCGAGGCCGAGGCCCGGGCAGGCTGCGGCGATATGCGACAGGAACAACAGTGGGTTCGGCTGCGGGTAGTAGTCGGAGAAATGGTGCTCGACCATCCAGGCGCTGTCGAATCCGACTTTCTGCAGCAGCCGCGCATCCTCGATCGCCTCGCGGTAGAGGCTCCGGTCGTCCTTGCCAGGCTCGCCGACCGCGCCGATCTGGTAGGCGAAGTGCAGCCGCTGATTGGCCATCGCTTCCATCCCGCTTATCCTTGGTCGCAACGCTAGGTGGCCGGCGCAAGTACTGTCAAACGCGGCGCCGCAGGGAGAGGAACGGGCATGCGCATCACGCTCTACGGCGCTGGCGCCATCGGCTGCTACCTGGCCGCGCATCTCGCGCGCGTGCCGGGGCTCGAGCTTTCCATGGTGGCGCGCGGTGAGACGCTCGCCGCCATCCGGCGCGACGGCGTGCGGCTGCAGACCGCCGAGGGCGAGACGCGCGTTCCCGTGCACGTCACAGACGACCCATCGGACCTGCCGGCGCAGGACATCGTCTTCGTCACGCTGAAGGGCCATCAGGTGCCGCCTGCGATCGCCGGCATCGCCGGGCTGCTCGGGCCCGAGAGCGCGGTCATCCCGCCCACCACGGGTATCCCCTTCTGGTACTTCCACGGCCGCGGCGAGCGGCAGGTGCCCGCACTCGATCCCGGCGGCGTGCAGTGGGCGGCCTTCCGCCCCGAACGCTGCCTCGGCTGCACCTACTGGGTCGCCTGCGACACCGTCGGCCCCGGCATCGTCCATACCGAAGGCCCCGCCGGCCTGCCGATCGGTGAGCCCGACGGCAGCAGCAGCCCGCGCCTGCGCCGGCTGCAGGAGGCGATGCAGGAAGCCGGCCTGCGCGCGCCGATCCGTGAGGACATCCGCGGCGAGATCTGGACCAAGATGATCAACAGCCTGGTCTGGAATCCGGCCGCGGTGCTGACCGGCGGCACGCTGCGCGACATCGCCGGCGCGCCGGATGTCGTCGCCACGGTGCGGCGGATGATGGCCGAGGCCGAGGCGATCCCCGTGGCACTCGGCACCGCGCTGCCCACCACCTCCGAGCAGCGTATCGCCACCACGCTCGCGATGGGCGGCCACCGGATGAGCATGCTGCAGGATTTCACCCGCGGCCGGCTGCTCGAATACCCGGTGCTTCACGACAGCCTGGTCGCCATGCGGGAGATCGCCGGGCTAGAGACGCCGACGATCGATGCGGTCTATGCGCTGCTCGCGCTGAAGGCGAAGCTCCACGGGGTCGCTCCGTGAAAAGACGCGGGCTGCTGGCGTCGGCGCTCGCCTCGCCCGCGCTCGCGCAGCCCGGCTTCCCGAACCGGCCCATCCGGCTCTTCGTTGGCTCCTCCTCCGGCGGCTCGCAGGACATCACCGCGCGGCTGCTGGCCTCCCGCCTCGCGCCGGTGCTCGGCCAGCAGGTCATCGTCGAGAATCGTGGCGGCGCCGGCGGTGCGCTGGCGACCGAGCCGGTGCGGCTCTCAACGCCCGATGGTCACACGCTGCTCTTCAACAACATGGGCGCCTTCCTGATCGTGCCGCTGCTGAACGGCGGCCCGCAGCCATGGGCGGAGATGGAGCCCGTCAGCCTGGTCGCCGATGTGCTCACCGTGCTGGTGGTGCCGGCGGAGAAGCTCTGGTCCAGCCTCGCCGCGATGATCGCCGCCGCCCGGGCCGCGCCGGGCGCGCTCAGCTGGGGCCATCCCGGCATCGCGTCGTCCGGCTGGCTCGCCTCGCTGCGGCTCGACCGCGTGGCCGGCATCCAGACCGTCGAGGTGCCCTATCGCGGCGGCGGCCCGGCCATGCTCGACCTGCTCGCCGGCCGGCTCGACTTCATGTTCGCGACCACGCCGACCGCCTTCCCGCATGTCGCCACGGGCAAGCTGCGCGCGCTCGCCGTCCCGACCGCGGAGCGCCTGCCGGCGCTGCCCGCTGTCCCGACCATGATCGAGAGCGGCTTTCCCGGCTTCGCGCTGCGCAGCTGGTTCGGCATCATGGCGCCGCCGAAGACGCCGCC
>Ga0209087_1000641_pt1 | contig 21608 bp, 23 predicted proteins | sample S_130805_EF_Meta_FD_187321 | JGI IMG/M metagenome (GOLD analysis project Ga0209087, IMG submission 187321) | Freshwater microbial communities from Lake Simoncouche, Canada to study carbon cycling - S_130805_EF_MetaG (SPAdes) (version 2) | ecosystem: Environmental > Aquatic > Freshwater > Lake ... | reverse complement strand
GCCCGAGCCTTTTCGCTTCCCGCCTTGATTCACAGCGACCAGCAGATCGTTGTGAAGCTTTAGGAATGGAATGACACCCTGACTCTCCCCGTTTGTGCCACCAATATAACTGCCTGTTCCTCGGACACTCGTCCAAGATCCGCCCAAGCCCCCAGCCCACTTGGAAAGCATGGCATTCTCTGCCACGCCTCGCTGCATGATCGCCTCAATCGAATCGTCCACCCAGTACAGGTAGCAGGAAGAAAGTTGGCTATGGAGGGTTCCTGAATTAAACAGAGTTGGCGTGGAGGAACAGAACCTGCGGCTCTTGTACAAGTTGTAGAGTTCCATTGCCCGAACCTCGCGGTCTTTGGGCTCCGCATGGAACAAACCCATGGCCACACGCATCCAGAAAAACTGGGGAGTCTCGAGTCTACGTGAGACATCCGCTTTTTTGTCCACGATGAGATACCTGTCGTACAGGGTCTGGACCCCCAAAAAGTCCAGATCCAGATCCGCCAAAGGATCCAGCGCAGCCGCCAGCTTTTCTAAATCGTACTTCTGTAGATTTGTGCTGTACCGCTTGATCTCGACACCCCGCTGAATAGTTTCAACAAACTTCTTGCGGTGAAAATCACGCAGGGCACTGATTCCGTCCCTCAAAATATCCCAACCCAAAACCTCCTCATAAATGAAAGTCATCTGAATCCGCCCCGCAAACTTTGCAAAGTCGGCATCTTTTTCAATCAAGGTCTTCGCGTTCAAGCTGATCGTATTATTGAGCTCAGACCTCTTGATCCCGTCAAAAATCGATCTCCTTAGCTCCTTTTCGATCTCTCCAGCCGAAATGCATAAATCAAGCCCAATGGACGCAAACTCGATTCGCGCACGTAAATCCGCGCCGTCCCACAAAAAGGTAGTTCCATCTGGGTTCGCGACCACCACCATCCCCTCTGTCGGCTCTGTGGGAGAGGCAGAAACTTCGCCACGAGCTTTGCGCTCTCTCTGATCAGCACGCATCGCCCGATAAATGATGTACCGTTCGGCGACCTTATAGTGGCCAGCCCGCATCAGCTCCTCCTGAACTAAATCCTGAACCTCCTCAATATGAACTGTTGCTTGACCCAATTCCGCAACTCGGCCTGTTACAGCCCGTGCTATCTCGGGGGCTGGTGTTGCATCCATTCTTAAAGAGAGAAAAGCTTGGCAAACTGCCACCTCAATTTTCGACTCGTTCCAAGGAACCGTTTGGCCCTGACGCCGAATGAGTCGAACCGCACATGCCGCTGGTTCTCCGGGCGCGGGGGCAACCGGAGGACGATCCCTTCTCTCTCCGACAAGACTCCGGGCTACGTCATACGCGTTGTTATCGACCAATGTTTTTTCGACGAGTGTTTGCAAGTCTTCAATCTTAAGACGGAGAGGCCGCTCGGCAAGGGCTTGGCGAGCGAGGTTGCGACCAACTTCTGTACAAATTTTAGCAACCCAGCGGCGGTTCGTTTCCGTGAAAATGGTCTCTTGCCCCTTCGCCTTCAACCATCGAGCTAAACTCCGACCAACCATCTCGGCCACTTCGGCTAACTGGAACGCGTGATGTGATTCGCCATCGATCACCTCGATCTCAGGCATATCAACCTGAACTGAGTCGATTGCCTCTCCCCATGCCTCAGATTTCCCTTCAGGCAGATTCAAGAAACGCTTCATTGCCAAATCTACATCCACATCACGCGGGTCCATCTTCATAATCAACACCTCCTGTTTGGTACTACGAAAAAAAAATCAGAGCTCGTCGTCGTGCACGGATGCCAGCGCTGAAGATTTCTGATACTCAGTAACTCGACCCTCGAAGAAATTTTGCTCCTTCTTGATATCCATCATCTCGGCCAACCAAGGAAGAGGGTTAGCGACATCGTCATGAAGCGGCTTCAACCCTACTCCCTCTAAACGACGGTCCGCGATGTAATCAATATAGGAGAGAAAATCCCCAAGGCTTAACCCAACCGCATTCACGGGGAGGCAATCCTTAATGAATGTTTTCTCGAGCTCCACAGCCGTGGCCATGGTCTGACGCAGCTCTTCCTTGAAATCCTCGCTCCAAATCTCCCGATTCTCCTCCACGAGGTCCATAAACAGATTACGGAAGACTTCGATATGGTTCGATTCGTCCCGCAATGTGTAGCGGAACATCTGGCCGATTCCTGGGAACTTGTTTTGGCGGTACAGCGAAAGAACCATGCCAAACAGTCCGTAGAACTGGGTTCCCTCCATGCACTGGCCAAAAACAAATATGTTCTTAGCCAAAAGCCTCTTGTTTTCGACTTTGGTCAGATCAATGTCCCGTCGCAGATCTCGCGAGATGCCCGTGACGAACTCGTTCTTTTTGACGATCGACTGCACGTCCTCAAACATCGCCTCGCACTCGTGCGGGTTAATTCCCAAGGAGCTGATCATGTAAAGGAGCGAATCCGCATGAATATTTTCCTCATGTGCATGCCGGCCAAGGACGAGTTTCAACTCAGGCGCCGTGACCAGTTCGCGAACCACATGCTGGATATTGTCCCCAACAATTCCCTCAGCTGCTGAGAAGTAACCGATGCCCATCCGAATAATCCACCTCTCCACATCCGAAACCACATTGCTGTCCTTCCACTGCTCGATGTCCTTGCCCATTCCGATATCCTCAGGCTCCCAATGATTTGCCTTCATTTTACGGTATAAGTCGTACGCCCAAGTATATTTTAGGGGCAGTAAGTTAAAGGTCATTGTTTCCTTACCCAAAATCACCTTCTTCCCAGCAAATGCCGCTTCCGCTTTTTTCTTATCTAGGACGAACTTCCGTGCGCCCACGCTGAATTCTGTTTGCATCATATTTTTAAGCACTCTTTCCAGCTACTGCGAGGGTCGGGCTTACATGCCCAACGCAGGAGCCAATTTCGCCATTATTTACGCTAATACACGTAAATACCTTATTTTGCCCGCAACACCTTTGAGTTGTGTTGAATGTGTTCAAGGTAACTAGATGTAGTATGAGAATTTTACGTGTCAACTGACTTTGCGAAATTTTTTCATTTTGTGCCTATATACTTATAACAAAGGCAAATACCCCAGTTCTGAGAGGGCAAAATTGACAGCCTACGAGACCGACTTATTCACATCCCTAAAAGTTTTTTGAAAATGAACCGCTTTTTACTGCGGAACATGACAGCCGCCGCCACCATTTTTTTGGAAATATTTCTGGTGATACTCTTCTGCCCGAGTGAAAGGCCCCGCAAGATCCACCTGCGTTACGATCGGGCGAGAAAACTTTTTCTGCCTCGTTAACTCATCCACCACTTCTCGAATCACCGACTCCTGCTCGGGCCGCGTAAAGAAAATTACCGACCGATACTGATCCCCTACATCCGGGCCCTGACGATTCAGCGTTGTGGGGTCATGAATCTTGAAAAAATACTCCACCACACTTCGCGTCTTGCTTTTCTTTGGGTCGTAAACAAAACGCATCACCTCCGCATGGCCTGTTCCATGTCCACACACATCTCGATAAGTCGGATTCTTGGTCCATCCCCCCTCGTACCCAACCTCCGTGGATCGCACTCCAGGGAATTTTGAAAATACCTCCTCCACCCCCCAGAAACATCCCGCACCTAAATCCAGGGTCTCCGCCCCGGGCAACTTTCCTTCTTCCTGAAAACTTAAGACTGCCGAGTTGATGCAGTACCGTAAACCTGTTGGCTTGGGTCCATCTGGAAAAACGTGCCCTAAATGCATCTCGCACCGTGCGCAGTGAACCTCTGTCCGCGTCATTCCAAGGGTGCTGTCCGAATCTTCCCCAACATTTTCCTCTGCAAACGGCTGAAAAAAACTGGGCCAACCCGTTCCGGAATCAAACTTATCTCCTGCTCGAAAAAGGGGCAGACCACAACCAGCACAAAAATAGATGCCCTTGGCGTGGTGATCGTGAAAAACACCGCAAAAGGCCCTCTCCGTCCCAGCCGTTCGACCAACCCGAAACTGCTCAAGAGTCAGTCGCGTAGCCCACTCCTTGTCCGATCGGACGACTTTGGGCACTTCCCGAAGCGGTCCAGCAGATCCCTCCTCCGTCATGAGACGCACTTTCACAAACTCAACTCCTTTTTTTTCTTGGCCATGAGTTACCTCAATAAGATGCCCCAAAAACCACCACACCGCCAGCCCGACCAGCAACCCCGCACCCATCCAGAACTGACGTCGATTTCTCACACCTCAATTCTACCTCGGTGAAGATTTAAAACAAACAGTGCGGATAGACTCCCTTATCCACTAATCCCTTCAGGTAATCTGAAACTCGATGCTTGTCCTCCGGGTAGGTCATGCCCGCCCACTTCTCCGACGTCGGGTAAACTCGTACCCTAGCTTTTTTTTCCGAAATCCACCCACCCACCGCATTCGGAATTAAGTATTCCGACTTATCGGAACCACCCTCCCGACGAAGAAAATCCTCAAACCCGTGCTGAAGTAAGGCGAAAATCGATGCGTTGAATCCCCAGCAGTTCATGGAGACAGGATCCTCCCCCGGAAAGGCTCCCGCTTTTCCAGAAAGGCTTTTCCCGGAAACCTTCCCATCACTTTTCTTTAGCTCGAAGAATTCCTCTACGCCCACGAGGTATCCACCCTTGTCCCGCTGACAAACACCCCGTGTCACTGTCCCATGATCCGACAAGGTCTGATCCAATCGAAACCCCGCCATCGCAAATTCTCCTGCGCCTCGCCCCTCTTCCGAAGAAAGATGTTTCTGAAGAAGCTGGTACGACTCCCGACCGTAAAAATCATCTGCATTAATAGCCACAAACGGCCCCCGAATGACCTGACCAGCCGCAAGAATGGCCTGACCAGTTCCCCATGGCTTTTTCCTGCCCTCGGGAACCGAAAATCCCTTTGGTAAATCGTGCAACTCCTGGAATGCATAGGCGACATCCACCTTGCCCTCATACCGTTCCCCAATGACTTTACGAAAATCTGCCTCCAGATCTTTTCGAATCAGAAATACCACGCGGGAAATTCCTGCCTGCTTGGCGTCGTACACCGCGTAATCCAACAACACCTCGCCCGAGGGCCCCACAGGATCCAGCTGCTTCAATCCGCCGTAGCGACTTCCCATTCCAGCCGCCATGACTAGGAGCGAAATTGCCTCTGACATCACAAAATTCTGCCCAAGAGCACCCGTTTTACAATCTGCGAATCAGCGCCCGATCTCTTTTAAATATTCTGCCAATCCCTTTTCCCATTCGGGAATCTTGCGCCCCAAAACCTTCTCCGTTCCTAAAATGTCTAAAGGTGAAAACGCGGGCCGAGGCACTCGGAGACCAGGGATTTTGTCCTGCGACAACTCACGCACCTCTTCGCAGACCACACTCCGTCCCTCCGCCTTCATGAGTTCAATTGCCTTTTCCGCAAATCGTTTCCATGTCGTTTCCCCTGCCTGAACCCCGTGAAAGATTCCCTCCACTCTTTTTTCCGCAAGATCCAAAATGATTCGTGACGCCTCCCCCGCATACGTGCACGAGCCTGTCCTTCCACCCGCTAGCTCGACTACCCGCTTCTCCGCCAAAATGCCCGGCAACTTACTCATAAAGGTTTTTCCCCCATGCCCAAAAACCCATGCCAACCGAACGATCAGCGTGTGGGGGTTGGCTCGCAATACTCTCTTCTCTCCCTCGGCTTTGTCCTTTCCGTAGCGTGATAAAGGCGTGGGTAAGTCTTTGGGTAAATAAGCACACGTCTTCTTCCCATCAAAAATATAGTCCGTACCCAAATGAACAAATCGAACCCCTGCCCGACCACACTCCTTGGCCCAGGCCTCAGGTGCCTCACAGTTCACCTTCCGGCTTAAGACAGGATTCTCCTCACAAAGTTCCAAGCTCGTGACCGAGGCCGAATTGATTACGAGCTCGGGCTTCTCCTTAGCCAAGGTATCTCGTGCGATATCCGGCTTTGAAATATCCAACTCCTGCTTTGTGTACGAAACCACCTCCATCCCCCTGCGTTTGGACTCACGCACCAGATATCGCCCCGTCAATCCTCCGGCCCCAAGAATCAGGACCTTCATGGCACCGCCTACCCCTCGATGGTATTGATCTCGACCGGCTCGACCTGCACACCCTGCTTCTCAAACCATTTCACCACCTCATCAATCTTCTCATGGGTGCTTGTGAATTCCAGAGCCATGACAAAAACATCCCGGTCCGCAGTCGCAGAACGGACATTGAACTCCACGTCGTATTTTCGGCTCATCAAATAAAGCAACGGCCTCTTTCCCACCTCAGGCGAAAAGGTAAGCCAGTACCGCAAGCTGATCCGTTTCCCCGCCATCTTCCTACCCTCCTGCAATCGCAGGCACGATACTCACCTCGTCCCCAGACTTGAGCGGTGTTTGCTGATTCTGCAGAAAACGAATGTCCTCACCACCCACATAGATGTTCACAAAACGCCGCACCTCCCCTTTTTCATCCACCAAACGATCGTGGATCCCAGGAAACGACTTTTCCAACGAGGCCAGCATGGCTTGCACATCTTTGGCCTCAACCTCCACCGTGTCTTTCTGGCCCGTCAGGGCACGTAACGGAGTTGGAATGCTAACGGAAATGGCCATACGCAAATTTAGACTTTAGCGTGCCCTTTGACCAGCTTGGACGAAAGAAGAGCATCAAAATCTTTTAGGCTAGGTTTAATTTTTGAGGGTGAACCCAGATGCCCCGACAGCGCCTCCACCGTCTTCAGCCCATGACCCGTAATGCACAGGACGACCTCCTCGTCATGAGGAATCTTTCCCGTTTCAACTAACTTCTTCGCGCACGCCACCGTCACGCCGCCAGCCGTTTCCGCAAAGATTCCTTCGGTCTCAGCCAAAAGCTGAATGCCTTCGATAATCTCCTCATCCGTCGCATCCTCTGCCCAGCCCCCAGTCCGGCTCATGGACTTCACGGCATAATATCCATCCGCCGGCGTTCCAATCGCCAGCGACTTGGCGATGGTTTTAGGATGCGGTACAGGTCGAATCAGATCCGTCCCCCCTTTTCGTGCCGCGGAAATCGGGTTGCACCCCGTTGCTTGGGCTCCATGAATCACAAAGGGGGACTTTTCAACAAATCCTAGCTGAGTGAACTCCTTGTACGACTTGTCGATCTTCGTCAACAAAGACCCGCTCGCCATGCAAACGACTGTATGACGCGGAATTCTCCAGCCCAACTGCTCCATCACCTCGTACCCCACGGTCTTCGAACCCTCTGCATAGTACGGTCGCAAATTCACATTCACAAAGCCCCAGCCATATTTCCCGGCAATTTCCGAACAGAGCCGATTGACCGCGTCGTAGGCTCCTTCGATTCCGACCACGTTGGTTCCATAAACAAGACTATTCATCACTTTGTTCTGCTCCAGATCCGCAGGAATCAGAACCCAGCTCTCCAAGCCTGCACTGGCCGCGTTAGCCGCAACAGAATTCGCCAGATTTCCCGTCGACGCACAGGCCACCACCTTGAAACCCAACTCCCGTGCTCGGGAGAGCGCTACTGCTACCACTCGGTCTTTAAAACTCAACGTAGGATGGTTGACCGTATCATTTTTCACATAACACGCCTTCACCCCTAGCGCTTTCGCAAGCCGATCCGCCTTTACCAGTGGGGTAAATCCAACCTGTTTTCCCACCGTTGGCTCACCCTCAATGGGCAGAAGCTCCCGATATCGCCACATCGAGTCACCTCTCGACTCGATCAATTTTCGCGTCAGCACCGATCCGATGGCCTTGTAATCGTAATCCGCTTCCAGAGGACCAAAATCAAACTCACAGACATGGATCGCCTGGGCCGGGTAAGTCCGGCCACATTCGCGACACTTTAACTTTGAGAAAAACTTATCTGCCATGCCTCTTTCTCGCCCCTCTTATCCATTTCAAACCAGATTATGGCCGGTCTGTTCGCCTGTAAGAATGGGGGGATTACATCGCGTCACTACGCGGAATGCTAATCCTCTCATCCTTTCCGACACTCCCCCTTTCGGGAAAGCGCCTGACTGGGTTTGGCACCCTAACAACCCCATCCGAAGATGGGATCCGGTTGCCGCAGTTTCATAGGGCCAGCCCCTCCACTGCTCTTGATAAGAAGCGCATTTATAGAATCTCTTACATGCCACTCGAAGTCAAGGCAGTGGCACCTCCTAAACTTCCGCACCAAATGAATCGAAAATTCCAATTTCTTTCCCGACCGCTACAATCTGGATACGTGAAACCGACTTTACTTCGCTCAGGAAAAGTCCGCGACATCTACCGCTGGAAAAATCAGATCTGGCTCGTCGCCTCCGATCGCATTTCTGCCTACGATGTCATTCTTCCCAACCCCATTCCGGGAAAAGGAACTCTACTCACCTCCATCTCCAAGTTCTGGTTCGAAACCCTGCCCGATGCACAACCCCACCACGTTTTGGGCTTCGATGTCCCTTCGGGTGTTCCCTCCCCTGAAATCTATCAGGGTCGCCTGACCCGATGCCTCTCGGCAAAACCCCTCACTCTCGAGTGCGTCATCCGCGGATACCTCTCCGGCAGTGCATGGGAGGAGTACAAAACAAAAGGCTCCTTGTGGGGTCGCCCCTTACCCAAAGGTTTGCTCGAATCCTCTAAGCTTCCTCAACCCATCTTTACTCCAACGACAAAGGCAGAGAAAGGTCACGACCTTCCCGTCACCGACTCAGAGGCAGAGAAACAGATTGGTTCAGCCCTATTTCATCAAGTTCGCGATCGTAGTCTCTCACTTTACACCGCGGCACAAAAGCATGCCGAAAAAGCGGGCATCATCTTGGCCGACACAAAGTTTGAGTTTGGCACGGACGACAAAGGCAACCTCCTTCTGATTGACGAACTTTTGACTCCCGACAGCAGCCGCTTTTGGCCCGCCAACCAGTGGAGACCCGGCCAAAACCCGCCCAGCTACGATAAACAGTTTGTCCGTGATTATCTTGCGGGCCTAGAGGGTTGGGACCGCAAGCCGCCAGGCCCTTCCCTCCCACCCCCTGTCATCCAAGGAACTCTTCAGCGCTACGAGGAGGCCTGCCAGCTCCTCACAGGCTCCAAGCCCTCTCTGCGCAACGCGTGAGCAAACTCGACCACCAGCCCATCGAGGACTTCCTCGCCTCAGGCGCGATGGAACGAGGCCACGCCCTGAGAACACAGGCCATCCAGCGAAAACTTCTGGAGCGACTCTCCCTTTGGCTGTCGCGAAAAAAGACAGGTAAAGATTGGCAAAGTTTCCAACCCGACGACCTTAGGGAATTTTTATCTTATCGCCGTCACTCAGGCCGGGTCGGCCCTACCACGTTGCGTCTTGAAACATCCATTCTTCGGAGCTTTGGCGCCCACCTTCAGAAAATGGGCCGAACCCCCAACAGCATGTCGGTCGGACTACGCTCCCCAAAGCTCTCCCGCCAACTTCCTCCCTCGTTAACGCCGGATCAGGTTCGCAAAATAATGAAAACCCCTTCCCCGAAAACTCCACTCGGCCTACGAGATCGTGCTCTTCTGGAACTTCTATACGCCGCTGGTTTACGTGCCTCCGAGATTCTCTCCTTAAGAATCGAGCAGCTGGATCTTCCAGGTCGAAGCGCTCGTGTGATCGGCAAAGGAGATAAGGAGCGCCTCGTGCTTCTGGGTTCTGCCGCCCAAGAAGCCTTGGATCGTTATCTCCATACCGCCCGCCCCAAACTTGTCCGCTCCAAATCTGGAGGAGAAGTCTTTCTCGGAAACCACGGGCGCCGACTCACCACGTCTCACCTTTGGGGTATTGTCAAAAGAGCAGCCCAAACCGCAGGTCTGGATACCCGCGTCTATCCTCACCTTCTCCGACACTCCTTCGCGACCCATCTTCTTTCTGGCGGGGCTGATCTTCGTGTCATTCAGGAACTCCTTGGCCACGCGAGTATTGGCACAACCGAAATTTACACCCATGTGGACGAAGACCGGCTTGCGGCGACCGTCGATCGCTTCCATCCTCGATCGAGAAAAAATCGCCACCAATGAAACCACCCGCCCTCGGTCACACATTTAAAAATCCCGAATTCTTATCCCGTGCCCTTACCCATCCCTCAGCCCGAACCTCTCAGGGCACAGCAGGAGACAACCAACAGCTTGAATTTTTAGGGGACGCCATTCTCCAAGCCGCCCTCAGCGACCTCTTGATGGCGACTCACCCCGCTTCCTCAGAAGGTGAATTAACTGCCATGCGGGCCAGTCTCGCAAACCGCCACAGTTTGGCCGATCTCGGTCGCGAACTGAAATTAGATCAATCCCTGCGGGTAGGCACAGATGCCGCCCGAGAAGAGATTCACCGATCCTCAGGCGCCTTGGCCGATGCATGGGAGGCTCTTCTGGGTGCCATCTTTTTGGATGCGGGATATGATTCAGCTAGGGCTTGGGTAGTGCAGAGCTATGGAGACAGGATTACGCAGGCAAAGAAACTTGCCGAACAAGCGAATCCCAAGGGCCAACTCCAAGAACTACTCCAATCCCGTAACCAGCCTGTTCCTGTGTATGACCTCGTTGAATCGGTAGGCCCCGATCATGAGAAAGTTTTCACCATACGCGTTCTTCTAGCCGACAAAGAGATCGGCCGTGGCACAGGTCGCAGCCGTAAGTCGGCCGAATCCACTGCTGCGGCGAATGCCCTTCTTACCCTCACATGAAAAGCCTGATTCAAGGACCGGGATTTCCCCTTGTCGCACCTTTCGCTCTTTTCATGGGCTTGCTCTACCTGCGACAAAGTTTTTCTCAGCACGGTTGGTGGCTGTATGGAGTTTGCTCCCTTCTGGTTTTTGGACTTCTTCTCTGGTTGCGTCCCCGTTACAAAGGCCAAGATCCAGCTCCACCCCGAGCTCTTCAATCCGCACTTTTGGGACTCGGTGCGATTGTCTTATGGATCGCGCTCGACCCGTGGATGCCACGGACAGGAGAACGGGACAACACCTTCCCATTTGCGACCGCGTTTGAATTGGGCTTTTTGCCAGGGATTCTCTCTATCGCGTTTCGCATCTTCGGGGCTGTTCTGGTTGTTCCGATTATCGAAGAGCTTTTTTGGCGCGGCTTTCTCATGCGCACCATCATGAAGCCTGAGTTCGAAGAGGTGCCTCTGGGGACGTTTCAGCCCCTGTCCTTTTATATTACAACAGTCGCCTTCGCCATGGTCCACGTGGAGTACGGTTCAGCCGCCCTGTTTGCCCTGATCGCAGGTTGGTGGTTCTGTAAAACGAAATCCCTGCGTGCGGTCATCATTCTCCACGCCGCCGCCAATCTCGGTCTGGCCACCTACGTCCTCCTTACAAAAAACTGGTTCCTCTGGTAATCCATCGTGCTGTCCCGAGCCCTTCTTATCCTTCTTGCCGGGACATTTCTTGCTCATGCAGATACGTGTGACGACCTCTTTTTCATGATCAACCAGTCTCGGGTCAAAGCGGGCCTCAATCCCCTCACCCGCAGCAGCACTCTCGACAAGTTGGCAAGTCAGTGGGCCGAAACGATGGCCTCCCAAAACAGCCAAACACACCGCCCGCTTACCAAGTCGCTGCTGAACGCAAACGGGTGGAAAAATCTTTCGGAAAACATCTATGGCCCGGTGAATGACGGCTCGGCCAAATCTATTTTCAATGCATGGATGAGTAGCTCGGGTCATAAGGAAAATCTGCTCCGAGAATCCTCAACCCTGGGCGGTGTTGGAATCGCCCAAACAAAGTCGGGCGCAGTCTGTGCCGTATTTAACGGGGCCCAACCTACCCCACCCCAGCCCGTTGCAACTTCGAGCAACCCCTCCCAGGACAGCGATGTGGCCTTTCCAGGTGTCGGGATTCCAGATTTTGTTCCAAAAGGAATGCGAGACCCCGCCGCAGCCCTTCCATCAAATTCAGATGGAAGAAAACTCAACCAACTTGGAAGAACAAACTGATAGAACTGAAAGCGCATTCAAAAGTAAAATCACAAGAGATATACGTCACTGATCCAGAACGCTTTAATAAAAATTACTTCAACACGGTAACCGGCAATTCCACCCCCTTACTTCACTCGCTAGAACGGTTATTAATCTCCTCTAACGGATTCGCTTATAAGTCTCGTCGGGCTATTGCCTAGAGCCCGTTTTTGCGAAATATTGGGATATGGATTTGACTCGAGCTCAACATCGTTGGAGCAAGTACGGAAAATTGGCGGGGATCTGCGCCTTTTCATTTTTTTTGGCCAAGGGAATTCTTTGGCTCGTAATTTCTGGCCTCATCATCGGTAGCTGCGCGAAATGACCTCACCTGCCGCTCCGAATCCGGACGGCATTATGTCGCGACTGAAAGCCGGCACAGCCGCCCAGCATGCTGTTGCCGAATCGAAACCTCTCGAGGCCGCCCTGATCGAAGGATCAATTGGTCGGGCACAGTATGAGAAATATCTATCCCAACGCTGGTTGATCCATCGAGAGTTGGAGGCGGCTACTGACCGAGCCCTCAGAACGGATAATCGTCTCGCCTCTCTCGGCCTTCCTTCACTTTATCAAACCAAGAACCTGGAAGCCGATCTTGCCCACCTTCAATCCAACCTCGAATCGATTCGCCCCCTTCCCGGCGCTACCAACCTGATTCAGGAAATCCAAAAAGCTGCACCAGCTACCCTCATGGGAATCTACTATGTGTTTGAAGGCAGCAAAAACGGAGCCCGATATATTTCAAAATCGTTGGCCAAGGCAGGCCAAACGGCTCTTCGCTACCTCGATCCCCACGGGGAACAGCAGAGACCGCTCTGGATGAAATTTAGAGCCGATATGGAATCGATCTCGTGGACGTCCGCTGAGCAGGATGAGATGGTTAAAGCCGCACAAGCGACTTTTGATGTCATCTCTTCGTTAGACGACGCCATCCACTCAGGCTGAGGCCTATTTAGGCTGATAGGCTGGGTTGTTTTCCAAAGCCGCTTTGCGAGACCAAAGTCGCATATCCCGAAGCTCGTCCATCGAGAGAACTCTCACCGATCCTTCAAGAAAGGCGCAGACAGCCTTCCCATCAAAGCGCCCATCCACATGACCATAGTTTCCCGCATCCACACCCTTACTCCACTTCCCAGAGCTCCACTGTCCCCCGGGTCCTAGCGGAGCGGTCACATATTCGTATCCGTCGACATCCGGATTGCCGGCGGAGGCAAAAACAATGACCGATTGATCGGCCTGAGCCGACGATTGGACACATTCTTCAGGATATTGAACCACACCGTTTGGCGACACACTTCCGCCCACTAGGTAGCGGTTAATTCCCATTGCGGGAAAAACGCTGACTCCATAATCGTACATAAATCCGCTCGATCCCATGATTTTAACGATTTGCGACTCGTTTCGGTTCACGAGAACGGTTCCCTCCATTTTGTAATTAAAATAAGGAGCGAGCCGGAAGGGATATCGAGACCGCACTTCCGCCATCGAAATATTCTGTCCATTAGCGTTCTTTACTTCAGTCGCCATCGGATCTCTGGCAGCCAAAAAACGACCACTGCTTTCAATACTCGCTGCTTGATAAGCTTGAATCAGGTTTTTTGCAGCACCGATCTCAGACCCCATCGAGGCTTTCGCCATAGTCTTCTGATAAGCCCCCATGGAAACCCCAGCCAAAAGCCCCAAGACAGCAATCACGACCAGCATCTCCACCAAGGTGAACCCAGATCCCTCTGGGTTGGGGGAAATTCGATAAAAGGCTTGAAACTTCACGCCACAACGCGGGCACGCCGGCAGATAAGAAAAAAGCAGGCACCAGCTAAAACAAGACCTATCACCTTCGGCTCAGGAATCACCGCTGTGCTGAAAACAGAAGAACTTTGATCCAGCTGCAATCCGTAAATTTGGGAGTGAGTTACTCCGCTGAAATCGATAGCGAAGGAAGTGACGGCTCCTAAGGAACTAACATCCCACTGGTACCCTCTTGTGTTCACATAGACGGGCTCATCCAACCCCGTTGCAGGGCTCGGATATGTTCCGCTTTGAAAGCGATTCAAAATACCCGAAAATAGTGGGCTCACAACAGACGATCCGCCGTTGATTTTTAAGGCTGGAGCACTGTATAGATCGTAGCCCGTCGCCTCCCCGATTTGGATCTGGAATACGAGAGTCTTAAGATTAGCCAATGGAGTTGAATCGGAAACGCGGAGGGTTCCACCCAAAGCATTTGGAACTTGGGCGAAATTTCCAAAATAAATTGAGGTTGAGGAGAGAAAAGGTCCACCTCCGGTCGGACTTCCCGCAACTCTGCTTAGATCCGCATCCCCCGAACCAATTCCGTTCGATCCGATGGAGGCAGGCCAAGCCGAACTCCCAGGAAACCCGCCGTATCCTGAGAAGTTTACCGAATTGACGTTCACCCAAGCATCAGAGCCACTACTTCCAGATCCAAAATTCACAATTTGAATCTGACCAAACCCACTTTCCACAACGCATCCGATCCATAAGGAAAAAAGAAGAAAGAGACGAAAATTCATAGAGTTTTAATTAAGCACACAATCCTAGAAAGTGAAATGCACCCACAACTTTATTTGGGTTGCTAGTGAACTCTAATTAGAATTGCTAATCCAAATGCATATTATTGTCTGTAAGCACTATACACTCTGTTTGCTGCTGCCGTTTTAAGGATGGGAGATTTCGGTGATCTTGCGATCTGCTTTTTTTCCGCTATCAACTACCCCTATGTCCGAATTTGACCTCAAAGACACCGTCCTCACCAGGCTGGGGGAGAACTACGATCTCCATGACAAGTACGTGAATCGTACGCTCGTCAAAGTTCAACGTACGATCGGCTTCGATAAAATCTATGCCCGCGCAGAAGGTGCCTACCTCTACGATCTCGACGGCAAGGACTACCTCGACTTCCTCAGCGGCTACAGTGTTTTTAACATCGGTCGCAATCATCCCACGGTACAAAAAGCCATCCGGGATGTCTTGGATCTCGACCTCCCCAACATGGTTCAGATGGACTGCTCTGTTCTATCCGGCCTCCTCGCAGAAGCACTCGTCAAGAAACTAGGCCCCTCTCGTGATGCCTGCTTCCTCTGCAACTCCGGAACGGAAGCGGTCGAAGGAGCCCTGAAATTCGCCCGTGCCTCCACCAAGCGCCCAAAAATCCTCGCCCAAGAAGGCTCCTACCACGGCCTTACCTTCGGAGCTCTCTCGATCACCCACTCCGGTAATTTTCGAGAGGATTTCGGCCCCTTCCTTCCCGGTGCGGGTTTCGTCAAATTTGGCGATCTCGCGGATCTCGAATCCAAACTCCGCACCCGCGATGTCGCCGCTTTTATCTTTGAACCCGTCCAAGGCAAAGGGGTGAAATACCCGTCCGACGATTATTTCCCCGCCGCCCAGGAACTGTGCCGAAAATACGGCACCCTTTTCATCGCCGATGAAGTCCAGACCGCTCTAGGCCGAACCGGTAAATGGTTCGGCTTCCAACACTGGAACCTTGATCCCGACATCGTTACCATGGCGAAAGCCTTGTCCGGCGGCTATGTCCCCTGCGCCGCAATCGTCATGCGTCGCCCCATCTACCAAGGAATCTTTTCACGGCTTGATCGTTGTGTCGCCCACTCTACCACCTTCGGTCGAAACAATCTCGCCATGGCTTGCGGACTCGCCAGCCTCCATGTCACTGAAAACGAGCACCTCGTTGAGAATGCCGCCCTCCGAGGTGAACAGCTAATGTCCAGACTCCGCGACCTCCAAGAAAAACATGACGTCATCTCGGAAGTCCGCGGCAAAGGCCTAATGATCGCCATCGAGTTCAAGGAACCCCGCTCTCTCAAACTCAAACTCGCTTGGAAAGCCATCCACGCAATGGACAAGGGGCTCTTCCCCCAAATGATCGTCACTCCTCTTCTTCAAAAACACCGAATCCTTACTCAGGTCGCCGCCCACAACTCCGATATCGTGAAGATCCTCCCTCCCCTGATTATCGGCGAGAAGGAGATCGATCGCTTTGTCACCGCATTCGACGATGTTCTCAGCGATCTCGGCAAATTCCCGGGCCCGCTGTGGGACTTCGGCCAAAATCTCGTCAAAGCTGCACTCTCCCAAAAGAAGTCTTCAGCCGAATCAGTTCCTGCCTAACTCCTCGTGTCAGCCATTCTCTACGTCAAAGAGGGCTGCCCTTGGTGCGAGGACGCAGAATCGGAACTCCATAAACTCGGCGTGAAATACGAACGCCGGGAAGTCCGCTCCAATTCCGCCTACTTCAATGAAATGAAGGAAATCTCGGGCCAATCAAAAGCACCTGTCCTCGATATCGATGGGCGTATTCTCGCCGACTTCGGAATCGAACAGCTACCCGGTTTTCTTAAAAGCAGTTAAAAGATCTACTGCCACGATTGACTCCCCACCCCTCACCCCGCATCATTATGTTGCGGGGTGGAGCAGCCAGGTAGCTCGTCAGGCTCATAACCTGAAGGCCGCAGGTTCAAATCCTGCCCCCGCAACGATTTTTGGATGTATCAAGTTTACGTTCTCAATAATACAGCAGGCCAAAAATACATCGGCCTATCAAAAGACCCTCAGGCTCGTCTACTCCAACACAATTCCGGTGCATCCCGTTGGACCAAAGGCAAGGGCCCCTGGAAAGTTGCTTGGACAAGCAAACCCATGAACCTCTCCGAGGCCAGAAAACTCGAAAACAAACTCAAACGACAAAAAGGCGGTTTGGGTCTTGAGGCCCTCATCCACCGAGAGGGCTCATAATCCCGCATGTGCGGGACCGCAGGTTCAAATCCTGCCCCCGCAACGTTTTTTCTCTCTTTTGATTGAGCTCTGCCTCCCATCAGTTATAGCCATTGCATGCTTGCAGCCGCTGGAATCCTATATGCCTTCCAACACTCCGAACCGGCCGGTAAAGCGGTCCTTTTCTGCCTTCTCCTTGGCTCGATTTTTAGCTGGTCGGTGATCTGGTCAAAATGGGTTCAACTCAACGCTGTTCTTAAATCGACCCGCGCTTTTCTCCCCATCTTTCGATCTGCAACGGAACCCCTCGAACCCTACCTCTCAGGTCAACCGCCAGGTGATTCACCACAAGCCATCATCTACCATGCCGGCGCAAAGGAGCTCTGCTTTCATCTGACAGGCTCGTCCGTAGTCGACTCCACCCTCGCCGCCCGACTCTCCTCCGCACGCTCGATCAGCGATACAGGAATGAACTCCGTCCGTACGGCTATGGAGCGTGCTGTGGGCGAGGAATCTCTCAAGCTTGAATCAAACCTCATTCTTCTAGCCACCGCCGTAAGCGGTGCCCCCTTCCTAGGCCTCCTTGGCACCGTTTGGGGTGTGATGGATGCCTTCAGTGGTATCGCAATGGCAGGCCAAGCTAGTCTCGCTGCCATGGCCCCCGGCGTATCGGGCGCCCTGATCACCACTGTAGTCGGCCTCCTCGTCGCCATTCCCGCGATGTTTGGTTACAACTTCCTCACCACCTCCATCCGCAGCCAAAACATCCAGATGGAAAACTTTGCCGCAGAATGCGCGGCTGTTTTCGAGCACCGCTTCACCCCACGCTCATGAGACGCTCACGTTTCCATGCCCAGACGCATAACCTTGCCGAGCTCAACATCACCCCGTTGCTCGATCTCGTCTTTGTTCTCCTGATCATTTTTATGATCACCACTCCGTTGATGGAACAACAACTTCCCGTGGATCTCCCCAAATCCACAACCACACTCCCGACCACCATGCCCGATCCGAAATCAATTCTGACTCTGACTCTCTCTAAAGATGGCTCAACCCTTTTGGGCTCAGAAAAAGTTCGGATCGATCAACTTGCATCCCTTCTCAACCAACGAAAAGCACGTGACCCCGAACTTGTTGTCTCCCTTCGAGCCGACTCCACCCTTCCTTACGAAACGATTTTCCGCGCCTTGGAGGCCGTCCGCTCCTCAGGTGCGCGCCTTGATCTCGCGAATACTCCGGACATTCGCAAGTGAATCCCCGCGGGCGCCCCTTTCGGCGTACCGTTCTGATCGTCTTCGGTGTTCACGTGGCTCTGCTTCTTCTATTCGGTCTCCCCATGGCCCAGTGCCACAAATCGAAACCAATCCAACCCGTTGAAATAATTGATCTGGGCTCTCTACGCCCCGGCCCAGGACTGCCTTCCCCCACTTCATCACCGGCTCCAGCCACCCCATCCCAACCAGCATCGGAAATTCCAAAACAAGAATCCAAAATCCAAAATCCGCCCCCTCAAACCACCCCAACTCCCGAAGCGCCAAAAATTGAAACGCCTACACCCCCAGAGCCGAAACCTGAACCTGTTTCCACCCCAAAGCCCGAGTCCCTGCCTCAACCTGAACCCAAACCTACTCCCGCCTCCAAACATCAGGTCAAAGTCAGCACCGCAAAGAAAAAAGTCTCCGTTTCCACCTCGCCCGCTTCAACGGAAAGCAAATCCACATCCACCCAATCCCGCGAACCAGCGGGCCCAAGCGCTTCCGACATCAAAAGCCGTCTGGCCTCAAAAATCCCCGGTGAAGCCGGTGGGGGCGGAGGAGACGGTGCAGGCAACGCAGGCCGACCCGACGGCGTTGCTGACGATTTCTCCTGGTACCGAGCCCTGATCAAACAGTCGATCCAGTCCGCTTGGAAAAAACCCCCTATTCCCGCTGGCGAAAAGATCTATACCGAAGTCGAAATCAAAATTTCTGAATCCGGCGCAGTCACCTTTCTCCGAATCTCCCGACCTTCGGGCGATTCAGCCATGGATACCTCGGTCGAACAAGCCGTCCGATCCACTCCTCGCCTTGCCAAACCACTACCTGCTGGTCTTGGATCTCCCGATTACACAGTGATTATTCAGTTCAAACTCGAGTAAGGAAAATAAAACCCCGGAAAGCCAAAGCCTCCCGGGGTTTTAGAAGACTATCGTTGTTTAGAAGCTGTAGACCACCTCTGCACCCGCGTAGTGACATGGTCCACCCGATTGCACACCCGAAACTCCATTGTCATTCGGCGTGGTTTGAGTTGAGTTGATCCCCGAACCCCAATCCAATCGGTATTCGGCACGAATCAATAGATTGTCGATCACGTTAAATGCCGACGTCAGGGTGTAGCTCCAGTAATTATTGCCAGTCACGTGACCGCTGTTGGCAAAGCTATTGGCAGCGGAGCTTGTTGAAATAGCCCCCTGAGTTCCGAATTTTCCTGCATTGTTACTGCCTAGATAATCCGCTCGACTCGCCAAGCTAAACCAGTCGTTGAACTGATATTTCGCATAAACCGCAGCACCATACCAAGTCGTATTCACGGTGATATTTTGCACGCTGCTCCATGATGCGTTTCCTAGTGCAGAATCGAAAGCCAGCAACAGCTTGTCATTCGCAAACTTTGGCGCCCAGTTCCCCCAAGAATTATAGACGACGGCGTAACCGCTCGCTGGAGACGCAAAGTTGTTTACAGGAGCGCTCGAGGTCGGTTGCTGCCCGGTGCCCAGCGGGTTGTTTTGGTAACTAGTGTTGTTTTCTAGGGCGGTGCTGTACTGGAAGTTATTACTCCAGTTCGCATTGCCTCCAGGGGCAGTCACATTCAGTGCCGCAAGAACGGCAACACCGTCACTATCTCCGTTCACCGTGGTATTGTTGTCGGTGTTTGATCCGTTCACTACGCCCAATTTCCCATCCAGATAGTCATCAAAACGGTAAGAAGAGAGAACTCCCACGTAGGTCAGCGGGAAGGCGTTTTGCCAAAGCTGACCATAGGTGATGTTCATATTTGCAGGTCGCTCAATTACCTCATACCCAAGGATCGTAACAAACTTACCAACCTTAAAGTCCCACCCATTACCCACCGGAGCTCGAATATTGACGTAGGCCTGCTCAAGGAAAAGGGCATTCGAATTTGCCTGAGTGTTGCTATTCCCGTTCACTCCGCTACCAGCATTGTACGGTTGCCCACGGTTGATCAGGTACTGGGCATCCTCACCAATCATCACATCAGCGCGGAACCCAGCCTGGGCTTTGTTCTCCGAAGTCAGGGCCTTTTCGAGCGCGATTTTGACTGCGTACAGGTTGAAGTCGCCTTTCTGGGTGCTGTCACCAAGGAAACGGCTGTTCACCTGGGAACCCTGAGTCGAGCTACCAGTAAAATTGTAGCTGTAGCCGGCATCAACATACCCGCTCAGCTTGATCCCTTTCTGGGCCGTCTCAACGAAGTTATTCTGAACCATCTTTTTAGTGTCTTGAGCGGATGCTTCCGGGGCGCTGTCCGCGAGGGACAAGCTGACCACGGCCGCAAGCACGCCAAGAATCGCTGTAATATTCTTAATCATTTTGTTTTCTATCTCCTATGTTTTAAATTTCCCGTACAAGAGGCAATAATTTTGGCACGAGTGTTAAAATGAAAGAGTTCGTATTTTTGGTTGAGAGTAACGCTGTTAATAGCTTTGGAATAACCACGTTTGTTGAATGGAAAAATTTCACTCGCACTTTGGCCCCCATGCTCTTGTCTCTCGCGATGAAATTCATCCTCTCCATCCTCCTGCTCGCCCCCTGCCTTCTCTCTGCACAATCGGCCGCTCCTGTTATCGTCATTGAGCAAACTCGCAAGGTCGACGTTACCATATCTCCAATCTCGGGTGCCGAGGGTCCCGCCCTTACAAAAGTCTTACAAAACGACCTAGACCGCTCAGGTGCGTGTCGAGTGGTCGAACCCGCCTCTGCCGCTTTTACTCTATCCGCTACTGTTACGCCCACCGGTGTCGCAGGTCGCGCAATCCCAAAGGCTGGTGGAGCCCCCTTAGTCGACTCCTCCTTCAACGGGGACGCCCGTCGCGCCATCCATCAGTTTGCTGACGCATTTATCGAAGCCCTTACAGGCACTCCTGGATTTGCCTCTAGTCGAATTACCTTTGCCTCCGCTTCAGGTGGAAAAAAAAGCAAAGTAAAAGAGATCTACATCTCAGACATCGATGGAGCCAATGCCCGTCAACTCACGCAAGACTCCGCCCTTGGCTACTGCCCAAAGTTCTCCCCCGACGGGAACAAAATCGCCTACAGCTCGGATAAAAGCGGTTACCGAGATACCTACGTAATCGATCTCAACACAAAAAAACGCTCCATCGTCGCCCAGTTCCCCGGTCAAAATACCGGCGCCACCTTCTCTCCCGATGGGCAAACTCTCGCCCTCAGCCTATCGAAATTCGGAAACCCAGAAATCTGCACAATCCCATCCTCTGGAGGCCAACCTTCCCGCCTCACGAATACACGTGGGACCGACTGCTCCCCCTCCTGGTCCCCCGACGGAACCAAAATCGTCTACGTGTCCGATGAGCGCGGGAGCCCCGGCCTCTACACCCTTCCCGCAACCGGCGGAACTCCCGAAAAACTGAACACCGAATCCTCCTACACTACGGAGCCCGACTGGTCCCCCGACGGAAAAAAAATTACTTACAGCATCACCTCAGGCGGAGGTCAGATCGGCGTCTATGACCTCGAGACAAAAAAGGCCCGGATCGTGAGCCGCGGCTCTGGACTCGAAAGCCCCTCATGGACAAGGAATTCCCGCCACCTGGTTTGCTCTCAAAATGGGACACTAGTTCTGCTTGACTCACTTACAGGGGAAGCTATCAAAGTACCC
>Ga0209087_1000640_pt1 | contig 21621 bp, 42 predicted proteins | sample S_130805_EF_Meta_FD_187321 | JGI IMG/M metagenome (GOLD analysis project Ga0209087, IMG submission 187321) | Freshwater microbial communities from Lake Simoncouche, Canada to study carbon cycling - S_130805_EF_MetaG (SPAdes) (version 2) | ecosystem: Environmental > Aquatic > Freshwater > Lake ... | reverse complement strand
CCCATCAGCGTGTTACGGCTTGAGGGAGGAATCAAGAAGAAACGCTGATCCATTGGGGTATCAGTGTCGTCAAGACGCTGAATAGTGCGGCGAATAGCGGCATCGGTCAATGCTGACTCATTGTTGCTACCAGCAACATAAGCAGTAGTACCATCACCACCAATGAAAGCCCCAGTCGCATATGCGTTTGTACCAGCACCGCCATTGGTAGAACGACCCAACTGAACCAAGTCAGTATCAACTTGTTTAGCCAGAGCATAACCAGCATCAGAAGTATAGAAGTTACGCAAGCTGTTCAGGGCTTGGGCTTCAACAATATCTTCAATCAAACGGCTGTATTCGTAATGCTTATTGATAGAAACTTGAACTTCAGACTCTGTAGCGGCAATCAAGGTGACTGCTGTTTCAGCGGCTTTAGCAGAAGCAGAACCACGGGTAGGTGCGGGAATGTGAATTACATCACCCTTCTTGCCCTTAAAGTTCATCTTCATAATGAGGTTCGCAAGAACCAAGTTTTTCTTGTAGGCAGCTACGATTTCATCTGACCAAATTTCAGGGATGAAATTAGCTGCTGTGGTTACTGTCACCGAATTGGTGGGGGAAAATGAGGTTGCCATGTTAAATCTCCAAAAAACGATAGGTTAAATTATTTGACCCGTCCGTCTTGATAAGCCTGCATGATTTCTCCGCTTAACTGATCGTAACGATCTGGGTCGGTCATTTTCAGCCGAATTAGATCAGCCCTTCTATAGACCCTCTTTCCAGACTCCCCACTTCCACCTACATCAACACTTGCTGCCTTAAGGTTTGACTTTCGCTGAGTTTCCCCTGCATCTGTAGTCTGTCTTGCCTTAACACCACGCAACTGTTTATAGGTACTTAACAATTCATTTGCACTGTCGTAATCAAACTCACCATCAGCTTTTGCATACAAACCAAGGCGAATAGGTGAAGATTTCACCCAATTCACAAAGTCTGTATCTTGAGCAATCTGACCAAAATCAGGATGCTCTTGCGCCAGCTTTTGTTGAATCTGCATCTTTTTGAACTCTTGACCAGCTTGTCTAGCCGCAAGTACATCGGGATGGTTATCAACTGTTCTACGAACTGCCTCTTGTGGATTCTCAAAAAAATCTACTTCTGGCTCTTTTTCAATAGGTTGTTGCCTAGAGGAGAGGTTTTGCTTTATGAGTTCATCTGCCAGCTTACGCACTTCCCCAACTTCTTGCGCCTGTCTGCCCATAAGTTTTTCAACTTCTTGGTGCATTTTGACCACTTCTTCCAAAGATTTATTCCTGTATTTATCAGGCATCTCGGATAAGGGCTCAGTCTCAGGTAGTTGCTTCTTTTGCTCGACTGCATCTAACTCACTTTGCGTCTCATCTTCATTGTCAATCAACATATTTCTTCCTTTTCCTGCCGTTATCGGTTCTAGGACATTCAACTCGGCATTTCTGCTTATGAGTTGTGCTTTTGCTCCCACTTCAGTTGATCTAGGTGTTTTTTCTCGAACTTTCCATGCTCTGATGGAAAAGAACCAGACCACCCTTCTAACTTAAAGTTAGGAGCAGACAAAATGCGGTTAGCTGTTTCTCCGCACTCACACCTAAAACTCATCAACTCATAATTGACAAGTCTTTCGGTTTTATGCCCGTTTGCACAGGCAAAATCAAACATTCTTTTCATTCAATTCCTCGTATGCTCTTTCGCTGACCTCTTTCAAGGTTTGCAGCCAAGTCAAGATGGAAAGTTCACCTTTTTTGAACATTAAGGTCTTTTCATCAGGAATAACGCTCAGATTATTAAGCGACTCTATCATAATGTCAATATCTATAGTCAAATCCTTCCAACCCTCGTTTGACATCATGTCAAATCGGCTCTCATAGTATTTTTGAAGTTCTGGGGTCATACCACCTGACATCATGTCAAATCGGCTTTCGTAGTATTTTTGAAGTTCTGGGGTCATGGTGATCCTAAAAGGCAAACTTTTTCTTTTTTGGTGCAATCATCTTGGCAATTTCTTCTGCGTAATACTGCATACCAAACTTGCCATCAACCCGTACATCGTGATTTTCTGGGGATACAAATAGCTTGTTTGTGTCCTCAAATGGGCCTTCTTTGATGCGGTCTACCCAAACAATGAAGTGAGCGCCAAAGGCTTCCCGTGTTTCAGGGGTAGGACAAACAAAATCGGCAATGACATGAGCGCCATATCTAGACGCTATATCGCACAAAACACCCATACGCCTAGCCTGTTCTATGCGGTCAGCTACGCTAAAACCAAGGTCTTTGTTGATTTCTTTGCGGATTTCATCAGCATTGAAGTGAACGCAGGAAAGTTCCCTAGCCAAAGCTGTAGCCAAGGTAGTCTTACCCGAACTAGGCAACCCCATAATTAGTATTTTCATCCCTTGACCTTGTACAGTTGTTTGACAGCAAAGTCTGGTGCTGGTGTGCGCCAGAAGTCTTTTCCTGCGTACTTCTCCCAAACTGACTTTGGCAGGATAGATGGGCGCTCTTGCCAAGTGACTTCCTTGCGTACAGTGTGCAGACTCTTCATGTTCAAGGCTTTGTCAAACACTTCGTTCTCGTACTCCACGTTCTTAAAGTCATGGTCAAAGTAGGGTTTGCCGATGAACTGGTATATCTCCCGCATGACGCTCTCAGGCTGCTTGCACAGAGACTCGTACTCAACCAGTTGGATCATGTCGGGATTTAGCAACAAACCTTCTTCCAAGAAGTAATAAGGTTTGACTACTTGACCCTCTTTCTTGACATCCATCAGGGCATCGCACCTTGTGGTGACTGTCTGTCGTGCCTCATCATCTGTCAGCGTTGCGCCGTACAGGGAGTTCTTGGCTGAAATACGCTCAAAGCTGTCTAGTATCCAAGGCAAGTCACGCACACAGCAAATGATCTTGGTCTGTGGATACAGGTCTTTGAGGAGTGATGTCTTGGCAGTCCAGCCCCTGCTGGTGTCAAACACAGTGTTTGGAGTGACTGCTTTGTAGTAAGCCTCAAATACGTCTTTCAGTATTTGTTTGCGTCTATTTTCATCAATCAGGTGATTGCTCTCACTGCCCGTGATGACGTTGATGGTTGATGTAACCAATCCTTGTACTGGTGAGGAAATGTCTGCATAGAACTCAGGGTTCTGGCGCAAGATAGCCGAGAGCAAGGTAGAGCCTGACCTTGGCAAACCAGAGATGAAGAAGAACTCTTTCATGCCTGTGCAATCCAGTTGACTGTTGCCTCATCCCACTGGTAACGCACATTACCGCCATTCATAACAGCATCAGCGGGTCTTGCTACAGGTGCAGCCCAAGTCATAGTGTCAATGTAGCCAACCCAAGATGGGTAAGGCTTACGGGCTTCATGTTCTGCGGTTCTTGCAGCGGTGTATTCTGCTTCTGTTAAGACTTGCAAAACACCAGCAATGGTTGTGTCGGCATCGTCATCGCAAGTGCCGTAGTATCTTGGCGCTCTGAGGTATGTGCCATCTGATGCCACTTCAACAGGCCAAGTAGAACTGTCGTGCCATATGTGAGTCCAACCCTTAACAGCAGGCATTGATGGGCCTGTGCGTTGTGGCTCTGATGTGCAGACTATTTTCGTTACTGCGTCTACTTCAGTTATGCAAATGTACATTGTGATGCACCTTGAAAATTAAACTGCGACTCTGCGGATGGCTCTAAGGTTAAATACGTTTATTTTTCCGTATTCTGCGCCATAACCATCGTTAAAATATTGACATATTACACCCAAAGCGCTAACCTTTGTACTACTCCAATATCGTTGGTTAACAAGAAAATCTTCTGCGCCTGTAGACCTAAAATCTGTTGCTGATGTTTGAGAAGGTGTCCCAGTTGTATAGTTACTTGCTCTTGCGGGAACAGCATTTACATTTATGCCGTAACTTGTACTGTTTGATTGTGTTGTGGGTTTTAAATTGAAATAGCAAACTTCCAGTTCGTTCCGAGCGGGTAAATACCAATCACTAAATCCACCAATCACTAAATCATTGCAGAAGTGTGCGGCAGGATAAACAGTTGCATTACCATCGGCAACTGCATCCGCTGTAAGTTGGGGGCCATCAATAAGGCTGTTTATACCGGGTGTATCTGTGTTTGCGTTTTTATATTGTATTGTTGAAGTTTGTGCGGATGCCGCAGGGCCAACAACTAGGTTGTAATCAGCTATGCCATTACCAGCCGTAGAAATTTGACCCGCAAAGAAACCGCCACCAAATGCAGCGCCAATAGTTAAACCAAAACTTCTTTGATTTTGAAAAACCGCTTGTAAAGCACCACTCATGTCAATCCACTCCCTGAAATTAACCAAGTTGTTGAAGTCATTTTGATTGCTGTAGCAGAACCATATTGCGCCAAACTGCGTGAGCCAGTTGTACCAGCACTACTTAAATACATTGTGTCAGTGGTGATTGCAATAGTCACCACTTGAGAAGTCATGTTGATAAATGTAATTGCAGTTCCAATTGGATAGGCTACAGAACTATTTGCAGGGATTGTGTATGTCCTTGCATTAGCATCACCTGATGGGTGAAAGATGTGTTTTCCAGAATCTCCCAAAACAAGTGTATATGCGGCAGATTGGCTATTCTGTGGAATGTTTAAATAACCAATATTATTAGTTGCATCGCCTCCAGAAGCACCAGTAGGCGTTACCCAAGTTGGTGCGCCAGCCCCATTTGTTTGCAAGAGTTGACCGCTAGTACCAACTGCCAACATCTGAGTTGTGCCACTTGCTGATTGGTAAGGAATTGTCCCGTTTGATCCACCCGCCAAATTGGTTGATGTAGTTGCTGTACTTGCACTTGTTAAAAGTGTGCCACTGGTTGATGGCAAAGTAATCGTTGTAGTTCCAGCTACGGAAGGGGCTTGTAGTGTTACAGTCCCTGACGTAGTGCCAGAAATATCAATCGCATTAGCTTTTAGGGTTACTGACGTTGCCATATTTTTCCTTTATGGTGTTCCATTTGCAACAATATTAGTTGCTGATGTAATCATTCCAGTTGAAGACATTGATGCAATTGTAGTTGCACCATACTTAAATATCAACTTTCCGCCCGATTCTTCAATTGTGAAGTTTGTTGTTGTAAGAGAATTTACAGTTGGTGTTGCCCATGATGTATTTGTTCCATCAGTCGTTAAAAACTTTCCCGAATTGCTTGTTTGAGAGGGTAGGGTTGTACCAGCACCCCCAGAAGTCACAAGTTTAATTCTTTCTTGTAACTCAGGTGCTACAACCTCACCCACGTTGATTTGCTGACCCGTAGAGAGAGTAATGACTAACGATCCATCAAAGTCAATTTGGGCATTTAAGACAGAAACACCATCTTTTCCATCAAATCCGTCTTTTCCATCCTGACCATCCCGACCATTCTTACCATCTATGCCTTGTCTACCATCAGCACCCTTGTCGCCTTTGTCGCCCTTATCCCCTTTTTGTGGAACTATGGCTTTGGCAATCTCTAGTTGGGTAGAAACCTTGTTTTCCATGACTTTGATAGCCTCAACTATCAAATCTACATTGTCTTGAACAGCCTTTTCTTCTTGCTGTCGCATCGCAACAAGAGTTTCTTCCATAGTATTAATAGCATATAACTTCTCATCAAAAGATGAGTCTGATGACTGTATGCTTTTAATAAGTTCTTTTATATTAGCCATTCTTCAGTCCATCTGTAAGCCTTGTTAGGAAATCTTGTTTGACTTTATTCTGTGAATCAACTTTATCAGCCATTTGCAATTCAACAATCTTACTCTTGTTCTTAATGTCCGCCTCTTTAAGCATCAATTCAGCAATCTTGACACGTTTATCAAATTCCGCAGATGCTTGATTATCTTGATTAGGAAGGTTCTTGGTCATTGCCGCCATGTTCTTTGCCTGTATTTCCTGTGGCATTAACTGTGCCTCAACAGACAATTTGATAGCTTCAGCTTTGTTTTGCTCTGCTTGGCTAGTCTGAACAGCAATATTAGCTTGTGCAGCTTGCATTGCCAATTCTTGTTGCATTTGTTGCATCTGTTGTGCCTCTGGATTAGGCTTGCTCATCTCATCCAAAGCCGCCATCATCTCGTATCTGTTGCTCAAACTTGAATTAGCAATGATTCCTTTGAGAATCACAGGCAAAACAGGGGTATTGGGGCCAAGAGTCTGCAACAAACCAATAAATTGCTGTTGTTCATACTCACGAGCAATAATGCCAAGGGTTGCAGTGGGTATGAAGTTCATGTCTACAGAAGGATAACGCTCTGGATCGAATTGCATGAACCTGAAAGCCGCCTTTTTGATGAAAGGCACAAGGAAATCTTCTTGGAAGTTGACCAATGTACGCTTGTACTTCTTGATGATGGATGCAACCGCCATCGACATACCACCCCCATCACGGCTAGATTGGGAAACCATGCCGTTTGAGTCAAGCGTACCAGTAGCTTGTAGCAACATTCGCTCAAAGTCTTTGGCAGTTGCTAGGTTATTTGGGTCACTCTGACCAAACTTGAAGGGATAGAGGATTTCATTGGGATTGCCATTGGTGAGAATAGCTTTACCAGCCTTAATCTCAAACTTCATGCCACGGGGCAAACGTGTGGCATCCATAGCAACCATTGGGGCAGTGGTCAAAGCGAGTGAATCCAAGTGAGCCCTAGTCTGAGCATCAATAGCTTTCTGCATATTGAAGGCTTTTTCCACTGTACCTCGCCCCAACAAGCGATTAGGCACTGTATCGTCTTGGTACGACAACACAGGTCTGTCTTTCATCATGTAAGGGTTTTCTTCAGCCTTGAGCAATTGACCATCGTTGGCAATTACGACAATGGCTTCTACCATGTCTGAGTAGTCTTCAGCGGCAGAGTTCTCAGGGAATAACTCAACAATGTCTTTGTTTTCCTCAAGATTGTTCAAATACTCACGGGGTACTAACCCGTAATACGTCAACAATAAAACCTTCTCGTCTTGGTACTGAGATACCTCTTGGGTAGGCTCTAGGTCGGTATCTTCACTGGCTGTACCAATGTCCACCTTACGATAGATGCCCTTTTCAATGCCTTGAACAACTTTGTGGATAGAAACATACTTCTCAATAGCCACACCCATACAGTCATCAATGCTTGTCCCATTTGGGTCAAACAGGAAGTTCTTGGGGTTGATAGGCATGATTTTGACAGAAATCCTGTCTCTCTCCATCACTCCAATAGCTGCTTGACCTTGCTGATTAGGAATAGCTTGAGTAGAAGGTACATACTCTTTCTCAGTCTTGACAATGATCTCGCCAATACCTGTGCCATAAATTTCAGCCATCAACTCAATCTGGTCAATACTCTTGCGAATCTTGTCCTTCTTGAAGTCTTCCATCAACTGATTCTTGATTACTTCAACATCTATAGGGTTTCCACCTATGTCTTGAATATTGTCTTCAATGTCAAAAAAGTCGCCTTGACCAAAGATTGCTTCCATGATCTCGGCATGGCGAGTCTCAACAGCTTGTTGTGTGGCAGGGGTAACAATACGGCTACGCTCAGACTCACGGGTCTTGTCTTCAGAAGCCCATTGACCTCGGAAGATGCGTTCATACTCAAGCCAATCGGGAAGAAAGTTTGTATCTCTATAGTCACGCCACTTGTTGCAGTGGTCGGTAACAAAGTCGGTCAGTTCTTTATCAGCCTCAGTAGGCTCATAAAACTCGTTTTGTTCTAGCTTGACTTCTTTGTCTGTTGCCATTTATATCCCCGAAATAATGTCTAGCGGTTCCCACTCATCTTCTTGGTCATCAGAAAAGTATGAGGTAACCGCCAGTTGGTCAATGTAGGAAAGAGCATCGGGTAAGTCATCGTGAACACCTTGGGCGGGGAACATCAAGAGTTGATCTTTGAATTCATCCCAATCTTCCTCAGAGTTCAGCACAATACGCCCATGCTCAAACCTTCCTTGGAGACTCCAGATAATCCTGTCAGTCTTTTTCCTGTTGCCATGCGTTAAGTCAACTATGTGCGAATATACATTATTTTTTCGCATTAAGTCTGACAAATACGGCAAAACAGCGTTTTTTAATGCTCCACGCTCAATTCCAACGCTTAAAGGTCGGTATTCCCGCATCTTTAGCAGAATCGTAGCAGCAGTCTCCCTGATGTCCCAACGCCCAAAAGCAATCTCTTTTACAAACCACTTACCCTCATCAGTCACCTTAACCACAGCAATGGCTGTCTGGTCTAGTCGCTTCTTAGAGTTAGCCGCCTGTCTAGCTACTTCCTCAAATCCAGCTAAGTCACAGGCTATGAAGTAAGAACCATGCTCAGGTTCTTCCCCGTACTTAATCCATTCTTCCTTGAAGACATCTGACCCCGCATTGTCAAAGGATGCCATATACTCTTGCTTAAAGGCGAATGAACTTAGGGTTTTCTTCGCACTTTCAATTTCATCAGGGTCGATTAAAGGGTTGTCTTTGGTGGTGAAATGCCATGCTTTCCAATCTTCATCTTCCTCTGACTGTCCAAGTTTAAAGATGTCATAGAAGAAGTTGCGACCCTTGGGAGTGCCGATGAACATTGCTCTGCCCTTTTTGTCTGACAGAGAAGCACGAATAACCTGTTCCCATGCTTCAGGTTTGATGTCTGCAACCTCGTCAAGCACAGCGTAGGTGAGCGACACTCCTCGCAAAGTATCTGGTCTATCAGCACCTCGGACATAGATCTTTGCTCCGTTTATCAAGGTAATGTCCATGTTATTGATGTGACTAGCAGAGATAACGTCTCTACCCAACTCCATTAATACATCCCAAATAATCTGACGAGCCTGACCATTGGTAGGTGCAACATAAAGCACAGCAGACCCTGCACTACACTGCAAACCCTCAATTAACAGGGTTATGGCTGAGAGTCTTGACTTACCGCAACGCCGCCCTGCCGCAATAACTTTAAACCTTGTTTTATCAGCAAATACCTCTTGTTGCCAAGGAAGGAGGCTAAAGTTTAGATCAGACATCTTTGCTTTCTATATCCTCTGCATCTACAGTGTTTTCACCAATGGTTAGGCCACCAATGCCTGAAATCGTAATGTTTACAGCACTTCTCTGATTCTTCTCTTTTTCAAACAAAGTGACAGGAAGCATCCTATCCATACACAGCTTCAAAGCTGCCATCTGTGCAGGGTGGTCATCATCAAGGGCAATCTGAACAGTCTTTTGGACAACATTGACTCCAGCACTGTTTATCAACAAATCCTTGAGTTCTCTGACCCTTTGGTTCTCAGTCTTAGGCAACATAGCTAATGGCTTGGCATCAGCATACTTTGCCATAGTTAACTTACCCGAACCCTTTGGGCGACCTTTTTGTTTTTTCAGTTGTTCAGGGAGTGCATCTACTACGTTCATCTTTTGTCCACAAGAGGGAAGTTAGTGCATACTTTACATGAGAATTGTTTTCTTGTATAGTGAACTCAAACGGGGGCATCACCCACCCCTCTATGCGGTTGAGCCGACCAAGTAGGATAAACGTAGTGAACCATGTAGTTCTCAAGTAAAGAGTAATCTTGAACGGGGCTTGTAGCGTGGAGAGTAAGGACTGACAACCTTCTCTAACTTAGATAAACGAGAGGCTCTCCTTTAAAAGGATCACCCCCACTCACGGGTGTCTACTCCTGTTCGTCAACTAATTAAAGTCCCTTGTTAACTGTTAACACTACGATTGGCTTTTCCAGTGTGGCGGAGGGTACACAAATATTTACACACAGCACAGCACCCCTCCCCCCAGTAAGCACTAACTAACATAGGCGAAGTGAGCACTAACTAACATAAGACACGTTTCATAATGCGGAATGAGTTAAGCGACCAAGCGGTCGGGTAATGACTATGCACAATAATGCACTGCACTATATTGCATATAAGGGTTATGCACCATCTTGGGGATACTGACCAGTCAGTCATTAAATACATTCCACAATACGAAATGTAAATAATTGTTTCACATTATGGAATTGCACCATGTTGGTGAATAGCGTCTACTAACATCCCTTTTTTGGGGCAGAGTGTTTACTAACATCACCTTTTTGGTGCGCTTCGTTAGTAAGTACTATCATTGATTAGCTTGATTTTGCTGGAAGTGCAAAATTGGCATGGTATGTGCATTAGTAAAATGCCTCAGGGCAAATCATTCAACATTTTTTAAAGGCTTAAATATGAAAACACTTAATCTCCAAATTGCAGAATTATCAGAATTGTCAGTGATTCTAGGAAACAGAATTATTGAATTAGAGAATAGCCACACTAGGAATGATGTAATGATTGAAAACATTGTTACACGTCAGCTGAGACAAGCAAAATTGATTTTGAACAGTATCGAGGAAATTCTGCTCAATCACCATACAAGTTAAATTCTAGGGTTTATGGCATTGGAAACAGTGCCATTACACCTAGCGATTTTGCTAGATTTTGAAAGGCTTAAATATGAGATTTGCATTTATCCCCAAAGCCCAGTACACCATTGGGCAAATCATCACAGTGCAAGGTCAACCTATGCGGGTTGAAAGCTACACACACACTGGGCGCAATATAATTGTTCACAGTTTAGAAGATGCACCTAAGTTTGTCCGCATAGTTTGTATTTGCAGCGACTCACCAGTTATCCTAGGGGTGTCAGCATGAAACATTACGAAACAATCCACACAGAAGATACTAGAGGCTTTCATGTCATCTTCAGTGTCACACCTGAAGATTTTCATCCTCGGGACTGCTTCGACTACACAGAAGAAGAACTGGCAGACCTTTGCGACAAAATAGATAGAGGGGTCTATTCATGGTTTTGTGCAAGGGTAGAGGTTTACCAGCAAGGCATTCTTTTGGCTTCTGATTATCTTGGGGGTTGTCTTTACGATTCACCCATGCAATTTGTCAAAGAGTCAGAATACTACGACGACATGGTAAACAATGCCATTGCTGAGGCAAACCAAAACCTTGAAAAACTGTTCGCTTTGCGTAATGAGGTGACAGCATGAACAAAAGCGAAATTCTTTGGGCTATTGCTTGCGTTGTTGTCTTTGCTTATATTGGCTTTTTATTGGCTTACCGAGGTTAAGAGTCCAAACCCTTGGGGATTCTGTCCCCTTGGGCTTGCACTTTTGCAAGGTTTTGAAAGGCTTAAAAATGGAAAACTTTTTTGAACAATTCCAAGGTGCAGACTTGGAAAGACTAGCAGACTGTTTAAACGCTGCAAAAAAAGCAGGGCTTAAAACATCCAAATACACACAAGCAGGGGTGAATGAATCTTCTGGCAATGTGTGGTTGTGGGATGAATCATGGACTGGTTGTGTGGCTTGCTCTATTGGCTTTGATGTGTTTTGGGTGTGGTCTTGTCCTAATTGTGGGCATGAAACAGAATTTGAGGAATATTCAGAATTAGAGCATTTTGTTGAAGAACAAAACGAAAAAACAGACTACGAGGGCTGCTTAGAGTGCTGCGACGAGTTAGTCGCATGATATACGCCACAATTGCACTACTTCTAAAAATAATCCTCCGAAAGTAAGTTAGTACCCACTTACAAATCTCAAGCCCTTCGGGGCTTTTTTCTTGCCTACTGCTACCCTGCTATTGCCAAGCCCTAAATAATCGCTTTAAGGCACTTTTAAAGCCTTCCCAAGTATTAATCTGCCACTGTGCAAAGCCCAACATAGTCCAAGTCATCATCAGACCTCAAACCAATGGCATGGAAATGCACTGCCCAACGTAAGCAAATCCGAAACCCTTCGCTTAGGTTTCCGTCACCAATTGCCCTAAGTGCCTCGTATTCAGTGTTATCAAATTTGATAACTACACCTTTTTTTTCTTCAACCTCAGACATTGGCTTGTCTCCAATATTCAGCAATTAATAGGGCTTCTGCCCTATTTATGTCCTTTTTTAGCTTCAACTTAGCTGCTGGAAACAATTTACGGGCAAGGTCTAAGGCTTCATTTTTGTCGGCGGTAAGGTTAAAGTGTTTTTTCCACTTTTGAGGACTGACCAAGTGAAAAGGGTAGTTAGTCAATTCGCAAACTGCGCTAATAACACCTACAGCCCTTGCAAAATTCCATGTTGACGATATGCCTTGTTTTGGCATAGCGTGAACCTGTTCCATACAAATTTGCGCCCCTTCCTTGGGATCGACAATAGATAGGATTCGACTCTTAAACACTAAAGCGAGAATGTGCTTGTCCTTATGGTCTATCATGAAAGAACTGACATAATTTGAGTCATGGTCTATTGCCCCAAGTGCGCCACTTACTGAACCAGCGTCAATCCCTATGTAGATCATTGATTTCCTTCATGTTTTTGACTAAATCGTCTTTGATTCCGACCCATAGACATTCCAAATCAGCATCCAATTCTTTCGCCCGATGCCAAGCATATTCCTTGGCAGCAGGTTGTTTCGCCATCCAAATCAAATGCGCTAAGGTCGCCTGATACAAAAAGGGCTCTGTTGATAAGAATTTGCGGATGCGGTTTGCCATCTTTTAGGTTGTCCAACAGTTGATTGGCTTCTTCTCTAGTCATTTAGGATTCTCCATGCTGTTGCTGCACACAATGGGACTTGTCCATTTCCAATGGCTTTAAGTCTGTCCACCCTAGCGGCCACCCCATCAACCATTCGTAAAGGTTCGGGTTGATTGAATGTGGAATGTGAGTGCCATTCTTGATTGCATTTTTGTAAGCCCCTGAACCCCCGAAATTTCCACCGCCAGTTGGTGTGGTTGGAGTGGGCCACAATCCAAATTCTGTTTCGTTTATGTCTTGCTCCAACATCTGCTGCTCCCAACACTCCCCATCTTGCATCAAACCCCATTGAGGCCAAGTTTCCGAGAACTGTTCCAAGTCCCCTAGAAGTGAGCATTGGTGAGTTCTCCACAAAGACGAATTTGGGTCGTACTTCACAAATGATGCGTGCCATTTCTCCCCACATTCCTGATCGTTCTCCATCAATTCCTGCGCCTTTTCCTGCTGCGCTGATGTCTTGGCATGGAAATCCGCCAGATACAACGTCAACAATTCCTGCCCAAGGCTTTCCGTCAAAGGTTTGAACGTCATCCCAAATCGGGAAAGGCGGGAGAAGTCCATCATTTTGTCGGGCACACAATACGCTTGCTGGGTAGGGTTCCCACTCAACGGCGCAGACTGTTCGCCATCCAAGAAGTTTTCCCCCAAGTATTCCACCACCAGCGCCTGCGAAAAGAGCCAACTCATTCATGCCACCTTTCCTTTCAATGCTTCTTTGATTTTGGCAAGTATTTCAGGGTTTGGCTTGGCATTCTTCATATCTTCATCAAGTTTAGCAAGGGCAGGATCACGCAATGAGCTTGATGGCACTGTCGTTCTAGCAATGTCAGCCTGTTTAAACACTTGCTTTTGGTTTCTCACCCAGTTGCGCCATGTTGCTTGCCAGTCAAGCTTTGTGGAGCCTGAACCCGCTTTTGCGCTCCAGTAGTCTCTAAACTGCTCTCCTACGCTCCGCAAGTCTAGATCGGGTCTTTCCTGTTTAGCCCAGTCTGCCCATTCTGTTGGCAAAACAAAATCAGCAGAGAGGCGTGAGCCTCTTGTGGACTTTTTTGCTTCTGTCTCTCTCTTTGTCTCTCTCTCTGTCTCTGTCTCTGGTCTAGCATCTTGCTGGCAGTCTGCTAGCACTCCGCTGGCAATCTCAAAGAATCCCTTATCAATCAATGGCTTAACACCATCATCATATTCCTTCTTAGTTATATGTAGTCTGAACATGAGGTCATCGACTGACCCATCAAAAACACCATTTTTGGACTCTGATGCTAGCAACCACATCAATGGTGCTAGCGCCTTGCTAGCGATAGGCAAGGTCATAAATGTTCTGTCATTTAATGTCTCACGATGGAGTTTTATCCAAGGTGGATTACGATCTTTATAGTGCTGGAATACAGCCCAATTTTTGGGTATAAGTTTCATAATAAACCTCACATCGTTGGTCATCATCACAAAAAGAAGCATTGGCAGGACGGTGATGAATCGCCTTTTCCCCCGCTAAAGGTAGCCATGCCTCAACTATATCTTAACTTTTCTTTGTTTGTTGATGTTTTTCAATTGAAGTGGCTAAAAGTTGTCTCAACCATTTAGTACCTCCAAGTTGTTTAAACATATTCCACTCACTCATGGTGGCTCTTACAGCAATGGTCTTGCCGCTTTTGGTCATTTCAGTTTTTGGGCGTGGCATAGAGCGTGGATTGTGTAGTGTTTAACATAAACCACAATTAGGGTATATCCTAGTGTACAACACTACAATCTGTGTAACACTACAACTTCTCTACCAACACTTTGAAAGGCTTCAACATGGAATTCGATATAGAACTTTACGATCTTGACATAGAGATCAAGACATGGGTTGAATGGGACTCTGACCCCGACTACTCTCCTGAAGATGGAGTCTACGATAAATTCATTTGGGTGGTCTACTTACAAGTAGGCAACACTCGCATTGACATTACAGACGAACTCTCTGCCAAGGAGTGCAAATCAATTGAAAAACAGATTGAGGAGTCTATCGATGGCAGCATTTAATAAAGCCATGTGGGAGGCTTACCAACAACTCAATGACGATGACATCATGGAGGCCATTGCTGGCTCTGTGGCTATCCCTCTCGCCATCAAATCAGGTAACTGGGACTATGCCTTTGAATTCATCAAAGATCGCATTGACAACAAAATGACTCGCAGGGCTGAACTTGAACTCTACAGAGTCGTCAAAACCCCATTGATTGATGATGATGATGAACTACGCAAATTGCGTACCATTTGGTTGAAAAACGAATACAAGGGGGACAAATGAGACTCAAACACACTATTGCCGCAATCCTTGAGGAGAACCAAGATGAACTTTTTTGCCCGTTTTGCACAAAGCCTAAAGGCGATGAGATCGACTGTTGCGACCAATCAGGAAATTGGTTCAAATTACGCTACTTTGATTTTGATACCCAATTCAGTATTGCCAAAACAATTTTTAACTTACAGAAAGGTGTACCCGACCAAAAGACTGATGGACAAGAAATCTGAGTTTGTTTACACGAACTCAATTCATACAGACATTTCAATAACATTCAAGAAGTTTAAACAGGAGTGAATATGAACGAAAAAAGCAAAGCCAACATGGGCGTTTACAAGAAACTGGCTGATGCCCGAAAGATGATGCGGTCACGCACATTAAAGAAATCAGGACACAACAAATTTGCAGGGTATAACTACTTTGAACTTGGTGACTTCCTGCATCCAGCACTCGAAATCTTTGACCAACTCGGTCTGATTAGCATTGTGTCGTTTACCAAAGAACAAGCAGAACTTTGCGTAGTCGATATAGATGGTGGTGGTGAGATTGTCTTTACTTGCCCCTTTGGTTCTGCGGCTCTCAAAGGTTGCCATGAAGTGCAAAACATGGGCGCTTGTCAGACCTATAACCGCCGTTACCTTTATACCCTTGTGCTTGAACTTTTAGAACACGATGCGCTTGATTCAACAACAGGTTCAGGCAACATCGAAACGATTGATGTAGGAATGATGATCGACCACTTAGCGGCTATTGAAGCTGCATCAGCTTTAGAGGAACTCAAAAATGTATACAGCACTGCTTACTCTGCTTGCGCTGGTGATAAAAATTGGCAAAAGAAAGTGATTGATGCCAAAGAAAAGCGTAAAGGAGCATTGAAATGAGTGATATTGAACAAGGCACACCCGAATGGTTTGCACAGCGTTGCGGCAAAGCTACTGCTTCTCGTATCTCTGACATTGTTGCCAAAACAAAGACAGGCTACAGCACCAGCAGGGCTAACTACATGGCGCAACTGGTAGTCGAGCGTATGACAAACCAAGTAGCAGAGTCATACACCAATGCGGCTATGGAATGGGGTATTGAGAATGAACCCTTTGCTAGAGCCGCATACGAGGCTAAATCAGGCAATATGGTAGATCAGGTAGGTGCTATTGACCATCCACGCATTACCATGTCTGCTGCCTCTCCTGATGGCTTGGTGGGTGATGATGGATGCTTAGAGATTAAGTGTCCCAATACAGCAACCCACATTGACACACTACTTGGTGATGAGCCAGCAAAAAAGTATTACGACCAAATGCAATGGCAAATGGCGTGTACAAACAGAAGTTGGTGCGACTTTGTGAGTTTCGACCCACGAATGCCTGAACACTTACATTTGTTTGTCAAAAGAATCGAGCGCAATGATAGGTATATTGCAGAACTCGAACAAGAGGTTATCCAGTTTCTCTCAGAAGTGGATGACAAAGTTAAAAAACTCAATGAAATAAAGGTTTAAACATGGAACAGCGTGATAACTCAGGTGTACTTTTTAAAGAGCAAGACAAAAAAACACCAAATCATCCCGATTACAAAGGGAACATTACAGTCAATGGCAAACCCTACTGGCTGTCAGCTTGGATTAAAGAAGGCAAAACAGGAAAGTTCATGGGGTTAGCAGTAAGCCCTAAAGAAGAAATGAACACTTCCTCACCAAAGAGTAAGTCTTCCATTGAAGACATGGATGAAGATATTCCATTTTGATGTTTTACAGAATTAAGGGGTGAGAGAATTGCATCTTGTATATGTGTTTGTCTGCAATTCCCCTTATTAGTCAATTGCAGACAGTCGACACAGCCTTCCAAGGCACAAATCTAACCACAGGGTGAATATACAGAGGTGGTGACAGCGGGAGAGACTGCATTTGTAAGTAAGTACACACTAACATGGATAAAAAGTTCGATAAAAACTTACACGAACAGTACGATAAATTTGGAAAAGACAAAGTTATTGCATTGTTTGATAAGCACTACAAGATAAAACTTGTAGAAAATGAAGACATTTATGGTGTGGATTTGGTCGCTTACAAGGATAACAAGAAGATAGGTTATGTTGAAGTTGAGGTAAGGAATTCATGGAAGACAGATTTATTTCCTTTTGACACACTAAATGTTCCAGAGAGAAAAAGAAAATTATTGATAAACAACATGAAGACGTATTTCATTTCGGTTAACAAGAATGGTTCAATGGCTTTTATTTGCACAGCAAAAAGAGTCTTGGCATCAGACTTACAAGAATCAAAAAATAAATATGTTGAAAGTGGAGAGAAGTTTTTTAAAGTAAATTTAAAAGATATGGTGTTGATTAAACTAACTTAACAGGAGTTGATAATGGATTTGTTAGACAAAACGCATTTTGGTGGTGAAGTGAAGAAGTTTTTTGATTTACCAATATTTAACAGGGTGAGATGTATCGACCCAGTAACCAGCTATGAAGCCGCTGATGCTGCCAAAGACTTGGCCTCAAAGCACTTCAGCACCATTGTGGACTGTTTAAAGGCTTATGGCTCGCTTGGAAAAGATGGGATAGCCAGACATAGCGGGTTAGAGGCAAATCAGGTTGCAAGGCGTTTAAACGAGTTGCAGAAGATGAACCTGATTGAGTTGACAGGCAGAACAGTTAAGTCTTCAGCAGGGCGTAATGAACGTGAGTGGAGGGCAGTCTAATGTGGGATGTACTCGTAACTTTTATGTTAATGGCTTTTGGCGGTTTTGCAGTGATTGCCTTTGGGGTCATCCTTGTTTGGGTACTTTATTTCCTACAAAACGAAGTTGATAATGAATGATTGACCGACTTATTATCGGTATAGTTATGGGGGTGTCAGGATGGACTAATCTCTTTCCTGATACACCTAAACCTCTGACTTCTCCACAATTACAGGCAAAAGCAAAAGATAAATCTGTGAGTGAAGTGTGTGAAAAGCCTAAGAAGCAAAGTAAAACAATAAAGCAATTATGTAAACGATGGGGTAAAGATGATTAAGAAAAACGTATTTGATTGGCGAGGAGAGCCTAGTATTTGGACAAGAGACAAAGAACTTAGGCAATTTGCTGCTGGTCAAGCCTTTGGTAAAAACGCAAGAGAGCGTATTGCGTTGACAGAAAAGCGTGATTTTTTTATCTATTCAAAGGCTAAAATTGGTAAATGATTCGCAAGATAAGAACCTTCTACGGCAGACGTAATGGTCAACGTGGCAATAAAGTAACCACTGTAGACCGAGGTGAAGCATGGCTATGTGAGAAGTGCGGGGAAGTGATCTTCTTTGAACACCTTGTCCCCAAACACTTCTGTAAGACTCAAATCAAGCCTGTAGTCCATTCAGATACTGAGTCTTCCCTGCCACCTTAACAGCAGTCAATTCCTGCTTCTTAAGGTTATTAGGGTCATAAGACACATGAACCCAACCAGAGTCGGGTATACCCTGTGTGTAGAATTCAAGGATTAGTTGTGTATAGTCCAAATTATCCATAATCCATTGGGCAAGATCAGCATTGGCAATGCCAGCAATCTCAATATCAGCGGCTTGACCCTTGCAATGGTCTGAAGTCTTAGAGCCACCAACAGCAGCATTAGACTCAGGGCTACGATAAGCTGAATTAATAGTCACAGACTTGCCAAAATGCTCACGAACAGGCTGAAGCACCTTTTCACACAAAGTCTTCAGATTGTCAATGGCCTCATCATCAGGTGTGTTATCAATCCCAAGGCGGGTAGCAGTGTCAGATTTCGTTAGTTCTTTCAAAGAAAAATTGGCTGATAAATTCATTTCTTTAACCTTTCGTTGTAAAAATTGATGGATTATTGCTAGAGACTGTCATAAATCAAAGATACTATTTTACTTGGCGATCATGCCATAACAAGGGGAACATCATGTACAAGATTGAGATTGACATTGCAGATTGGGATTTTGGTTCAGACAAGGTGACTGTTGAGACAATGGAGTTTGACAAGATTGCAATCATTCAGGAATTCATCGAATTCCAAAAAAACCATGACTGGTGCGTTGACTATGACGTTACCGAAGACTACGAATATCAGTGCGATGAAGAAACTGACGAAGAAGACGAAACCGACGAAGACGCAGAATCCGACGAATACGAAATCGGAGAGATCGTAGAAGACGAAGATGGCTTAGTCTGGGAACGTGTGGCATAATTTAAGTGCAGTTGACCTTAACAGGGGGGTCTTAGGACTCCCCTTTTTTTATTCAATATCGTGCTCTGCTTCAATGTCTCTAGCCAACTTACGCCAGTCCAAGCTACGTCTATACAAGGTATAGATACGTTCCTCAGTTAAGGGTTCAGAACGTCTGTTAAGCCTGACATTTGCTTGCGCCAAAGCAAGCTGAGTTTCATGCAAAATGTGATGTAGTTCTTTTATTTCAGATCTGAGATAAGCTACAAGGTCATACGTCATAAACCTTGCCCCTAAACTCAATTTGTCCATCATCCCACTTATGCACTAACTCAGGCCAAAGCAATTTCCCATTATGAAATGTCAGTACAGCAAACCCTGATCTCCAATTGACAGGCGAATCTTCTAGGTAGTTGACAAACTGAGGGCCATCAGTCTCTGCCAATGTGCCTGTATCGACCCCAAACCTGTTGCCGTTGTAGTCAGCATAAGGAGTGACTTTGAGGCTGTGTAGATGCCCTGTAACTATGCTTACACCAGCATTGACTGTATTGTTGTGTGTGGCGTGAATGCCACCTTTCCAGCGATGTTTAACAGCTACTTCCTCGGTAGGCCAACAACTCCAGCATGGATGCCAAGCAGGGAAATGGTCTTTCAGAGAAAAGCCTTTGACTTGCTCATATTGAGGGGCATTGGCAGCTAGGCGGTTCTCAAACCTTGCGTCATGGTTACCAAGTGTCCACACTAGGTTTACATTGTGTCTTGCTTTCTTGGCGGCTTCTTCAATCTCACCCATTGCCAATTCACAGGCTTTCAACTCTTGTATTACCGATGGCGTTGAATCCCATCCAATACGAGGAAAACGGCTAATACTAGCGCCATCAAATATATCTCCATTGGCAATAACAGCCTTTGGCTGAAACTCTTTAATTGCCCAAAGAAGTCCCTTATACGCCGTTGTGTGGATGCTAGGCCAGAAGTGAGCATCACTAAAAACAATAACAACGCCATTCTCTATCCCAAGTTCTTTTCTTGCTGGATTTTCGGGTTTGCTTAAAGTAACAGGTAAAAGTTTTGGGCTAAGAGATTGTCCAAATTTAACTTCTAAATGACGTCTACGTTTTTGGATTGAACGTAAATCCATGTCCATAATTTTTGCAATTACAGATGCAGATTGATGTGTTGCCCATAACTCAAGAAACTCTTTGTCTGATAGTTTTGTCATGACAACTCCAGTGAAGTTGCCCTAAAGTAAACTAAATCAATGACAACAGCGTGAATCTTAACGTGATTTGTTCAAAGTTTGATAAACACTGTTGTAAGCCTCTATGCAAGCGTTCAATTGCCTGATGGCTTTGTCTCCATCGTCTGTGATGGCGACAAGAGATCGAGCAAACGCTGGGTCAAGTTCGGTTGTTGTTTGAACGCTATCTCCGCTGGTAATGGGGGCATCTGAGGCGGTATGTACGGGGCAGACGGGGGCTTTGACAGAAAGCCGCAACTTGAGAGCGCCAGACTCAATGTCAGAATTGCGCTTTTGTTGAGCAAGTTTTGCATCTTGATTTGCCTTTTGAAGTTTAGTAGATTGGGTCTGAACAGCAGTTATTAGGGCTTGTTCCTTCACCCTAGCTTCAGCATTTAGTGCAGCAATTTCAAGTTGTTGACGAGTAAGTTCATCATCTGACCCCTTGTAATAACCGCTACCAAACGACCCAACTACCGCCATAAGGATGCCCAAAAGCACCCAAGGATTAAACAAACTCATGGCTTTGGGGGCTCATCGTTGTCAATGGCTTCTGCCTTGGCTGTAGCTGTAGCTATTGCCTTGACACCAGACCTACCAGCAACACCACCCAACACACCAGTGATGAACACCATAATGGTGCTGATTTGCTGTGTATAAACCTTGTCTATTGGAGCCATTCCAGCCATCGGCTGAGTGACGTAAGTTAATGCGTAGAGAAACATGGCTACAGAGCCAAGAAGAATCAATATCAAACAAACAATCACAAAAGCCCACACCCTAGCTTCAATTTCTTCAGCAGTCATGCGGTTATTAGGTTTGTATCCAACTGTAGGCATCATTTCTTCTCCTGTTCGGGTTTAACTAACATCTCTGGACAAGTACCTGTAGCAGTACAGATTGGGGGTTTGCACTCTGGCTCACTCCAGTTCTTTGGGTCTTGGCACTTGTAGCGGAAGCGGTCATCACAACCCGTCAGCAGTACCAACAGGATAGATAAGCACCAAATACAGTAAATATTCATTTCACCTTCTCCCTTTCCTTTTGTTCAATCTGCCTTCTGAGTTTCTCAACCTTCTGAACCTGTTCTTGTGCTTCATTCTTGGTTTGCAATATATCCATGTAAAGCATACCCAAAACAGGTAACAACAATACGACAAGAACACAAGCAGCAATCCATCCCACTACGTTCTCCCAATCTTGCTTACCAGACCTATTACCATCCATAGGTATATTAGGAATAGGAAAGTTACCAACAGGTATGCTTGCTTTTCTGCTAGGAGACGCTCCCTTTCCTTTCGTAGCCATGATTCTGCATCCCGCATCTTCCTTGCTTTTGCTTGCTCCGCAGCAATGATGTCTCTCATGCTGAACACTTCTG
>Ga0209087_1000639_pt1 | contig 21636 bp, 21 predicted proteins | sample S_130805_EF_Meta_FD_187321 | JGI IMG/M metagenome (GOLD analysis project Ga0209087, IMG submission 187321) | Freshwater microbial communities from Lake Simoncouche, Canada to study carbon cycling - S_130805_EF_MetaG (SPAdes) (version 2) | ecosystem: Environmental > Aquatic > Freshwater > Lake ... | reverse complement strand
AGTCATTGATTCGCTCTGTGTATGACAGTGCTTTGTGGTGGCAGAAAAAGGGTGGCGTATTCCCGCGCCCTATCTTCCTGACGGACGAAGCTCTAAGCCGATTCAACGCTTTCAAGTGGGAGATGGGTAACTTCACTAACGGACACCCGAACGAGGAGTCCATCGAGCCATCTCGTCAGCGCCTAGCGCTGTCTGTGTGGAAGTGTGCTGTTCTGCTTGCGATTTACGACCGCTCAGAAAAGGTTGAGTCAACTCACATGGCGATTGCTATTCACTACGCTGAGGATTGGTTCAAGAACCTTGTTCGCATGGCTGGAGCTATTTCTGCATCAGAGTGGCAGAGAGACGTTGATGGCCTTGAGGCTGCAATCCTATCCAAGGGTGGTCGCATGCGCTACGAGGAGGCTTACAAGAAGTTCAGCAACAAGCGCAAGCGTGAGTTTGACGAGATGGTTGATGCTTTGCGTTCACAGGCCAGACTAAAAGTATTTGTTGAGGGTAATAAAACATTTTTGGAGTTGATTTAAATGAATGAGCAACTTAATAAGTTGTATGCAATAAATGAAGCAATATGGATTAGGGACCGCGCATCAACAATGAGCAAAGAGATGTTGATTGAAAAGCTGCAAGAGCTTGCAGAGTATGATGTGTTCTCTAATCGGCAGTTGTCAGCAATCTGCAATGGAATTATAAAGCATAACTCCATTGGATTGTATGTCAGAAAGGCAGACAAATCTGGCGGTAGGTTTTCACCGGCAAGCTTGGAAGATATCAGAGAGGCGCTATTCAGCAAGGAGCGTGGTAGAGTTGATTACAAGTCTGTCGAAAAAGCGATTGCTGCTGGCACAAGTCAAGGTATGATTTCAAAACTGACTGGTATCAACCAGTCTGCAATTAGTAGGAGATTCAAGAGTGAATGATGAATTTGTAAAAAATGTTTCAGACCAGTTTTCTGAGGCCGGTAAGCTTTTGCTTAAAAAGCATAACGATTATGGTCCGACAAACATTGCTAACGCCCCCGGCGGAGCTTTGAATGGTCTGCGTGTGCGCATGCACGACAAACAGGCTAGAATTAACCACCTGATTGACAATAACATTGACCCAAAGAATGAGAGCCTTCGCGACTCGTTCCTCGATCTTGCCAACTATGCGATAATTGCATTGATGGTTATTGATGGGCAGTGGCCTAATGAGTAAGTCGTTTGAAGATATTTTTGTCGAGACTTTACTTGGCAGGATTAAGGACCGCGAATCTAGTGTCAAGGTGGAAGTTGAAGATTTGGAGAGCGAGTTTGATAAAGGAGTTCGTTCGGAACGTGAACGCATTGTTAAATACCTTGACAGAACATACGACTGGAATGAATCTGTCGAGTTTGACCGCGATGAACTTATAGAGATTATATACGGAGAACTTAAATGAATAATACTGATAAAAAAGCAAAATGGGAAAACGTTAAAGAAGACCCAGCTGCGCTACAGTTTCACGCTGCGAGATTTATGATTGGACAGAGAGACCAGTTAGCAGTATTTGCATACCAATTCCTACAACACAAGGAGCAAGAGATTGCTAAAAAAAATGACTAACCTAACAGCTGACGAATGGCTGGAGATTGGCCTCAAAAACGGATGGTGCACAGATGTTGTCTGCTACACCCACGACTCAGTTGAAATGACTGATGAAGAAATCCACGAGTTTGATGAGGACCTTGACGCATGCATTCCAATCGTTCGTCTGTGGTAACAACTAAGATACTATCCATCGACCCCGGTGGCACAACTGGTGTTGCTATCATCTCATTTTCGCCAAAGACCGAACCGGTAATTTCTTACTTTGAAGAGATCCCCGGCGGTCTGCATGGGTTCATGGATTGGTATCGTGGTAGCAAAGAGTTCATGAGCTGGGACATTGTTGTGTGCGAAAACTTCACGCTACGCCAGAACGTCAAGTTCCCTGACCTATCTCCCGTATACATCATTGGGGCGCTAGAGTCACTAGAATGGCCTAATGACGTTGTGTATCAAACACCAGCACAGAAGTCATTATGCAACGATGCAAGGCTTAAGCTGATGAAAATGCACAAGCCGGGCAAGGGTCACGCCAATGACGCAATTAGACACGCTATAATATATCTTAGGAATAAAAAACATTTGCCAACTCTTATGCTTGGCTGGAAACCGGAGTAATAATGCCATACTATATAACTAATAAACACCCAGACTGTAACGGTTGGGCAACTGTGAACAGCAAGTATGAAGTAAAGGGTTGCCACAAGACCAAGCAGGGTGCAGTGGACCAGATGGTTGCAATCTCTTTGGGAGAAAAGATTGAGCCGGGTGGAACGCACCCACGCGATAGAAAGAAAGAGGCTGTTGCCTCAACTAGCTACAACCCACCAGTTGGCGTTCAGAACGCTGCTAAGCGAGCCTTGAAGTGGATTTCTGAGGGCAAGGCTGGTTCTGGTTTTACCAGCGTTGGTCGTGGCAGAGCTTCACAGCTAGCATCTGGTAAGTCTGTAACAAGAGATACGGTTGCGAGAATGAAGTCTTACTTCGCTCGTCACACCGTTGACAAAAAGGCTACCGGCTTCAACTCTGGCGAAGAAGGCTATCCATCACCGGGTCGTGTCGCTTGGGACGCTTGGGGTGGCACAGCTGGACAAGCTTGGGTCAATAGAATTAATTTAGATAAGTAGGTTGAAAAATGGGCAACTGTAAACTTTGTGGTTTGCTACCAAACCAAGAACTAGAGTCTATGCTATTGACTAAATCAAGTAGATACATTGCAGATCATTTTGACATCGGCAGAACAACTGTCAATAAGCACCGTAAGCAGTGCGCTGGCATAACTATGCCGAAGAAGACTGATAAGAAGATGCAAGAGCAGGAACGCCAAAGCATTGAATGGACGGGCAACAATGGGGTTTGGAACACTGGCAATATTGACACTGTGCTTGACAATGTATCTCATGATGCAATTCTAGAGAAGTTTGGTCACGACCCTAAAAAGGTTGCTATCAAAGGTGTTCTTCGCGAATCACACAAAGAATACTGGAGCACAGATCTTGAGCAGATGCTTTGGAAACACAGCTACTCGTTTTCTGTTGAGCGTCGCGTGGAGGGTGTCTCTGAAGAAATTGACGTTGTAGCGCTACTCAACTCAATGCCTAAGACAGTAGCCACCTCAAAGCCAAGCGCCGGTGTGTCCAGCACGTTTGTGCTCGACTGGGCTGACTGGCAGATGGGTAAAAAAGAGGGTGGCGGAACTGAGGCCCTAATCGAGCGCCTTGAGTCTGCGTTTGCGTCCGCTATCGTGCGCATTAACGAACTTCGCGCAACTGGTCGCAAGTTGGAAGAGCTGGTTATCTTTGGTGGTGGCGACATGATTGAGGGCTGTGTGATTTACCCACAGCAAGCTTTCGGAATTGACCTAAACCGTCGAGAGCAGGTTCGTAATACTGTTGCTGCAATCCTTAGAGGCCTAACCCTATTGGCCCCGCACTTCCAAACTGTGCGCGTAGTAGCTGTTCCGGGTAACCATGGCGAGCACAGGATTACCGGAAACCGCACTGAGATTGGCGACAATGACGATCTGCTAGTTTTCGAGATGGCACAAGTTGCTTGCGCGAGCGACCCGAGGTTTAAGCATGTATCATTCGAGATTGCCACTAACGAAATCTCAATTGCCACAAAGGTTCGTGGCTGGGTTTACGGTGTGACTCATGGCGATGTCTATGGTCGCGGTTCTGGCACAGGAGTGCGCAACAAGGTCTTTGGCTGGTTTAAAACAATGGCTGCAAACCGTCACCCTGTTGGTGCATCAGACGTTCTACTTACTCACCATTTTCACCACGATGCCATGGAAGATTGGGGCAACACACTATGGGTTCAGAATCCAACAATAGACGGAGGAAGTCACTATTTCAAAGAATATTCGGGTCACGCAACACGCCCGGGAATGAACAGCTGGGTAGTAACGGATTCGGAGAGACTGCAGGACAAGCAGATTCTCAGGTAAAATACCTAAGACATATACAAGTAAATAAAGAGTCTAATGAAATTTTTATTACATTCTTACTCTGCAAGTGCACCAAAAAACTTGTAGAGGGTAAAGAAAATGGCTATCACTGTCAACACTGTGATAGACCATGTTCTTTAGAGGATTGTAAGTATTGTATTAAACTACTTGAATTTATCGAATAAAAATAGCTACAATCGAAACAGCAACAGCAGTTAGCGCTATCACAAGCGCTAGCCTGTTGCTTTTTGAATCTCTCTGGGTTTTTAGTTCTTTGATATCCAGCTCAACCTCTTGAATACGAACATCCTGAGCGTCGACTTTTTTCTCGACCCTATCAAATGATTCTTTCAAGTATCTTACACTTTCTTCAATGCGCCCTAGCGTAACAAATAGTTCTGGATTTGTTTCAGCCATTACTATTCCTTTGGGGTCTTTTCAGAAAGACGAGATGAAATCTCGTTAAGCTCAGCTGTGTCAATTGTGCCATCGTTTAGAAATGCTCTTGACAATTCTTCAGCAATTTCCATAACACCAGCAACGCCAGCCATTACAGCTGACTGCCAGAATGCCAAGCCAATAGCAGAAGCACCAACAAATGTGCCACTTACTTTCATGATTACATAGGCGATTGTTCTGCCGGAAATGTCTTTGATAATTTTTTTGTTCATTTTGCTCCAATGCGGTAGAGCGCCCATTAGTCTATTATACTATATTACTTCAGCCTGATTTTTTCATCAGGATGTAGGGCTTTGTGCCCATTTAGTGCCTGTAGCGCCTTGACATCCAAGCCATGCTCGTTAGCGATCTTCCAGTAAGAGTCGCCAGCTTTGATAACGTAAAGTTCTGGCTCAGCCTTAGCTTTAGGCTTCTGCGCAGCGACAGGCTCTTTGACTACTACCGGCTTTGGCTTTTCCACCTGAGCAACGCTGTGTGACGGAATAATAGTAGGCTTGTCTGTCTCTGGTGTGGGAGTCTTTGCTGTGGCAACGACTGCTTCTTTTGCGATTAGCGCTTTAGTGAATGCCATTGGGTCAACAAAATTTGTTCCGTTAGCCGACCAAGTGTAGTTCTTACCCTTGTAGATTTCCCAGTGCAAGTGCTTGCCGGTAACGTCACCAGTTGCACCCATCTTGCCAAGAACAGTTCCGGCTTCAATCTTGTCGCCAACCTTGACTTTGATTGTTCCTTCAATCATGTGCGCGTAAACCGAGATATATACAACCTTTTCGATTACGTGCTTTACCATTACGTGGTAACCAAAACCGCCTACTTTACCATTTGCAAGTCTCTTCTTGCTTGGTCCAGCAAAGATAACTTTGCCATCGTGGAAGGCTTCTAGGTAGATGGTTGGAGCTCCACCCCAAAGGTCTACACCGTTGTGGTGCGACTTCTGTCCGCCGGTAGGGTGAATCCTCCAGCCGAATGGACTTGTAACCTTGTATTGCTTGTTTAGTTTTCCATCAATTGGGAATTGTGTTTTTGCCATTTTCTTTCCTTATAGTTCGGCGTTAAAATCGATCCATTGCGTATCTGCTGTTGCTCCTGCAAAACCAATCAAACACGCATTTCCAGTCGTTGTTACAGTAGTATTTGTTGTTAGGACTATTCTAACTGAGTCCGCAGTAGCTGCTACCGGAAATGTTGTAGTTATTGATGTTGCTGAAGAGTTTATTACTGCCACGAGAGAAGTTGCTGAGCTAACGTTTGAAGCTATGCCAAGTCTAGGAACTCTCATTGTTTCACCAAATTTAATAACACCCCAGTGAGTAGACGTAGAACCAGACGCAGCACCAGTTCTCACAACGCCAGTGCAAATATAAGCATTTGCATCAAGAGTGTTTGTTTGGCGGTAGTAATAACGCTGACACGCCTGAATTTCAAAAGCTCTTATTCCAGCAAAACGCTGAAAAGATGTTGCATCAGAACCAACCTCAACCTGCACACCCCAGATGTCATAAGTTCCAAGCGTGTTGTTTGGAAGAATTAGTCTTAGACCAAGATAAGAGTCTGCTCCAACTGTAGCGCCAGAGATTGACGGAATAGCAACGGTCACTGTGTATCTAGCCCACGATGTTGTCAAAGACTTTGTGGTGATAGCTGTTGTTGCTGTCGAGCTTCCTAGGTAGCCAAAGTTTTGCTCAAGCTGCACACCAATGGACCGGCTAGTAGCTGAGTCTGCTTTTGCATAAAATGATACTGTTACAGTCTTGTTTGCAAGAGTGCGAACATCCTCAATGCGCTGAGACATGTAGTTGATTGTTTGAGCTGTTGGTGCTGTTCCGCTCCAAGCAACTCGCATTGTGTTTAGTGTTTCATCGCCAGAACCAAATGGGTTGCTAGGTGATTGAGTCATTTTTGAAACAGTTAACGTTGCCGAACCAGCTGCATCGTAAACGTGAAGCCATCTGTCAGCTGTGTATGAACCTGTAGTTGGATTAGTAAAGCTTGTTGCGCCAGAAACACCAGTAAGTCTTTGCCAGACATCAAAACCACCATTTATAAGGTAGTTCTTTCCGGCACGATAAGAGGTGTCACCAAGGCCACCGATGCCCAAGTTGGTCAAGGCAGCACTTGCTGTGGTTGCCCCTGTTCCACCATTAGCGATTGCTAGTGTTCCTGTGGTGATTTCAGTTGCGCTAATTTTTGTGGTAAGCGCGGTTTCAACGGAGTTTGCCAAGTTAGCAAAGTGCGTTTCAAGCGGTGCGATGTAATCGGTGCTTGTCGGGTAAACGATTAGTTTAGTTGATGTAGTTGCCATTTATCTATTATACCTTATCCTTATGCAGTCCAGTAGACTATAGCGTTAATTGATGCTGTGAAAGTGCTCCATACTGTTGCGTTTTTATCAAAGAGCATTGAAACTGTGAAGTAGCTTGAATTGCAAACAAAGGTTCTTGCAAAAAACATCGGCACATAATTTATCATTGTGCTTCCATTATTTGATATTGTTTTGTAATACTCAGAATCTACTCCGGCAACGTTAGTGTCCCTAGGCCTTGTGCCATCAATGTCAATGTGAACATATCCACCAATTGTTTCAGAGTTTGGCTGGTTACCCAATGCTCCAATCTCTCCACTAGCAATAACGTTAGCGGTTGTTGCCCAAGATGGTTTTTGGAAGGTCAAAGTGACGACAGCGTTTGTTGCCCCTGTCGGTCTAGCGGGGTCAATGCCACTGTAAACTTTAGCATCACTCAATGCTTGCACAGCTCCGGCAAACTTGGTTGTTGAAAGATCGTTACTGTTGATGATTGAGTTCAACTGTGTGATTGCAGCATTAGAGTTAATATCTAATCTGTTTACTGTATTTTCTAAAGTTTTTAGTCTATCTTCAACGTCGCGCCCCCAAGGCTGTGATGCTGTTGAAAGATTACTTATTGGTGTTGTTGCCATTTATTTTGCTCCATTCATTAGTAGGCTGTTGCGCCTTGCACAACCCAAAAATCATCTACATAAAATGTTGGAGTAGCACTCCAAGTAATGCTTAATCCGCCAGTGCCAGTAAAAGTCAGATTTTCAAATTTCCAATACTGCCAACCACCACCTGAATAATTCAAAGTAAAATTAGTTGTTGTGCTTCCGGTAGTAATTTGCACTATGGCACCAAAAGCTTCAGACGAACTTACCCATCCAGAGAAAGAGTATTTTTGACCAGCGGTTCCAGTTGCTTTATACCAAGCAAAAGTAGAATCGTCTTCGATGTAAGAAGTGCACATTAGAGAAGCAGGGGCAGTTCTATAATAACTAGTATCTCTTGCAGAACCATAGCCCATATCTGCCCTATAAAATTCGCTAACGTTAGTTGTGGTAAATGAACCGTTAGTCACTAGGTTAACCGGAACCGGCTCTTCCGGAGCTGCCATCAGCGGAATAACAGTAAACTCGTTAAACTTCAAAGCGTCATTCGGGTATGTGGAACCGCTTAGGGCTGTGGATGTAAACGTTGAAAAAGATCTCCCGGTCCACTTAGTGTTAAAGTCGGATATCTGCGCAGCCATCTTGCCAGTAACTGATACTTTGTCATAAGAGTGGTCAACTGATACAAGTCTAAACTCATTGCTGTTAATTGGATACACAGCCCCTGTAAGGGCTCCAAACTGCAAGGTGTCAGCGATGTCCATAGACATAGAGATGTCCGGCCCACAGAGCTGCTGCGCTGCTACAACACCAGCTGTAGAGGCGCTTGAGGCGCTGTTGATAAAGATGTTGTCAACTGTTGGACCGCTAGTCTTTGATGTCACAGCATCGCCAGCTCCGGTGATAAAGTTCATTGTTTTCTTTTGGAAGAACACACCTGTGCCGGTTATCCAGATTGCTGGATAATCTGTGTCACCAGAAGACTCCACACCAATCTTGTATGGACCATAGCTTGCCTTGTTCGGGTCGCTACTGGTCGGCAAAGACAGAGCCTTTGGCGCGACAATTGTTAACTCAATCTCATCAGCCACGTCAGTCAACGCAACAGTTAGCGAACCGCCCTGACCAATCCACTGTGATGGTTGAATTACAAGTCCATCGCTACCGACAACAGCATACTCACCCATTGTGTTTGTTACAAATTTTCCGTCAGTTACAGACTGGCTGCCAATGCTGGTTCCATAGTTGTAATACGCTGTAAAGCTGTTTGTTCCACCAACAGCCACAGTCAATGTGACGTTAAAATATGTGTTGTTTACAGAGGATACGGTAACAGTTTCACCGGCGGTGTATTTAATGTTTAATGATGGGTCAGTTGAAACATACCAAGTCGCGAGAGCGGTTGGTGAGACAGCTGTTGCTGACGTTACGTTTCCACTACCGCCGGTATACGGGATTTCTGAAATCTTTGCCACACAGTTTGGCTGGTTAACCGATGTTAGGCTAGCATCAATCTTTACCCTCTTCTTCAGGGTTGCACCAGCGTCAACCTGCATTGAGTCTGCAATTGTTGACAAAAACTTTTTATCTGTGCTACTCGCCGGAGTGTCATAGTTTGAGATGTCAAACACAGTCTTGTTCTGCGCGTAACTTGTTAAGTAATAGTTTACGTCAACAGTTCTTGCCGAGTCGGTTGTGTTGACTTCCTGCGAAAAAGACGTTCTGTTGGCGGAATCAAAAGCTGTTGTAAGAGCCTGCTTAACTGTGATACTTGACTGATTTGCAATAATCTCAATCTTCAAACCGCCAGAAGTTACGTATGCTGATGTCAGCTCCTTGAGCTTGCTCCAAACATTATCGTCCCAACCAATAAAGTTAACCTTCTCATTTGCAAGCGCTATGCTTATTGTTGAGTTGAAATAGGTTGGTGTAACACCACACAGGCTGCAATAGTATTCAATTGCTGCTTTAAGCGTCCCAGTAAAAGCTGCAGCCTTCTTAATTACGTTCAGTCTTCGCTGAGCGGTGCTACCGGAGAAACTTACAACGCCAGAATCGCTGGTAGAAACCTTGTCAATTGTAAGATCGATTGAACCCTTTGCCGAATCAACAAGCGTAACTGCATTGTTAATCATCAGCTTGCTGTTAGGGTGAGTATTGTCAACCTTGTCTGGTGTCACTTCAATTGCGCTAATCGAAACCTGACTGACTCCACCATCAATGGAGCTTGGGTCAAGTGAAGTGGCATCTTCTCTGTATGAATAGTTAATTAAACTATCATCAAGAATCTTTCCACTTCCAGTAATAGAAAGCTTGGCGCTCATTTTTAAACCTCAGTCCAAGTAACAGACATTCCAATTTGACCGCTATTTATTTTTGAAGAGTAATACTCAATCTCTGGGAACTGCGAGAACTCCAAGCCGGTTGTGCCTGAGCCGGAGATGAAACCACCGCTGGCTACGCTGTTTCCGTTTGGCAGTATCTGAGCAATCATGGCGACAACGTTAGCTGTCGATGCTGAACCTGAACCATTAGACAAGTAGATTTCAACACGCGAGAATGAAGAGCCAGCAAAAGTCTGGTTTGTTCTAGTTGTTCCGCCAGCTAGCAAGCTTGCTGGAGTGACCACAGTTTGGGCTACGCCGGAAAGGTTGTAAGGGGTGATGCGGATTCCAGCAGTAGAAGATGCTGTGATGCCGGCAGAAGTTGAGTGCCAACCAAAGTGTAACGTGTAACCCTGCGGAATAATCAAGGTCAACTTGCGAGCATCAACATAAGATGCAGTCAATGCGTAAGATGCATATTTAACTGGGTAAGAGTTTGCGTAAGATTGCGCTGTGAACGTTGGTGTCACGCTTGCAGAAAGCGCAGGCCAGTCCGACTCTGCCATCGAAGGTGCTGCCCAGTGCGATGGCAAAATGTTTTGCTCCGCAGCAAACGGGTCAACCCAATAAAATGGTCCATCGCCATAAAGCCCGTTACAGAAGTCCTGAATAAGCTTTAGGTTTGGCGCTAGCGTTCCATTCATTGAACCGTTCCAGCTTGCGCTGAATACCTTGTGTGAAGCCCTAGAGCGACGCACAAAAGACCTGCCATTAAGAAGTTGCTGCTCTGACATGTATCCCGGATTTGAGACTTTCATCCCGCTTAGCGGAGCATCAATCCAAGACTGATATGTTGCGTTACCAAAGTAAACTTGTCCAGCCATTAGTTGGTTCCTCTCTGTGCCAAGATAACATTTCCAGCATTTGCAGACTGGGCGATTTTGACGTTCTCGGTGTAAAGATTGACTGGTCGGTCTAATGCAGAACGAAGTAGCGCCCTATCCTCTGGAGACAAGTATACCACTTGCGAGTCAGCACCGGAACCGGTTCCGAGCATCTGGGACGCTGCGGGAACATACCCAACACGCTGCTGGTTTAGCGAGTTCATGAAGTCAAGTCCATACTTGCCAACTGATGCAGCCTTGATGACAAAACTACCATCAGCTAGTGTCGAGTCACTTGCGCTAAGGCTTTGAGCAAGAATACCACTGCCCTTACCAGTTGTCTTAACGTCGATAGTGATGGCGTTTTTAATCTTGCTTAGGCTGCCATTTGCAGCGTCAACAAAGCTGCGAATTGCGTTAAGAGCTGGGTCTTTAACCAACTCTAGTGTTACTGTGCGCGGTGTCAAAGTAACGATTGTTAGCATGTCGTCAAAGTGCTTTGAATACTTTGTTAGCTCTTCGCTGTTGAAGCCAAGGGCCAACGCGTTATCAGTAAACTCTTGCTTTAGCACAGCAATTTTTTTGCTAGCCTCATCAGCGTTTTTTGAAGTTGCCAGAATCTGCTCAATGTATGGGTCATAAGCCTGAGTCATGCTCAAAATCTGCGCCCGGTTGTCAATGGCGTTTGCGTTGTCACCGACAAGACTCTTGTTGATAACCTTGTTCTGCTCTTGTAGCTGAGTTTGCAAGTTGCCAAGCTCCGCTGTTTTCTGCGCTAGCTCAGCACGAATCTTCTGCTCACGCACAGTATCGCCATAGCGGATAGCAACCTCAAGCTGTGTCTCAAGCGTAGTCTTGTCAGCATTAATTGAGTCCATGCTGCGACGAGTCTCGTCAATAGCCTTTCTTGCATCATCAACATTCTTGCGCATGTCAAGCCACTGCTTGTTAATGTTGTCAAGCGCCTGTTCTCTGCCAAAGCGATTCTGGAAAGCCTCACCAAAGATGCCGGCAACCTCAGAAGCCCATGAGCGTGTGCTCTTAACTGTGCGAGCAAGAGCATCATTAACATCGTCAAGTGGGTCTGTGATGCCAAGAATTTCATTTACAACCTTCTGAAATGCTGACTGGCTCATGGCTGAACCAATAGTGCCCTTTAGGCTTTCAAGCAAAGCCTTAGTCTTTTCAAAAGTTTTTAACTGTTTCATCATCTTGCTGTATTCATCAGCAGACTTTTTATCTTTCCAACTATCGTAAAAAGTTACAGTTCCACCAGCTGAAGATGCTCTTAATTCAGAATTTTGAGCTTTAAAAAGTCCCATTTTTATTTTAAAATCTTTAATAGAATTATCAACTGATTTTAATGGATTTTTAATCTCTGGATTTAACAAGTTTTTTACAACATCAGCAAAAACAATGCCTTGTTTTTTAAGGTCTGAAATCAAGTTGGGATTTTGATCAAATAAACTTTTTACTTTTGGATTTGACGCAAGAGAATTTGCAATCCAAGCTTGAGCATTCTCTCCAAGCGCCAGTGTTTGAGTTTTAACCTGACTTGTTAAAGATGCTGTTTTACTATTCATTTCAAGAGTTGTTCCAGTTGCATCTTGAATAACTTCAGCACTCTTATTTAAAGTTGCAGTATATTCGTCATACTTTATTTTAGCGGTTCCAATGGCCTTACCACTCTTGTAAAATTCAACTGTGTCCTTAGCAATTGCATCGCGCAATGAGGCTATGCCACCACCAGATTCATCTAGCTTCCAGTTTTTTGCTTCTTCATTAGTTGCTTGAATTGCGTCATAAATACCCCATATAGCTGTTGCTACACCTAGAGCAAGTCCAGCCCATCCAGCAATACCCATAAGTGTTGCGCCAAATCCACCAAGAGCGCCAGTCCCGCTAACAGCACCTGCTCTTGTTTGAGCAGCAATAGCATCAGCAGTTTTTAGTCTTGCTGCAGCTTCAGCCTGCTGCGCTGCTGTTACAGCACCAGACACAGCAATTCCATCAGCCTCAAGTGCAGTAAGTAGTGAAATGCCTCTAATTTCACCATTAATCATTGTGTAATTAATTTCGCGAGAACGAGCCTCATTCATAATTACAGCGCCAGCTTCAGCGCTTAAAGCACCAGATTGAATCTTTTTTGCAACCTCAGCATCAAGTGCTTGGATTTCAAATGCACGAATACGAACTAGCTGATTAATTTGATCAGCTTCCATGCGGGCAAACATCAACTGCTCTGATGATGTTATGTTGCTAAATTTGCGAACAGAATTTAGCCTTCCCTCAGAAACAGCCACAGCATCAAGTTGCTGTTGCAACTCCTTACCTGTTGCACGATAAATTTGATCTTGCTTTTGAAGATAGCTACCTCTATCTTTATCAAAAACTCCCATTGGATAAGAGACAGGTGTAATCACTCCGCGAGCGCTAGCATTTGGCGATTGCAAAGAGTCACGCATTTCTACAAGTTCGGTTTTGTAATTTAAAAGAGCCTTAATCTGTTTAGTGATTCCAGTAACAGCTGTAGGATCATTTGCTGTGTTAATCATAGCAACTCGGAACGCATAAATTTGGGCAGTAATCTTTGACATAATGGCAACCATTCCAGCAGCTACTCCACCAAAAGCTGCAAGGCCAGAGGTTGCTCCAGCAAGCAGTTGCATCACTGGGTCATTTGCAAGAACTTTTAGTCCATTCATTAGTCCAGTCAAAGTTTCAAGCACAGCTTTAAACTGACCAGAAAGGTTTTTACCAATCTCAGCACCAAAAGACTGGATGCTATTTTGGAACAGTTTAATCTTTGAGTCAACTGTTTCCGCATTCTTAGCAAAAGCCTGCTGCAGGAAGATATTTGAAGCAAAAGCCTTTGTTGCATCAGACATTGAACTATCAACAACATCAAGGTTTTTAGCCAAACGAGTAAGCGTGTTAACTTCACGAGTCTCGGTGATACCAAGAGTATCAAATACCTTAGTCAAGTCCTTACCAGAGTTGTTCACTCCATCAAGGATTCCACGAATCAAGTCATAAGACTGACCAGCTTCTCCCCACTTCTTCTTAAACTCGTCAGCACTAGTTCCAGCAATTTTTGCAAACTTCTGAAGCGTCGGACCACCATCACCAACAGCTCGGTCAATCTTTCCGAACAAACGGGTGAATACACCGCGCGCCTGTTCAGCCGGCACACCAAGGGATGCTAGAGATGTTGAAAGGCCGATTACCTCAGCTGGAAGAATACCAACACGTTGAGATACAGCTGCAATTGCTTCAGCTAGGGATAGGATTTCAGGTTCAGTAGCAACAGCATTTACACCAGCGTAAGCGATGGCAGAACCAAGATTGCTCATCTGGTCCGACTCAAGCTTTGTAAGCTGAGAGATGCGACCAAACTTTTCAGCAATAGTGTCAGCACTCATGCCTGTGATTGCAGAAAACTGAGAAACAGTTTCTGTGAACTTAACAATACCGGATGCGCCAATACCCATCTGTGCGCCAAGAGTTGCAATCCGAGAAAGCTCTTCAACAGTTAGTGGAATTGTTTCTGACAGCTTAATAAACTGGTCAAGCATTCCCTGTGTTTCATCACTTAGCAAACCCATGGCTCGTTCAACTGGCATAAATGCAGACTCGAATGAGCGGTAAGCGTCAGTGATATTAAAGATTTGGCGAGCAAGCATAAACATGCGCTGTGATACATTCTGAAAAGCGTTACCAACGTCATACAAAGCATAACGTGCAGTAACCCAAGTATTAATCATGTTCTTGTTGCCAGACTCGACACGCTTTTCAGCTGCCACGTATTCCTTCATCTGTGCTTCGATTTGTTTACTAAACACCGGACCCGCCTGCTGGTTTAGCAAGTTAGGAACTCGGGTTGTAGCAAACGGTAGGTCTCTAGCGCCATCAGGACCATAAGCAACGGTGCTAATGTTTACTGGAACAGTAGGTCTACCGAGAGTGTCTGAAAGAGTTTCGTGATTTTTTTCAATAGTTTTAGATTCTTTAGATCGAGCCTTCTCTGAAGCCTCAATCTTTGCTAATCCAGCAGTATAATCATCTACAAGCAAACTGCTGATTTGCTTAAGAGTCTTTGTGCTCTTTAGGATACTGCCTTCAGCAGTTGCAGATTTTTCAAGAAGAGTTTTTCGTAACTCAAGAAGTTGATTTGCCTTTTCAAGTTCTGCTGTCTCGCGCACTGTTCGCACAGACTGCGAAGACAATACATCGGCTCGTTTTTGTGTTTCAGCAAAAAGGGTTTTAAGCATGCCCTTAATGCCGGCATTAGTCTTTTCAGCATCTTCATATGTGCCAGTAATTACAGACTGAATAGCCTTGTAAAGCTCTACCACGTGACTAAGGCGGGCTTCTGCAAGCGCAGCCTGTCCCGCTGGAGAATCCTGCTGGTCAGCTGCTCTGGCCTCTGCCAAAACAACTTGAGCATCAAGGCTACGCTGCTTCATGTCAAATGCTGGCTTGTCAGTTTTGCCCTTAGACTTCTTTGGGTCTGCGTAAGGCATCGTTTCGCTTGAGTAAACGCTGCCGGCAGGTAGCCACTTATATCCCGGAGCATCCATAAGCCCGCTAAACACAGGGCTAACTTGACGCATAACCTCTGTGACAATAATGGACGCAATAGCGTCAGCCTGTGCTGTGTGAGCAGGAAGTTCTTTGCCATCAATCTTAATGGTAAAGCCATTCTTAGTGAACTCAACCATCTTTGCGTATGGCGCTGTGGCATCCTTAAAGTCTTCAAAGAGTTGCTTTAGAAGCTTGCTCTGACCTAGGTTACCTTTGTTTTCTTTTGCAAAGATAACGCCCGGGTCCGTAACCTCAGCAGAACCCTGCATGCTCTTAAGAATTCCAGCGTTGTCAACAATGTTTGAAAGACCACCAGTTGCACGAATGTGAGAGCCCTGTGACTGCAAATATCCAACAGTGTTTTGAACCTGATTAAAATCAGCGTTCATAACATTTTGACCACTCACCGGAACATTTAGACTATCAAAAAAGTTAACCAAAGCAAGGAGCACAGAAATCTTTTGCTCCAACTCAGCATTGTTTTGCTGAATGTTTTTAAGATTACCTAGCTCAGACTCTGGAATGCCAAGAAGATTAGCTCTCTTGTTAAATTGAGAAATGTTTCCAATCGCTGCAGTATTGTCTTTGCCAGCATACATGGCTTGGTTCATGCCAGCAACACCCATGCCACCCTCTGCCAAGTAGGCAGGTCTGTGCATGAATGTTTGCAAGTCTAGGTATTGACCAAGAGCATTCTTTAGAACCATAGAAGATTCTAGGATTGTTCCAGCTTTACCAGCCAGAGCAGGAGTGTGCTCGGTGTCCCATCCGACACTTACCCTACCAGCGTTTTCTTGAGCACTTTGAATCATAAAGTCAAAAATTTGACCAAACAGTTCTTCGCCAATGATGTTTTTAAAGTTTTGGAATTCAGGATTGTTTTTAACAGACTTTAAAGCTTCAGCTGTAGAGTTGACAATAGCAGAAACAACAGGTTCGACACCATCGCGTTCTTCATCAACGTTTCCACTATAATTGTCATCAAAAGGGTTGAAAGTGCTGTGATATCCTTGTGTGTCTCTGCGATGTTGAGCGTCTGCTGCAGCTGCTGCTGCCCGATCGTTAAAAGCAGCTTCCGCAGCTAACTCTGCTTCTTGTGCTGCTAATTCCGCAGCTTTCAACTCTGCTTTAGCAGCTTTCAACTCTGCTTCAGCAAGCTTCTGCTCAGTTTTTATCTCATCCAAAATCTGATAAAGTGCAGCAATTGGAATGTCACCCTCAGACCACAAAGACTCTCCCGGCTTAGGGATTGTAACAGGTCTAGATTGCGGTAGTCCCGGAACGTTTGTTTGCCAAGCTGTGTTGATAATAGGGTTGTATTCTTCTGGAAGAATGTATCTTGCAGCGGTAGCAAACGCACCCTGTCTTAAACCATATTTTTCCTCAAGTTTTGCAATAACTTCAATTATTTTTCTGTCAACATACTCTTGCATGTTGTCAATAGCGCCAGTAGCATCACCAATTTTGAGCTCACCATAATTGCTCTTATAATCATCAATTACATTTTCACCAGCTTGAGCAGCTGTATCTGCAATTGTTCTAAAAACTTGTTCAATATAATCACTTATAAGATCTTCAAATTTATTTTCAAATTCAGAATTATCTTTTACACCAATTTGTTTTTTGATATTTTGTATAAGAAGTTCTTTTTTATCTAACTGATAAAGAGATGTCTCATTTGAAAAAGGACTTATTCCACCACCCGGCATTGCTGGGTTTGACATTAACATTACAGCACGAGCTTGTTCCTGTTTCTTTGCCTCGGCCTCTAGTTTTCTTTTAAGACGATTTTCTTTTTCTTTTTCGTATTTAGCTTCATTGTTGTAATCGTAGTTTGTAAAAGTTTCATTGATAACATATGTGAGTTCAGCAAAAGTAAAGTCAAGTTCTTGCTGAATCTCGTCTTCAATTCTTTTTCTTAGATTATCTGCAATATGCGCTCTGCCCTTAGCATCAGTCATGTTACCTAGAGCATCTTGCGCAGCAACCAAGAATGTTTGTGGGCTAATGATAGGAGTTCCATCTTTACCCGGAATAAAATCTTGAAGGGCTTTCTTTATTTCTTCGCCACCATTAGCGACGTTAACTGTGCTTGAGTTTTTAAGAATGTCCATAATATTTGGATCAATTTGAAAATCCTGAGCGTTTCCAGAAGCCGACATTGCATCCGGTGCAAATACAATTCCAGCAAGTTTTGCAATCTTTTTTGATTCTGAATTTATAAAATCAGCTTCAATTCGATGCATCTCATCATTAAGGTCTTTTGAAACTGCTCCGTATGAGCCATTCATTCCCTCAACGTTTTGGGTCTCAGAACTTAACAATTCTGCTGCTGTTTCAATTCCACCAACGATATAGTCTTTTATCCCAGTGAAACCCATTTTACGCAACGAAGCTAAAATGCCCTGCTTTAGAGCTTCTCTATCTGGCCCGCCGGCTGCTAGCTGGTCAATCCCAATATACCTATCGCCACCATACCTGTTTTCTCTTTCGGCACGTCTAGACCTATCGTATGGGGCTGTTTGTATTGGCCTAATTGAAGCCTGACCACTTTTTCTGTCAACAGCAAGTTCATAACCAAGCTTTTTTAGTTTTTGATAATAAGCACCGGTATCTGTGCCCAAATCCCTCAGGATTGCAGAAGCAAATTTATTTACTTTTTCAATCTGAGCTAGAGATTCATTATTAAGCATTTGTGAATCTTTGGATGGCCTTCTGGCCTTGCCAATTTTTTCTACCTTTTTAGATACTGCATCCGCAGCTGCGCCAATGCTTTCAATGTCGCGTTTAGCTTGCTCAACGCTGGCTGAATCAATGCCAACAGATATGTCAATATTGGCACTTAGGTTTTCGTCGTTAGCCAATTCAGCTCCTAAAAGTAGTATGTAATACTTATATTATACAGCATCAATTTGCACAGATTGTTCAGCTAAGGCCTTATAATATGACATTCTAGTTGGCATATCACTTCCATCATAAGTATATGCTACAGCGTAGTCAGTTTCGCCATATGCTTTATTCTTTGATTTCTTTTTTTCTTGCTGCTCATAATGTTTCTCAAGTTCTGCTTTAGCAAAACATTTAGATGATTTTATTTTAAAACCAACATTAGATGCAAATTCATTTCTACAAACCCACACAGGATTACCGCAGTGACCACAAGTTTCATCCTTAAGAATTTGGTAAGCCTCAAGAAGGAGAAAGTCAAACTTTGTCCAAGGATCACTTGGTTGTTCGTGGAACAGCATGGCGCAGGGACGAATGCTGTTTTCTATGGCAGCCCTAAGTCTTGTAACATAAACCCTGTTACTGTTCCAAGTTAGGACTTCTGTAAAAAACCTGCATCCGTAAGTTGCTCAAAGTAGCCACCGGCTAGTGTAAGTTTTTGCATAGCCTCAACAAGCTTAGCCCACTCGTTTGATGGAATGTTTTGGCGAAGCTCCTCAATGCGGTCGTAAGTGAACTTCTCAGTGTCAATGTTTCCAGCACCATCAGCAACGTGCTCAATGTTCTCAGCAACAAGAATAGTCACATAGTCTTTGAACCAGTCCGAGTTGCTTAGTGGGTCTTCGCCCTTAGCAACACCATGCTTTTTGTTGCAGTCTTCAAGCACACGCTCGATGGTTGCCTGACTTACACCGCGCATGGAGAATACTAAAGCTGACTCTTTGACCTTAGCTGACAGCGCGTGTGCCTCAGCATCAAGTTTAGCCACTTCTTCTTCATCAAGGCTCTGGTTCATCAAGTCGTTGATTTCCAGAATCCTCAAAGCGGTTTCTTCGTCAAGGTAAATTACTACTTCTTTTTTAGGGTAAGCACGACCCTTAATGGCATCCGCCAAATTAAAAACTTTTGGAGACTGAGCCTCCTCAACAAGCTTTACTGCTTCTTGAACCTCAGTTGGTAGTGTTTCTTCGCTCATTATTTTCTTCCTTTAACCCGTTATTATTGCGCCTTTTGTGTTGTGAGATGGGGAGAGGGAAATGGGCGCAAACCCTCTCCCCACCAGTTTAACTACGCCTGAACGGTCTTAGCTACAGACATCAAGCCCTGAGGCATGAAGTTAACCATGAACTTGATGCTGTCTTCGCCAGCAGTGTTGTCCATTGTTGCGTCTGCAACGAACTTAAAGACGTTAACCTCGTCACCGGTTGCAACAGCGGTCGCGAAAGGAACGTTGGTGCGAACAACCATGTAACCTGAAGGTCGGGTTGCTCCGGTCGATGCCTTGAACGTGTCATAGGCAAGTGAGTAAGGTGTGTAGAACGTAACGCTAGCTGTGGTTAGAGTTCCAGTCAAGTTCTGGGTCAACGTGATAGTTGTTCCAGAGATCGATGCAACCTTGGTTCCAGCAGCGATACCAGCGCTAGCCGAGAAAAGATACATACCAACTTCAAGAGATGCAGAAACATCTGTTGATGTAGTGAGTGTCTTTGTTCCGGTGGTTCCAGAAGCGGTAGCAGTTGTGGTGCTCTTTGTTCCGCGGAAGAAGTTTAGCCCAGCATCAAACTGTGCAAAGCCTCGGTTCTGAACAGCTCCGGTGTCAACAATCGCGCGGTCGTCAATCTTGTTTGAGTCCTGAGCACCAAGTGCAAAGCTGTCCCAAGCAATAGCTTCGGTTAGCTCAACAGTGGTGGTCTTGCTGAAGTCAGCAATCTTTGGACCCTGCGAGAATAGCTGTGATTCGGTATTGGTTAGGGTTCCAGCAGGAATCCACCATGCACGAATACGTCCGTTTGACATTGCCTTTGTTCCAACAGTTGACTGAAGGGTTGGGCCTGAGCCTGCGGTTCCGGCAGTGATTGAAATGTTGGTTGCAACTTCACCAGTGGTGAGGAAGCGAGCACCAAGACGAATCATGTTACCGTCGCCATAGATGTCCTGTCCGTAGTCAGTGGTAACACCGAATACGCTTACAACATCGCCAACAGCAAAAGCTGCGTCGTGTGCCTTGCCAATACGCTTGATTAGGTAATACTTGCTGTCTGCAGTCTGAAACAACTTCTTGAAGTCGTTGTAAACAGATGTAGCTGACAAGCTTGCATCGCGGAAACCGTCGATAGAAGCTGCATAGTTGTTGTATGTTGGGGTAACAACGTTGGCGTTGTCAATGATCGAAAGCGAGTTGTCGCTCTGCGAATCGGTTAGACCCAGTGTGTAGTCGTCAGTTGTAGCTGGCGAAATGTTAACAACACCTGCAGTTAGTGTGCTACCAGAAAATGTGGCTGCAGTAGTAACTTGGTCAAGAGTAATAGCCGAAGTTCCGGTAATACCGGCTGGGAATACGCTTGCGTGTGCAACATAGATACCTACGTTGGGGCGAAGAAGTTTTGCTGGCATCTTCTATCCTCTATTCTTTACTTAGTAGTTTCTGGAGCGATTTGCTCCTTCTTGTTGCTAACTTTGGCTTCTTCTGCGATTTCCTCGCCAGTGTAAGCCTCTAGGTCAGCGCCCAGAATTGGGTGTTCTAGGTAGTGGTCTGGAACCTCAGTTACCGAACCAGTGATTTTGTTTTTAACAAGAGCCATGATTTCCTTTCAATCATATTTTGTCAAAGTGGAGCAAAATATAAGAAGTATTAATTCATATACTATGATACCACACTTGTGTTTACAGCATATCTGAAGGTAACTTCAGCTATGTATTTTACTGGCTTTGAACTCATGTCGGGTGTCAAGAAACGACTATTATTAATAGGCATCAATGGTCCGGCATCATTTGGTTGGTAACCAGCAAGTTTATCACGCACAAGGTCCGCTACCTGACGAGAAGATCTCTCGGTGGGACCAACGCATTGAACAATAACAAAAGACTCGCCTAGGTCTTGGCGCACAGAGACAATGCCCCTAGCGTCAAGTGAGCGAGCATAGCCACCAAAGAATGGCACAGTGAAGGGGAGCATCAGACCGTTAGCGTATTCTAGGTTAGCGTCGTCTGGAACGCCATTCTCGTAAACGGTTTGCGGTAGCTCTTTGAGCTTGGTAACAATTTGGTCTTGAACCGGCAAGATGGACATTGACATTATTTATATCCTCGTTTCGCAAAGATTTCGTTTAATGCAAGTTTAGCAGCCTCGACACCGGCACGTTGCGAGAACATTCCCGGAACCATGTCACCTTCGTTATTAAAACCATATTCTTGCATCATAAAGTATTTAGGGTCGCTACGCCATCCCGGACCATCAGGCATTCTAGTGCCTTTAGTTGTTGGACTCATTGGAGCATCTTTAATTGTGTCACTGCTGTCAACGGGCCATCCAAAGGATGCTACAGCTGCTGAGCGCTTTCTGCGGTCTTGGTTAGGAATAATTTTTCCGTAAGTTCTGGCAATGCTTTCAAACATTGTTCCGGTCTCGTAGCGAGCTGCGGTAGGATTGCCTCTTTGCTCATTTATAGCCTTGTGCCATTTTGTGCCAGTGGGACTGTTCAGAACCTTATCCCTCATGGCATCAGCACCCTTGTAGGCAGCG
>Ga0209087_1000634_pt1 | contig 21738 bp, 18 predicted proteins | sample S_130805_EF_Meta_FD_187321 | JGI IMG/M metagenome (GOLD analysis project Ga0209087, IMG submission 187321) | Freshwater microbial communities from Lake Simoncouche, Canada to study carbon cycling - S_130805_EF_MetaG (SPAdes) (version 2) | ecosystem: Environmental > Aquatic > Freshwater > Lake ... | reverse complement strand
CCAAAGTTGAGTTCTCCCATTAAGTGTCGCCAAATTATTGTTACCAAATTGATTTCCCCAAATAATTGAAATCAAAGGAAACGCGATGAAAATACTGGGTACCATTATTGAGATTTTTTTCCAATTAATTTGAATTGTTTTTTGATCTTGTGCATAAATCAAAAATCCAATAAGTATAACCAAAATAATCGGGGTTCTTGTTGCTGAAAGAAATATTGAAATAATAGAAGCAACTATTGCAACCACATTGAGTAAAATTAGATTTCTTTTTTTCAAAAAGTATGCGCTGATTGCAAAAGTTATCACTGAAGCATAACTCATTGCGAATGCATTAAACAATATTCCTGTTGGTCTATCAGAGATTAACCCTAAACCTTCTCTTATGTTGTCTTGCGCAACAGGAATAATCTCTGTTATTTGAAGCGCTACAAACAAAATATTTAAAAAAGCTATAGTTATAGAAATTAAATTTATTGTTCTTAAATCGACTTTGAAGACAAAGATGGCAATTGTCAATAAAAGCATCAATACGATAGTGGGACTGTTTATTGCTTTTATGTCTGTGTGATAAAACATAGCAAAGTAAAGAATTAAAATTTGAGCAACAAATATATATTTGACTGGTTCAAATTTCTTAAGTTGTCGCCAGTTTGGTAAAACTATTAATGCTAATAAAGCTAGTAAAAGTAAAGTTACATACTTCACACTTTGTAGATAATTATCAAAAGTGATGAAGGTTTCTGCTCTGTGGCCTAAATAGATTGAGATAACTACAAACTGAGAAGTTGTGAAAATCCACAAAAAAGTAGCTGTTGTTAGTTTTCTTGCGAGCACTAATCTGCACTTCCTCTGAATATTTGAGTACTTCATTAGATTATCGTTTACTTACGACCAAAGTAGGGAACACTAAATATATGAAGCCCAGGCCCCAAGATGAAGCAATAATGGATGAGCTTTTGGGATTTTTGGAATCCAAGAACTCCGCCACAGAGGTTCCTGTCGCAGCCGCTCTTTATGACAAAAATTTAAAGCTCTTATCGATGTCGACTAATCAAAGAGAATCAACTGCTGATCCAAGTGCCCATGCTGAAATTTGTGTTCTGCGAGAAGCTGGCCGAAAGAGGAGTAACTGGAATTTAGAGGGCTTAACACTATTTGTAACTTTAGAACCCTGTTTAATGTGTGCTGGAGCGATATTGCAAGCAAGAATCTCCAGAGTGGTTTTTGGAGCATTCAATAATGAAGTTAGCTCTATCTCCACAATTGAACTCTTGCGTGAAGGAAATTCGCAATTAGAGGTAGTTGGTGGAGTAAGAGATGGGAAATACTCATTGGTGCTAAGTAAATGGTTTAGTAAACAAAGAATTGAAAAAGGGTAGGATTTATAAATATGAAAACAACCCCTCTAAGTATTGATGGTTCTTGGAAAATTGATTTTCAAAGATTTGATGATAATCGAGGTTATTTTTATGAGTCTTTCAAAGAAGAAGATTTCAAAACTCACATTGGTAGAAATTTTAAAATAAAGCAAACAAATACTTCATCTAGTTCAAAAGGTTCTGTGCGAGGAATTCACTTTGCAATGGTTCCTCCCAGTCAAGCAAAACTAGTTCAATGCCAAAGAGGTTCGATTAGAGATTATGTAATTGACATCAGATTTGGTTCACCAACTTTTGGAAAATTTGAAGTAGTTGACCTAGGTGAGAATTCTGCTTCCGCAGTCTTTATTGAAGAAGGTTTAGCTCATGCTTTTGTTGCTTTAGAAAATCACACAGTTGTTACCTATTATGTGAGTGAAAAATATAATCCAGAAAGAGAAAAAGGTATTAATCCTTTCGATAAAACTTTAAATGTTAAATGGCCAGATCTTGAACTAATACTTTCTGAAAAAGACAAACAAGCAGTTTCGTTAGAAGAATCAAAAAATCAAGGATTATTACCTTCTTTTGATGAGTGTAAAAAGTTCATCAAATCAATTAGTTAATAAGCGCCTTCGCCGCGCCATACAGCTGCAGCTGTTCTAATAATTATCAAAATATCCAAAGTTAAAGACCAATTTTCCACATAGTAAAGATCAAGTCTTACTGCATCTTCCCAATCAAGTTCTGATCTTCCAGAAACTTGCCATAGCCCTGTTAAGCCTGGTTTAACTAACAATCTTCTTGTTTCTGACTTTTCGTATTGATTTACTTCTTCAGCCAATGGTGGTCTTGGTCCAACCAAACTCATTTCACCTTTTAATACGTTAATGATTTGTGGTATTTCGTCTATAGACCACCTTCTTAAAAATAAACCTGGTTTTGTCACTCTTGGATCTTGAGGATCTTTAGCAAGTCTTGGATCTTTGTTAGTTTCAGCCATTACTTGCGCTCTTTGTTCATGACTTCCTTCAAACATTGTTCGAAATTTATAAACCGTAAATTCTTTATTGTTTTGACCAATTCTTTTTTGAGAATACAAAACAGAACCTCGGTCATAAAATTTAATAATTATCGCAATAATAATTAGAAATGGTGAGATGATAATCAATCCAAAAATAGAAATAATCAAATCCAGTAAGCGTTTAGTTGCCTTTGCTGCGCCACTAAAGACTGGCTGCTCAAGATGAAGAAGTGGTAAGCCTTCAACGTTACTTACCTTTAACCGTGGCCCTGCAATTTCAGTTACAGCTGGAGCTACAACTAAATCTATATTTGTTGCTTCTAAAGCCCAACCAAGTTTACGTAATTCGGCAGCAGAAATAATTGCCGATTGGCCAATCATTATTTGATCACACTTTTCAGCCAAGGCCTGAGCGACAATTTCTTTGAAATCAAAGTTAAAGTTTTCTGCAGTAACAATTTTTTTGACAATATTAAATCCAGCGTGCTGAGCAATTGCTAAACGAGCTTCAACTGGATCTGAATTACCTGAGTGAAATAAAAGCACTCTTGATAGATATCTACCATTTGCACGTGCTTTTAATAACCGCCTTCTTAAGATTCTTCTGGTTAAAAAGAGCATTGCTAAACCAAAAGGAAATACTAATAATACGAAAGCTCTGGAAATTTCTAATTTAAAAATGTAAGAAATAAAGGCAATAAAAGTGAAACTTAACAAAGTTGCATTGGTAAGCCTTTTATATTCATCTGCGCCAAAACCTAAAATATTTGTATCTCTCGATCCGTTAAACCATAAAAAGAATAACCAAGAAAAGAGAACAAGTATCCCAAGCAAAATGTTTCTTACTTCATAATCATTTAGATTCCCGTTCCAAGTATCTGGAAAACGAATAGTCAAAATAATTACCAAAGCTATAATCAAGGAAAGAAAATCAGATATCGCTATATTTTTTCTTAAATTTGTTTTCCATTCAAAGGAATTTCCCAAACCTCTTTTGCTACTCAATTTCGGCAACCCATCCTTGAATGATTCCTTTTAAGCGATTAGCGGCTTCTCGAGGCTTAAATCTAGCAAGTAGTAATCCTGCTCCGAATAGATTTCTTTTTGTAACCGATGATTTAAGAAGAATGGACCCAGTTCTACGCGCAAGCATCACACTGTTCTTGCTTCTTATTAACGGGTTTGGGCCTTTGGGTGTCTGAGACACCAAGGTGTCAACGTGATTAATTCTAAATCCACTTTTCTTAGCCCTTAAACAAAAATCGACATCTTCAAAATACATAAAGAATTTTTCAAATAATCCATTAACTTTTTCAAAAACTTCTTTACTAAAAACTAAACAAGATCCGTCTGCCCAGTCAGGATCAGATAGCGGCTTTGTATTAGATAAAGTTATACTGCCTAAAAATTTATTTACCACTCCCCCTTTTGAAAAAACTTTATTGGTGTTACGGTTTATCATTGTTGGAAACGTTATTCCTTTAGTAAGCAATTGTTGATTAATAAGTTTTTCGGCTGAGTCATTTGAAAGTAAAACGTCTTGAGACAAAAGCATTAGGAATTCAAAGTCGTCTTTAATAGCATTTCTAATAGCCGTATTTGCTCCAGCTGCAAATCCTCTATTTTCAGTTAGCATTGTAACTGTTACAGGGAATGAAAATTTTCCTATTACCGGTGATTGGTTTGAGTTGTTATCGGCAATAAAAACAGCGGTTGGTTTTAAACTTTGAGATTGTAAGGAGTCAAGTAAATTTCCTAATGATTCTTGATCCTGGTAGTAAACAATGCAGGCAGCCCAGTTTTTTTCTATTTCTGCCATCATTGGTGCTCACCTTTCTTAGTTATGAGCATTTCACCTACTAAGTTCTAAGTATGGCTAATCGTGTCTGGTTTGACGCTAGATCGCTTTCTAGACGCTACACAACGGGCTGGGAGCGCTATGTCCGCGAACTAGCCCTTCACTTACCAAAACTGGTTGACATCACCCTTTGGACTCCCAAAACTCAAAATCGTCCTTCACTATTACTAAGTGATTTGAAAGCTCTAAGAAGTCAATCAGGGCATCAAGTAGTTCATTTCCCAACATATCCGCCCCGTGGTAAAAAAATAAATACTTCGCAAGTAATTACATTGCACGATTTGACTTGGTGGAAGTATCCAGAAACAAGTTCGTTTTTAGGAAATAACTATTACAAACAAAATATGACTAAAGCAATATTTCAATCAGATGTAATAATTTGCCCGAGTGATTCAATTAAAAATGAAATAGTTAATAATTTCTCACTAATCCCCAACAAAGTTAAGGCAATTCCACATGGAAATTCATTGCCGATGGGAGTAAAACAAAAACCTAATAAACCATATTTTCTCTCCATCGGAACAATTGAGCCTCGTAAGAATTTAGATTTCTATGCGAAGGCAATTAAAGAATCGGGATTGATTTCCGGTTTTGAGTTTATTCATGTTGGACGACTTGGTTGGGGGAAGTTGCCAGAAGTATTAAAGAGTGTAAATACCAATAGTGATCAAGAATTAGCAAATCTAATTACTAATGCGACAGCCGTTGTAATTCCATCACTCTATGAAGGGTTTGGTTTGCCAGTACTTGAAGCTCATGCTCAAGGAATTCCTGTAGTTGTGAGTAACACAGGTGCTTTGGTCGAATTGTCTAACTCAAGTGACAAAATATTCGAATTAGGAAATTTATCATCTTTAGTTGAATCCTTGAACTATTTTGCTGATTCTGAAAAGAAATTGCAATCCATTGAAGTGGAATTAGCAAAGTCGTTTACGTGGCTACGATCAGCAGAGTTACATGTGGAAACTTATCTAGGATTACTAAAATGACAAAGATAAATCTAGGTAATTTTAAAGTTGATGCTTTAAATCAAGATGAAGTAATTTCTGAGATAAAAAGAAATTTACTCAAATCTGTAGCGCCACATATTTTAGTAACTCCTAATGCGGGTCATATAAAAAGTATAAATACAGAAATAGAAATAAGTGAAATTTACTCTTCTGCAGACCTTTCACTAATTGATGGATGGCCAATTGCTGTTGCAGCAAAAAATGCTTCTAGAAATAAAGTCCAAAGGGTAACTGGCAGTGACTTGTTACCAAAACTATTTGGTGAATTAAATAAAGATATTCGAATTGGGATTATCGGTGGATCAAACGAAAGTAAAATTAGAGAAGTACTAAAAGCAAAATATCCCAATATTAATATTCAAATAATTGACACAAGCCTATGGTCAAATTCAATTTATGACATTCGTCGATTAAGAGAGCTAGTTCAACACAATGCCTTATCAATTGTTTTGTTGTGCTTAGGACATCCTAAGCAAGAATTACTAGCTAAAGAATTAAAAAATTATGACTGGGCAGGTTCAAGACCTGACTGGATTATGTGTGTTGGGGCAACTATTGATTTTCTTACTGGAGACCAAAAAAGAGCTCCTAAAATCTTTCAAGTAATTGGCTTGGAATGGTTTTTTAGGTTATTAACAAATCCTAAGAAATTCTTATCTCGATATTTAGAGGCAGTTATTCCATCACTAAAATTGATTCTACAATCATTTAGAATGAGAAAGTTTAATTAATCTTTCAATATAGGAACTGAAGTAATTTCTATATTTTGTTTGCAGATCTTTTTTCTGCCAATCCATCCCGGTAATTTTTTCTCTACATTCCTCTTTTCCACAGGCACAAATAAATTCGTCATATTGAGAAGAGTCGCTCATTGCGTAATCAAAAGTTAACTCTTCATCAATTTCCACATCTCTTAAAGCTTGGACACTAGATGTTCCTGCAATCCCGCAATTAGGTTCACACGAATGATTAATCATATCCCCTGATTCTGGAACATCTCCGGAAAGTAAATAAGTATCTTCGTTTAGCTGCAAAGAGCGAGAGACTCGATCAGCTGAATACTTTGCTAATTCATTTTGATGAATGACGTTGCCGCCAAAACTTGCCACCATTTCACCTTTAAAGATTTTAGAAACGACAAAGCTTCCAGAACCCTTTCCCGGGGTTACCCTCATTTGGGCTTTAGGTGTCAACCAGTTGTAATCCAAAGAATTTTTCCCTCAAATTTTAATTTAGAGGTATTACTTTACTATTTCTAATAGTTTCAATCGGTAGGCTATCGATTGTGATTAATCCAGATTTTGTTAGAAACAATCCTCAGGTTGTTAAAGACTCCCAGGCTGCTCGGGGAGAAAATCCTTCTTTTGTCGACCAATTCCTAGAACAAGATCAACTATGGAGAAACATAACTGTTGAAGTCGATAACTTACGTGCTGAGCAAAAGTCATTAAGTAAAGAAATTGGCAACCTAAAAGGTAAACAAAAGTCTTCTCCTAGCCCAGATATCGATAAAGAACTAAATTCACTCACAGATAAAGGAACCGATTTATCTAACAAGATTTCATCCTTAACTTCAAAGCAAGATGAAATAAAAATTCAAGCTGATAAAGCGATGTCTGGTATTTCAAATTTGGTTCAACTTGAGGCTCCAGTTGGCGGCGAAAGTGACTTTAAAATTCTTGAAACAATTGGTAAGCCTAGAGATTTTTCAGCTGAAGGTATAAAAGTTAAAGATCATGTTGAAATTGGAACTGAACTTAAACTAATTGACATTGAACGAGGAGCAAAAGTTTCTGGTTCTCGTTTTTATTATCTTATTGGCGATGGTGCATTACTCGAATTAGCTTTAGTTAATTTTGCAATTGATATTGCGCAATCTCATGGATTCTCTCCAGTTATTCCACCATCTCTTGTTAAGCCTGCAGCAATGGAAGGAACTGGATTCTTAGGTCAAGCTGCTGAAAATGTTTATCGAATCGAGCAAGATGATTTATATCTTGTTGGTACAAGTGAAGTTCCATTAGCGGCTATGCATATGGATGAAATTCTTAACAATAAAGAATTACCAATTAAATATGCAGGATATTCACCTTGTTACAGAAGAGAAGCTGGTTCGCACGGTAAAGATACTCGAGGAATTTTTAGGGTTCACTGGTTTGACAAAGTTGAAATGTTTGTTTTTGCTAATTCTGAAGATGCAGATTCAATTCATAAACAATTACTTGAAGTTGAAAAAGAAGTGTTAACAAAACTTGAAGTGCCTTTCAGGGTTATTGATGTTGCGACAGGAGATCTTGGATCTAGTGCTGCTAGAAAATTTGATTGCGAAGCCTGGATTCCTTCATCAAATGAATATCGAGAATTAACATCAACTTCTAATTGTACAGAATTCCAAGCACGAAGACTAAAAATTAGAACCCGTGCGGGAGAAAAAACAAATTATGTTTCTACATTAAATGGAACACTATTAGCTGTTACCAGAACAATTGTGGCTCTATTAGAAAATCATCAACAAAAAGATGGCAGTGTTTATATTCCTAAAGCGTTACAACCTTATTTAAAAAATAGAGAAAGTTTAAAATCTTCCACAAAATAATTAATATTTCTTTGGTGGTGTGTCTGAGTGGCCAAAGGTACACGCCTCGAAAGCGTGTGAAGGTAGAAATATCTTCCGTGGGTTCAAATCCCACCGCCACCGCGTAATTAATTGATTTGGCGGAGGATAAGGGATTCGAACCCTTGAGAGATTGCTCCCAACTGACTTTCCAAGCCAGCGCCATAGGCCACTAGGCGAATCCTCCGTATTGAAGCGTACTTACTTACTAATTAACTAATTACAAGTCATAGTCTTAATAATGACTCTTCGTGCGGTGGCGCGACTTGTGATTAACCCCAGGGTTGAAAAACAGCAAGGTGTTACTTGTTTGCTGCTAGGTGTGCGAAGAGTCGCTTCTTTCGTTAGCTCGATGTCTTAATTCTGTAACAGCTGCAATTATTACCAAAACAAATGTGACACCTATCAAAGATGAAACTACAGTAATAACTGTGTCAATGGCAATTGCCCAAACACTAATTGTGGCAACTACAGCACCAATCCAAAGTAGAATTGAAACCTTAGTATCTTCCCGTGCAATTCGTCCATAAAGCAAAACTTGCAATACGGCAAATAAAGATCCTTCGATCGCAAATTGCCAAACTTCTGAATAAAGTTCTGCATACCCTGATCCACCAATTGCATTAACCACAAATTCTGAAGCGAAATAAGTTACAGCGATATAACCTGCTCCAATTAGTGATGTACCCAAAACTGCTAAGCGAAGCGCGGAGGAATCATTTCGACCCATTTTCGGAAATAGCACAACAGTTATTGCTTGGGGCATAAAGAAGGCAATTTTTGCAACGAGCATTCCGACTGTGTAAATACCTGACTCTTCCGGAGTTAACACAATTCTTGCTAACAAAACATCAATGTTTACTAAAACATATAGTGCAAATAAGGCTTGAGTTGCCTTCCATAATTCTTTAATACTTTCGTCTGCTCGTTCTGTTTTCCAAAATTTTTTACTATTTCCCAAAATAAAGTGGGCGACTATTGCCGTCAAAAGAGTGCCCCCAAAGAAACCAATTCCAACTGAAATCAATTCGGGATAAATAAAAAGTCCCACAATAGCTGAAACGCTTCGACCTATACCAAAAACTATGTAAATGGCAGCAAGCTTGAAATAGAATTCTTTTCCTTGAGCAATGCCTAACTGGGTACTAATAAATACAAAAGGAGCAATTGCTCCAATAGTCAATACCAAAACAAAATAATCAATATTAAATATTGTGGATAATGGGAATGAAATCAAAAGGGTTGCGAGCATGACCGCAATTGAAACTTCTAATCCAAATTTTAAAAGATCATGATGTTTGTTTCCAGAATTCTTAACTAGTCTTCTTGCTGCAATTGCTTGAATTGCTAATCCAATAGGTGTGCCAATTTGAGTTATTCCTTGCATTGCACCAAAGGCGCCAAATTCGGCGGGAACAAGTAAACGTGCGGCAATCACACTTGCGGCATAGGCAAGCACTTGTGGCACAGCTAAACCTGCACCGACAACGATCACTCCTTGAATGAGTCGTTTTCTTTCTTGAGGTGTGCTAACCATTGTTTGTTTCTAGTCCATTTCCCACAGGTAACACTTGTTGCAACTATTGCTCGCTTTGAGTCTAGAGATTATCTAGTCTGTGTAGGTATTAGGCGAGCAATTTCTTATCTGTCGCCTCCCAGACATAGGCTTAACTAATCATGGTGCTTGCTCTTTATCGTCGTTATCGTCCAGACACTCTTCTTACAGTCATTGGACAAGAACATGTCACAGAACCTTTAGCAAGAGCTATTGATTCAGACAAAGCTCACCACGCCTATTTGTTTAGTGGACCTCGCGGTTGTGGAAAAACAAGTACAGCTCGAATCATGGCTCGATCACTAAATTGTGAAAAAGGTCCAACATCAAATCCTTGTGGAAAATGCGAATCTTGTATTGCTCTTGCTCCAGGAGGATCGGGAACAGTTGATGTTGTTGAAATTGATGCTGCCACTCATGGTGGAGTTGATGATGCAAGAGACTTAAGAGAGCAAGTTGGTTATGTGCCAATAAAAGACAAATACAAAATTTACATAATTGATGAAGCTCATCAGTTATCGACGTCTGCAAATAATGCAATGTTGAAAATGATTGAAGAACCACCAAGCCACTTAAGATTTATCTTTGCAACAACTGAGCCTGAAAAAATGTTAGGTACCATTAGATCAAGAACTCATAATTATGCATTTAGATTAGTCAATAGAGATGTTTTGGCCAAACATTTAGCAGAAATTTGTAAGAAAGAAAACATTAAATGTGATGATGCGGCACTAAAAGCCATAGCGACTGCCAGTGGTGGAAGTGTTAGAGATGCGTTAAGTCTCTTAGGCCAATTTTCTGCAGGAATGGATGAAAAAGGTTTATCAACTGAGTATGTTGAATGGCAATTAGGTTTAACCCCTCTTGGAATATTGGATGAATTAAGTAATTCAGTAATTGATAATGATTTAGCTAAAGCACTAGAAGTAGTAAGAAATGCTTGTGCTCAAGGAATTGAACCTCACAGATTATTAAGTGATTTTCTCAACTTTCTAGGAGTTCGAATCAGAGAAGCAGACACAAATGATCGAGACGCTATGTCAATTCTTGTTACAGCTGCAACAAGTGTTTCAGTCTCACTTTCTCAATTAAAATCTTCTTCTAACCCTGAACTTTCTCTTGATCTTGCAATTGCCAGATTATTTGTTCAACCCTCAACCCAAATTCAAAAGAGTGCCCCTAAGCAATCAGCTCCTGTTGCAAAGGTGGAAGTTAAACCTGTTGAAAAGAAATTAGAAAAACCGCAACCAGTTAAAGCAACTGTTAAAAAAGATATAACTGATGTTGCTGAATTAGAAGTTAGATGGAAAGACATCATGGGAGAACTAAGCAGAGTCAGCAGAGTAGCTTGGCTTGCGTACATGGATTCAAGGCCACTTGAATTAAATCAAACAGTTTTGGTTGTTGGACTTAAAGATGCGTCAAAGATACTAATGGCATCCGAAATGAAACATATTGAGAATTTAAAAAGTGTATTAGTTTCTGCAGTTTCTTTAAATGTTTCGATTGAGTTTAAACACATAGAATCAAACGTTGCTGAAAAAGTTGATCAACCAAGTATGAATGACGAATCAGTTGAATATAAAGATGGACTTTCTGTTGCAATGGAATCTTTAGGTGCAGTTAAAATAAGTGAATTTGAAAACGGCGGAAAATAAAAGTGTATGAAGGTTCTCTCCAAGATTTAATTGATGCGCTAGGACGCCTTCCAGGTGTTGGTCCAAAAAGTGCTCAACGATTAGCTTTTCATTTATTACAAACCGATTCTGCAACTGTAGAAAATTTAGCCAAATTACTTTTAGAAGTTAAACAAAGAGTCAAAAGTTGTAAAACTTGTGGAGCAGTTTCGGAAACTGAAATGTGTAATATTTGTTCAGACAATCGTCGCGACTTAACAATTATTTGCGTAGTAGAAGAAGCAAAAGATATTTCTTCTTTGGAAAAAACTAGAGAGTTCAAAGGTCGCTATCACGTACTAGGTGGAGTAATTTCACCAATTGATGGAATAGGGCCTGATCAGTTAAGAATTAAAGAATTAATCAACAGAGTTACAACTGAGCAATCAAAAGAAGTAATTGTTGCAACTAACCCAAATCTGGAAGGTGAAGCAACTGCTGCATATTTAGTCCGAGTGCTGGAATCAACAGGTGTTTTAGTGACCCGTCTAGCAAGTGGCTTGCCAGTCGGTGGCGAACTGGAATATGCCGATGAAGTGACTCTGGGGCGTGCTTTAAAGGGCAGAAGACAAGTTTCTTAACTAAATCTTGCATCTTCTAGAATAGAACTTCCTTCTACATATTGAAGTAGGTTTTCTTGTCTCTGATTGTGCAGAAATACGGTGGTTCATCAGTAGCTGATGCAGCCAGCGTTAAACGTGTTGCACAAAGAATTGTTGATACTAAAAAACAAGGAAATGAAGTAGTAGTGGTTGTTTCTGCAATGGGAGACACAACTGATGAACTTATTGAATTAGCTGAACAAGTTTCACCAAAACCAGCAGCAAGAGAATTAGACATGTTGCTAACAGCTGGTGAAAGAATTTCAATGGCAGTTTTAGCAATGGCAATTCATGATCTTGGAATGGAAGCTCGTTCTTATACAGGTTCACAAGCTGGATTAATTACTGATGCGACACATGGCAAAGCAAGAATTATTGATGTTGCGCCAGAAAGAATTAAACAAGCACTCGCTGAAGGTGCTATTCCAATTGTTGCAGGATTTCAAGGTGTATCAAAAAGCACAAAAGACATAACGACACTTGGTCGTGGTGGATCTGACACAACCGCTGTTGCTTTAGCTGCAGCTTTAAAGGCAGATACTTGCGAGATTTACACAGACGTTGATGGCATCTTTACTGCTGATCCTCGAATTGTTAAGAAGGCTCATCCTTTAAAACACATCACTTATGAAGAAGTGTTGGAATTATCGGCAAATGGTGCGAAGGTCTTGCACTCAAGATGTGTGGAATATGCCAGACGCTTTAAAGTACCAGTACACGTTCGTTCTTCATTTTCAAATAAAGAAGGAACATGGTTAATAAGTGATAACGAAAGGAAACCTGGAATGGAACAACCAATCATTTCTGGTATCGCGCAAGACCTAGGCGATGCCAAAGTAACAATTATTGGTGTACCAGATAAACCAGGAACTGCTGCTTCAATATTTGAAAATATTGCCACTGCTGGAGTAAACATTGACATGATTGTGCAAAACGTTTCAGTTAAAGCAAGTGGAAAAACTGACGTTACATTTACTTGTCCAAAGGCAGATGGAGAAAAAGCAATAAAGTGTTTAGAAGGAATTAAATCCCAAATTGGTTTTGAATCTTTAGATTACGATGATCAAATTGCAAAAATTTCACTTGTTGGTGCAGGTATGAGATCTCATCCTGGAGTTTCTGCAACATTGTTTAGAGCAATGGCAAAAGCTGGAGCAAACATTGAAATGATTTCGACTTCTGAAATTAGAATTTCTGTTGTAACAAGATCAAGTGATGCAGCAAAAGCGGTTGAAGCAATTCACACAGCATTTGAATTAGATTCTGAAAATGAAGCAGTTGTTTATGCAGGAACAGGTAGATAGTTAATGTCTAAACCAACTTTGGCAATAGTTGGAGCTACTGGAGCTGTTGGCTCAGTAATGATTGAACTAATTGATGAACGTGCAGATATTTGGGGCGATATTAAATTATTAGCATCCAAAAGAAGTGCTGGTAAGAAACTTAAAGTTCGTGGTAAAGAGTTAACTGTTGAAGAAATATCACCTGAAGCTTTTGTGGGAATTGATGTCGCAGTATTTGATGTGCCAGATGAAGTTAGTAAAGAATGGGCACCAATTGCTGTATCAAAAGGTGTAGTAGTTGTTGATAACTCTGCGGCTTTTCGTATGGATAAAGACGTGCCATTGGTAGTACCTGAAGTTAATGATGATCAAATCAATAATCGCCCTAAAGGAATAATTGCAAATCCAAATTGCACCACAATGTCAATGATTGTTGCCCTTGGTGCTTTACACAAAAAATACAAAGTAAATGAATTAGTAGTTGCTTCCTATCAAGCAGCTTCAGGTGCTGGTCAACCTGGAATGGATGCGCTTCATGAACAAATAAGCAAAGTCGCAGGAAAAGATTTAGGATCAAACGCCAAAGATGTAGCAAATGCTGTTGGAGATCCAGCTCCATTTCCAAGACCATTAGCGCTAAACGTTATTCCTTGGGCGGGTTCGCTAAAGGAGGATGGCTTTACTAGTGAAGAACTAAAAGTAAAAAATGAATCAAGAAAAATTTTAGGTTTACCCAATTTAAAAGTTACAGCGACTTGTGTACGAGTTCCTGTCGTAACAACTCATTCTTTGGCAGTGCACGCAACATTTGATAACAAAGTTGATGTTAAAGAAGCAAGAGAAATTTTAAGAAATGCACCAGGAGTTGAAGTGCTTGATGATCCAGAGAATTTGATATTCCCAACTCCAGCTGATGTTGTTGGAACTGACCCAACTTGGGTGGGAAGACTTAGACAAGATCCAAGTGCCCCAAATACCCTTGATTTCTTCATATGTGGAGATAACTTGAGAAAAGGTGCTGCCTTGAACACATTACAGATCGCAGAGCATTACGTCGCAAGTCTCTCGTAAACTCTTATTCATGGGTCTACCCAAAGTAAGCGTTGTCCTCGTTAATTTTCGGGGCATTGATGACACATTAAATGCGATTAAAAGTATTCAAGAAACAAATTATCCTAAAGATTTAACTGAAATTGTTGTTGTTGATAACGCATCCGGTGATAATTCTGTTGAAGCACTTAAAAAAATAAGTAATCAAATTGTTTTAATTGAATCAAATGAAAACCTTGGATTTGCCGGTGGAGTAAATCTTGGCGTGAGTAAATCAAGTGGTGAAATAATTGGATTACTAAATAACGATGCTAAATGTGACAAAAATTGGATAACCACTGCCGTAGAAACATTTCAAGAAGATAAAGAAATTGCAAGTGTTGCATCAAAAGTTTTAACTTGGGATGGCAGTGCCATTGATTTTGTTGATGGATCTTTAACTTGGTATGGAATGGGATACAAGAGAGAAGCTTTAAAACCCACGGAAGAAATTATTGATTTTAAGCGTGAAGTTTTATTTGGAACTGGATCTGCATTGTTTTTCAAGAAAGAAATTTTTCTAGAAGTTGGCGGCTTTGATGAAAGATTCTTTATGTTTTATGAAGATGTTGACTTAGGTTGGCGTTTAAATCTACTTGGATACAAAGTTATTTATGAACCAAAATCAATTGCTTTTCATAAGCATCATGCCTCAATTGACAAATTTGGTAAATATCACGAAAACTTTTTATTGGAACGAAATGCTTTGATGTCGGTTTATAAAAACTACGAAGCAGCTTCCCTTGATCGAGTTCTTCCTGCCGCCATGGCATTAACGGTTCGAAGAAGTATTGCCAGGGGAGAATTAAATCCTGATCTACTAGACATTAAGAATTCCAAGAAATCAGATTCAGATGATGTGACAATCAAAAAAGATGCGTTGACTGGTTTGATGGCAATTGATTCTTTAGTTGAGCACTTACCGTCCTTAACTGAATCTCGAAACAAGATTCAGGCCACTAGAAAAAGATCAGATGGAGAAATGGTTGCCTTATTTAGGCAAGCATTAGAGCCTGCCTACCCGTGGCCACGATATCTTGAGGGATACCAAAAACTAATGGATGTGTTTAATATCGAATCTTCATTTGGTCGCGAACGTAAAAGAGTATTAGTTGTAACTGGTGAACCTCTTTCTGAAAATCTTGCTGGTCCTGCCATTAGAGCTTTAGAAATTTCTAAATTTTTAGTTCAAGATTTTGATGTCTTGCTTGCTACAACAAAAGGTAATTCTTTAAAACACGAAACAGTTTCCACAATCAGTACCAGACATAGAAAATTAAATCTTTTAGTTGACTGGGCAGATATCGTAGTTTTTCAAGGTTTATTGATATCAGAAAATCCATGGTTAGCCGAAACTGAAAAAATTCTCATCGCTGATGTTTATGATCCATTCCATTTAGAAATATTGGAACAAAGAAAACAACAAGGAATTAATAATCGACTTAAAGGCAGCAGAGACACAACAGATGCCCTAAACCGTCAATTACGACGAGCTGATTACTTTATATGTGCCTCAGAGCGCCAAAGAAGTCTCTGGTTAGGCCAACTTGCAGCAGAAGGAAGAGTTAATCCTTATACCTACGATGCATCTTCTGATTTAAGAAGATTAGTTGACGTGGTTCCATTTGGGATTTCTGCTAAGTCTCCTGAAAAGAAAAATGATCCGATTCGAAAGCTTTTCCCTCAAATCAAATCTGATGATGTCGTTGCTCTTTGGGCTGGAGGAGTTTATGACTGGCTAGATCCACAAGTGATTGTCCGAGCGGTAAAGAAACTTAATAATCCAAAATTGAAATTAGTTTTCATGGGATTAAAGCATCCAAATAGTGATATTCCTGCCATGAGTGCAGTTAAAGAATTAAGAGATTTAGGTAATGAACTATCGATGACAAATAGCTCAGTTTTCTTTGTAGAAGATTGGGTTAATTACGAAGAAAGAGCCCAATTCTTACTAAGTGCAGACTTCGGCGTAAGTGCTCATAAAGAACATATTGAAACTCAATTTAGTTTTAGAACAAGATTGCTTGATCATTTCTGGACAGGTTTGCCAACAATTTCAACCACGGGTGATGCGTTATCTGAAGTTATTGAATCAAACAAAGCAGGCTTGACCGTACAAATTTCAGATGTTGATGATTGGGTTAATGCTTTGTCAAAGATGATCTCTGATGAATCATTGAGAAAAACATATAAAGCCAATGCTTTAAGTTTAAGCCAGAATTACACTTGGAATAAAGTTCTTGAACCACTTTATAAATTTATTAAAACAGCAACTCCTGCTGCTGATCGTTTATTGATGCCAGACTTATTAGGTGAACGCAGGTTTGCTAACCCTTACTTGGCAAATTTTCCAAGATTAACTCGTTCAAATCTAATTACAGTTGCGGATTTATTAAAAGATAAAGGAATTAAAGCTGTAGCAAAGAAAATTATTAAAAAATTAATTGGTAGAGCGTAATTTAAGGTAAAGCCTGATAAGCAGCTACAACGCTTTTTGTGTCCCCTCGCGCAAGTAATTTTCCGTGATCTAGCACTACTGCTGAATCACAAAAGTTTTCCACTGTACTGGTGTCGTGTGTTACCAAAATAATGCTTCTACCCTCATTTTGCATTTGTTTAATTCTGTCTAGACATTTCTTTTGAAATGGGGCATCGCCCACAGCTAAAATCTCATCAACTAGCAGTAGTTCTGGATCTGTGTGAATTGCGATTGCGAAACCAAGCCTTGCGTACATTCCACTTGAGTAAAATTTAACTGGGGTATCAATAAATTCTGAAATTCCTGAAAAATCAATAATGTCATCAATCACTAATTCAGTATCTTTTTTAGATCTACCAAGAATTGATGAATTTAAATAGATGTTTTCTCGACCAGTCATATCTGGCTGAAACCCGGCTCCAAGTTCCAATAGCGCCGCAGTTGAAACAGGTCTTGTGACTTGTCCTTGACTTGGAGTTAAAACGCCACTAATTATTTTTAACAATGTGCTTTTACCTGATCCATTTCGGCCTAGAAGTCCAAGAGTTGAACCGTCTTTTACTTCAAAAGAGATATCTTGTAGTGCCATAAATACTTTATTGAAATTCTTGGCATGACGATCTGTTAAGAATTCTTTAAATGTTCTTTGGTAATACTTTCGAAACTCTCGACTCACATTTTCGACTTTTACTATGGTGCTCATAAATCAACCACCACGGTTCCTGCCATACGAGCAAATATTCTTTGCGCAATATAGAGAAAAACCCAACTAGCCGCTACTGCTATCCAGAGTCGGGTTGCAAATGGAGAGTCGAAGAATTGGTAGGCCTTGCCAGCTTCGGTAGAAATTGGAGCCCATAGCGCTTGTTGAGCAGACATCACAACCAAACCAAATGGATTTGCCAAATACAACTGTTGCCACAAAGACCCTAATGGCAATGCTGCTAGGAATTGATGGGCAAAGGTCCAAGGATAAATAATTGGGCTTAACCAAAACCCGAGCATAAGACCAACCTCAACAATGTATTGCGTATCTCTAAATCGAACATTTAGAACTGAAAAAATTAAGCTCATTCCAAAAGCTACCGGAAATACAATCAGTATCACGGGTATCAAATAAAGTAAGTTTCCGATCTCTGGCCAAGAATTAAAGATTAAGAATGCGAAAATCAAAACTCCAAATTGAACCAAAAAATTAACCGCTGCAACCGCAAAGCTAGTTAAAGGTAAGACTTCTCTTGGAAACCAAACTTTTTTGAGTAATGAACCATTTATAGTCATAGAAGTTGATCCCATGCTGATTGATTCTGAAATCAAATTCCAAAATAGTAAACCGATAAAAACAAATATCGCAAATTGTTTAACATTCCTAGCAGCACCTAAAAATTGGCCAACAACAACAGAATAAATAAATAGCATTACCAAAGGTCTTACTAATGTCCAGCCCAGACCAAGAAAGCTTCCTTTATATTTTCCTGCTAACTCTCTTCCTAAGAGTGCCAAAAGAAGTTCACGCGTGCCCAATAAATCTTTAACGTCTTTGAATACACCTGAAGATCTGCCAGCAGGTACTAAGGTAACCAAGGGTCCCCGTTTATTTAATTGACCGGACATGTCTTAATCTCTCATAAACTTGTATAAAAACAACTTGAATAAATTTGCTCCCACTATCTTTACTTTACTAATGAAGACCTCTAGCTTCGTCACTTGTATAGCCTCTACTTCAACTAGGTGATCTATGAAATCAAAAGCGTGGGAGAATTGTTTATTTCTTAATTCAAATGACCATTGACTCCTAGACACCCTAAAAGAGCCAACCACGCCATTATCAAAAGTTACATAGTGTCCCCTTGAGATAGCCATGTAACCTGATACATCAAGAGCGTACTCAAATTTTGGGTAAAAGCCTTCAGATTTAACAAAGAGATCGGTTCGGAATAATGCCGTTAGTGGTTCTCCAAAAATATTTCGCCCTGACTTGATAAAAAATCTGAAAGTGTCATTAAAAGATATTTTAGTTGAATATTTAGGAAGTCTTAGATGGATTTTTCTCCCGTTTGGAAAAACTATGTGTCTTTCGCTAAAAATTATGGCGGTTTCATTTTTCTTTAAGATATCTAATTGGTGACTTATCGCATCTGGATTTAAATAATCATCTGCGCAGAGTATTTTGGTAGCAAAGCTATTATTATTTTCCTTAGCTCTATTCCAATTATTTGCAGCACCAACATTTTTATCATGGGCTAAAACTCTGAATCTCTTATCTTTATTTTCATATTCTCTTGCTATTTCAATTGTTTTATCAGTAGATGCATCGTCTGATATGACGCACTCCCAATCTTGAAATGATTGCTGAAGGACAGAATCTAGGCAATCCCTAAGATATTCTCCAGAGTTATACGTTGGTACAAATACTAAAATCTCCGAAATTGTGCACCCCCAAGAATTTTTTGATTGCGCTTCTCGTGTCCAACAAGCATAGTGATAACAAAGGTTCTAATGTTATTTTATATTACTGTTAGGAATCAATGTGAGCCTATTAGACCAATTTGAAGTGCAATTTAATGAACTCTCCTATGGCGAAATTGTAGATGGAGAGCTTTCAGAACTTCAACCTGTAGAGCTTGCCGGAATTGTCAACCAAGAGATCTCACGTATTCAAAACGAATTAAGTCCATCAGAAAATGTTGAATCAATTCGCCTGTCCCTTTCGCCTCATGATTTCCGCAGATTATCAAAATTTGAAACTCTTTTAAAAGATGGTCTTGAAGATTTAGTTCACAAAACAGGAGAATTAAAAAGAATAGATTCAATTACAAATACCAAAATTGAGATAATTAAAGATTCAAACCTAGAGCAAGGAGTGGCGAAAAGTACCCCAGTTATCACTTTTGAGTCCCCATTAGCAACTTATACCGAAGAATATGTCGAAAAAATAATTCAAACAAAAGTTTATATTTTGGACATAAATGGTTTAAAGAAAGATTTACAACCAGGTACCTACACTTTAGGCAGAGGAACAGAAGTTGATATCCAAATACAAGATCCAGGAATTTCACGTAAACACTTATCAATTCAAGTTAATGAAAAAGTTGTAGTAACAGACTTGAATTCAACTAATGGAACATTCTTAGGAAATGATCGAGTCATGGAGTTAGTTGTAGAAGATACGATCACATTTAGAGTTGGTGTCACAGAAATTAGAATTGTCAGCGAAAATAGATGAGCGAAGTTTTAAGCTTTAGGGCAGCTGGTAGATCTGATGTTGGTTTAGTTAGAGAAAACAATGAAGATTCAGGATTAATTGGTAAACATTTTTTATTGGTCGCTGATGGTATGGGTGGACATGCAGCTGGTGAATTAGCAAGTTCGACTGCTATTTCAATTGTTGCCCAAGTTGATGCCAATAAAGATAAACTAGAAGATTTAAATGAGAAGTTACTCAATATTCCTAATGTAATAACCAAGGAATTAAAGAATGCAATATATAAAGATTCTTCGCGAGCTGGAATGGGCACAACTTTAACTTCTGCTGTTATAGAAGGAAACTCGCTAAAAGTTTCCCAAGTTGGAGATTCACGTGCTTATTTAGTTCGCGATAAAAGAATAGTGCGCTTAACAAAAGATCAAACATATATTCAATCTTTAATCGATAACAATGAAGTCACCGAAGATGATGCAAAAACACATCCTCAAAGGTCTCTACTTCTGCAGGCAATAGATGGAATTTCTGAATCAGTTCCTGTCGTTTCAACTCACGAAATATTTCAAAATGACAAAATAATTCTTTGTAGTGATGGATTAACCAATGTGGTTTCAGATGAGGAAATATTAGAAATAGTCAATAAGTTTGATTATGTGGGTTCTGTTTCTGCATTAATTGAAAAATCACTTGAACATGGTGGCCCAGATAACATCACCGTGATAGTTGCAGATGTTTATAAAGGAAAATCTGAAAACAAAGTAATTGTTTTAGGTGCAGCTGCTGAGCCAAGAAATCGATTAAAACTGCCTGGTTTGGAATTTCCTACCGATATACATCCATTTATAACATCTGAATTTCCTGCATTAAAATCTTTCACTTGGGTAAGAAAGTTTTCTTACGTGTTCATATCAGCTTTGAGTGCGTTTTTGCTGTTATGGGGTGTTACCAATTGGATTTCTAAGCAATTTTATGTAAGTAATTTAGGTGATAATTTGGCAATCTTTCAAGGAATAAATTCATCCCTTGGCCCCATCTCTTTTTCTCGTCCTGTTCAAAGTTTCAATTTAGAAGTCTTGGTCTTGACAAAGGATGACCAAAAAACCCTATTGAGTGGCATAAATACTGATTCGTTAACAGAAGCGCGATTCATTGTTAGAAGACTTGATCAAAGAGCTCTTTGCTCTAAGGATTATTCATATTCATTCTGCTCTGATGTAGTTAGTTCAATTAAGCCGCGATAAACGATAAATCTGACTAAACTAAACCTGTGGAGAATATGAATTGAACGACAAAAGAAAACTTGCAAATAGATATGAATTAGGCGATCTAATTGGTCGTGGTGGCATGGCAGAAGTATTTGAAGCCGTTGACACCAGACTAAATAGAACAGTTGCTATCAAAATTCTTCGAGATGATTTAGCAAGAGATCCTGCCTTTATTGCAAGATTTAGAAGAGAAGCCCAAGCTGCTGCTGCTCTAAATCACCCCACAATTGTTGCGGTTTACGACACTGGAGAAGAAATTGAAGGCGAGGGAAGAAGTGCCACAAATGTTCCCTACATTGTTATGGAATACGTAAATGGCACAACTTTAAGAGACATTGTTAAAAGTGGTAGAAAATTACAAACCGAACGTGCACTAAAAATTTCAATAGGTGTCTTAGATGCACTTGGTTATTCACATGCTCACGGAATTATTCACAGAGACATAAAGCCTGCAAACGTAATGATCACTAAAAATGGTGATGTAAAAGTTATGGATTTTGGAATCGCTAGAGCATTAGCTGACACCAAAGCCACAATGACAGGTGGCAGCACAGTTTTAGGAACAGCGCACTATTTATCTCCTGAACAAGCAAGGGGAGAAAGTGTTGATGCAAGAAGTGATCTTTACTCAGCAGGAGTTTTACTTTATGAATTATTAACAGGAGAGCCTCCCTTTAGTGGAGACTCTCCAGTTTCTGTTGCCTATCAACATGTTTCTGA